>Ga0116229_10008066_pt1 | contig 16476 bp, 15 predicted proteins | sample S1TSphgellanicum_3_FD_87313 | JGI IMG/M metagenome (GOLD analysis project Ga0116229, IMG submission 87313) | Host-associated microbial communities from peat moss isolated from Minnesota, USA - S1T2_Fc - Sphagnum magellanicum MG | ecosystem: Host-associated > Plants > Peat moss > Unclassified...
ATCTTCATTATATTTATTACCTTCGGCGTAAATAACGCTAGTCCCGCCAGCCGACACGGCGTACACCGCGTAGTTGGAGTTGCTGGACGCGAAGACGCCGTACCCGGCGTCGGCGAAGCCGCCGACGCCGCTCCCATTGGAACTCGATTTTCCGTAGACGCCCCAGCAGTTAGAGCCGTTGAAGCCCGAAACGGCGGCCGTCTGTTTCGTCGACGTCGTGTTCGCGGGCACATAGCCGTACACGCCCGTGGTGTTGCCATCGCCTTCGACCCCAACACCATGGCCGGTCGATGCCAGGCTCTGGCCGTACACGGCGGGGTAATCGCTGTTCTTGTTGGTTTTTGTCCCATACACAGCCGGTCCTTGGCCGTTGGTGGTTGCAAAGGCGCCGGCTTGAAGGCTGTTCGCGTTGTTGACCTGGAAGTTGCCGCCCGGGCCCGCGGTGCCCTTGTTGACGCCGCTGACTCCCGCACCGGAGCCGACCGTGTCGCCGTACACGGTGCTGTTCGCGTCCTTCGAATTGGTGATCGAGGCCGTCAAAGCGCGGTTCGTGCCGCTGTCGGTCAACGACAATGCGGGCGAGGTTCCGCTGTAGGTGAGCGTGACGGGGCCGCTCAGCGTCTGCGCATTGGGCGCAACAGAACTCGGCCCGGCGGAGAACACCCCGGTGGAGGCGAATCCCGCGTTAGGACTCGAGGTCGCGCTGGGTTCCTCCAACGGTACCGGCGGCGGCGCATTTTGTGGGACCTCGAACGGGGCGGGCCGTGGCGGGACAGCGAGTGGCCGCAATGGCTTGAGCGCGTCGTCCGGGGCGGCTGAAGCCAGGGACCCGGTCGTTGCGCCGACCAACGCGGCCGTGGCGGCCCACAGCGCGATTCTCGTGGAGGAAGTCATCAACGTGTCACTCCTGGTTCAAATGGGATGCTGCAGCCGATCTTCAATTGAGTAACACGCCCACGGGACAGAACCGGACATGGAACCGCGTTTTTTTCCGGCGCGCAGTCGGATGACAATTTTCTAGCCTGTGCCCTCTCTGCGATTGCGGCAGCCAAGGGATTTCCAGCCATAGCCGCGGCCTCGTTGGAAATCGATTCGGAAACCGCGGTAGAGTTCCAGACTTGGTTTTCCAACCGATAACGGGATGCAACATGCGCGCAAATAACTGAAAGCATGATATTCGCCATCCACGCAAACGTCTTTGACTCGGGTATGGAACACTTAAGTGCCGTCATTCAACCCTTGTGCGAGTCGCTGGGTAACGCTTTATCAAATGATTACGGTGGGGTAATGGAGCACTTGTGGATTGATGTCGATCTCGCTCCTTGCCGCTCTGATAAAAAGCGACCTTCTTCCTTCCGGTTCCAGAAACGAGTCGCTTCAAATGTATTTCGACTGCCCCGGGAAAGAGAATATACCAATGTTGGTCATTACAGCGTGACGCCCGACTTTTTTGAATTAGCGACCGTGCCGAAGCAGCAAACGGGTTGCTACTTGATGCGGCTTGTCTATGAATCAACGGCTGTACTTGAAAAAAAGGCCGACCGATTGGGAAATTTCGATGTCGCACGTTTCCGTAGCGATTTTGCGGCCACGCTTCGTGATTTGGGATGCGCACCATTGGTCGAAGACCCTATCCCCGGTATACCTGCTCATTCCGCGGCATCAGAGCGAACGACAGAGCCAAGCCCATCGGATCCGTCCGCAAAAAGTTGACGAAGCCGCCGATTCATCGGCTCGGAATAGAAGCGCGCGACCAATTCGCCCAATCCACTTGAAAAGAGAATTACGCTGATGAACAGGCCTGGTATGGCGGCAAGTGAGCGCCCTTCTGACTGGAACGCTCTGAAGCATATGAGCACCACGAACATGTGAGTCAGATAAATTTCGTAGCTTCGACGACCGAGTAGTAAAATTGGAAAAAGGACACGCGGACCCTCCCATTGGGTCGCGGCGGCCGCTGCGATGATCATGCAACTGCCGACCGCTAGGATCGTCATGTCGATCCCGCTCCGGTGAAGACCCCATGCTGTCGCTTCGTCCGAAAAGCCCAAGATGGATACAATCAGAATCGTACCCAGACTACCCAGCATCCAGTTGATTTCGCCGGTGTGCACATCCCGCATGGTGGCGATGGCAGTTAGGCAGCCGAGAGCGATCGCATCCATGCCTCCCAAATAGGAATATTCCTGCCAAACCTCGTTTCCCTGAGCGAACACGGCGCGATCAATGGGTCCGAGCACGACGAAGACCAAAAAAAAGGCCACGAGCCACTTGCTGCGCCCCAATAGCCAGCAGACGAGCGGAAAGAACAGATAAAACATCTCTTCCACGGATAGCGACCACAGAATATCCCAGTTCCCCGGAAGGTACCCGCGATGCGCCTCTAAAAGATTGACGTGAAAGGTCAGTGCGGCGATGAGTGCTCGAATCAGTCCTCCGGTCTCGTCGGAAACGAAGTAGTCCTTGAAGCCGGCGACGTGCAACGCGCAGAGAACGACCAGCAAGAGCAAAAGAAGCGGCGCGATGCGGGCGAATCGGAGCGCATAGAAGTCGCTTACGCTTATCCTCGAGAGCGATCCCCAGCGTCGAATCGACGTGGCGGTGATGAGAAAACCTGACACCGCAAAGAACATCTGCACGCCGTATTGTCCATTCCACACGAGTGAAGACACCAACTGGGATGGCAAGCCTTGCGTGTATGCAATCTTCGCAAGAGATAGGCGCATGTTGACGTGATTCATTAGCACGAAGAAGATGGCGAGTCCTCGAAGGATGTCTACACCGTCAAGTCGCGCCCAGCTGTGCGACGCGTTCGTCGAAACCACCGTGCAATGTTGGCCGAAAGGCGTGTGAGATTGAAACGTCACTTCGCTTTTGTTCTGGTGCACCCTCTGACAGGGTCGCGTTGGTGTAGGTTCTCTCGCTACAACTTCTGCATGAGTTCGATACGATTACCAAAGGGATCGTTGACGAAAATGCGCTGGTAACCGTCGAGGGGCGCGGCGTCGATTATGGCTAATCCCCTTGCTCTGCATCGTTCAATGATCGCGTCTAGGTCGCTGACCTTGAGACCCGGATGGGCCTTGGTCGCGGGATGGAAATTTTTGTCGACGCCGACATGAATCTTGACGCGATCGCTTTCGAACCAGCATCCACCGCGCTGGGCCAGGTCCGGCGGTTTGGGTGTTTCCGGAAGACATAACGTCCCGATAGAACCCTCGCGCCTCCTCCTCATGACCGGCTGGCATCGCAAGCTGAACGTGGTCGATACCGATGATGGGCATTTCGATCTCCGCGGACAATCCGATGTTACCCCCAATACCCGCCAAAAAACGCCGGCGCGGCTAATGCCGCCCCAACGCCTCGTGACGCCAGGCCTTCGGCAGCTGCTTGGCGAGTTCTTGCTGCCCTTTCGAACAGAGAAATCGCTCGAACGCGAGCGTCACGGCAGGTATCTTCTTGCTGACGAGCCGCGTCAGGAACCACTCACGCTCGAACGGGTTGTTCCGCAGCGGCAGCAGCGCGAGCAGGCCGGCACGGAACTCGAGCACACACGTATGCAGCGACAAATATGCGGGTCCGAAGCCGGCGGCACACATCTGCTTGAGCGCTTCGTTGCCCGACAGCTCCGATCCGATACGCAGCTTGAGGCCCTCCTCCTTGAACATCCTTTCGACCGTGGCGCGCGTGCCCGAGCCCGGCTCGCGCACGAGTAAACGCGACTCGGCGAGCACCGCCATGCTCAGGTTCGGATGCGACATGAGGGGATGTTTCGGCGCGGCGACGAAGCCGACCGGATTCTTCGCGAACGCCGTGGCGATCACGTTCAACTCGCTCGGCGGCTGGCCCATGACGGCGACGTCGATCTCCTCGGTCGCGAGCATGCGCACGATCTCGTCCCGCTTCTCGACGCGCAGCACGACCTTGGCCTTCGGGTTCTCGTTCGCGAACGTGACCAAGAGGCGCGGCAGCCAGAATTCCGCCGTGGTCACCGCGCCGACCTTCAGGGTTCCCGAATACTCGCCGAGGAAGATCGCCATGTCGTCATTGGCTTCCGCCCAGAGGGTCAACATGCGCTCGGCATACCGGTCGAGCATGTCACCCGCATCGGTCAGGCGCACGCCGCGGCCCGTGCGCAGGACGAGTTGCGTGTTGAAGTGCCGTTCGAGTTCGGCGATCTGAATCGACACCGCGGATTGACTGATGTGCAGTTCGTCGGCGGTGAGGGTCACGCTGCCAAGACGCGCCACCGTGTGAAAGGTCTTCAACTGCCGTAGCGATGTTAAGCGTTGACTCCCCATCGTCATATCATGACACGATATTAGGAAATGTCGTGACCGCAATCAAAACATTCAATTTCTGACACCACATCACCTGCTTTAGAGTCGCACTCGAACGCGTCATCGAGCGCGCATAAAAACAGTGACGGGGGGAGACTATGTCAGAGATCAAACCGATTGCGGCGATCGCTTTGGGTGTGCTTGCGTCGACGGCAACGCTGGCCGATACAACGGTGTCCGTTGACGACTATCCGGTGGATCTGGCCTGGAGCGGCTTCATCCGTGCCGACTACGGCAATGGCAACCGCTATGCCGCCGCGGACGGCGAAGACCGGCTGGGCGTGACCAAGGCGCTGCTGCTGCTGACCGCCAGCACCCAGGATCTACAAGCGATTTTGGACTTCGGCGGCACGGCGCTCTCCGACTCGAATGTGGTACCGGCCAACGGCGGCAATAACGTCGGCATCAAGGACGCTTTCGTCGTCGTGGGCGCGGATAAGACCAGCGGCTTTTCGTTCTCGGCCGGTGCCCAACCGCTGTTGTTCGGCCTGAAACCGAACGGCTATCCGAGTGACAGCAGCCTGCAGGCCAACATCGACTACGGCGCCGACGGGGCCTTCGCAGTCTCGCAGCAAGCGGGCCCTGCGCTGATCGGCACATACCGTTTCACGCCCGACCTGTCGATGCGCTTCGGCACTTTCGACCTCGCCGAGAGCAACGCCGTCAACGCGACGACCCCCGCAACCAATGGCTCGAAGCTCAAGGACAACCTGTTTGTCCTGCTGCGCGCCAATCACCTCGGCGGTAGCGGGTTCTATGGCACCGTCGGAGCAGAACGCATCTATGTTGGCGCGAGCGGCGCGCTGGTGGGATCGAGCAGCGGTCCGGTCGTGGACACAGGCAAGGCGATCTACTCCGCGGGTGCCGGTTTCAAGCAGAGTTTGTTCGACGTATCGGTTGAATACATTCACTTGGACAAGGCCATAACGCACACACGCTCCGATGAGCGCTACGTCCGCGCGCACGCCGAAGTGCATCCGGCCGTCGATTGGACTGCCTACGCCGACTACTCGAAGGGGGAGGAACTCGGCGCGAGCACGTACCGCATCGGCGGAAACTGGCAGTTCCGCCGCCATCTTGGCCTCACGGTCGAATATTCGAAAGACACGTTCACCGCGACCGATGGGCTCTATAGCGGCAGTACCTCCATCGTCGGGGCCGCAGGTGCCGTGATCGGCAGTGTGCCGGTGTACGGCGCTGTGCGTGCGCCCAACATTCAGAGCATCGATGCCCGTCTCACTTTCACGTTTTGATCACCGCGGCATTCCCCTGCGCCCGCGTTGCTGTTAGCGTGGCGTCATGCTCAGTCGCGGAAATCACGTGCTTCGGGTTGCCGCGGCGTTCTGTTGGGTCCCGCTCGGCACCGGCCTGGCCGCCGCCGAGAGGCCTGCGGACCACGAGGTCCGCGCGCTCGCCGCCACCTGCGCCGCGTGTCACGGCACCGATGGGCACGCCGTGTCCGGACCCGCGATGTTGCGGCTCGCCGGCATGCCTAGCGCCGAGTTCGTGCGGCAGATGCGCGCCTTTCGCGACGGCACCCGTGCGGCCACGGTCATGCAGCAGATCGCGAAAGGCTACACCGAGGAGCAGACCGAGCAGCTCGGCGATTTTTTCGCGGCCCAGCGCTGAATGCCGGCATGAAGCGCCGCGACGTGTTACGGAGCTTGGGCTGGGGCGCGTCCGCGTTGGCGCTGCCCGCGTGCGCGAGCTGGCGTAAGGGTGCGACGGCGGCGACCGTGGTCGTGGTCGGTGGCGGCTATGCGGGCGCCACGGCCGCGAAGTATGTACGTCTGTTCTCGGACCATACGATCAACGTCGTGCTGGTCGAACCCAATTCGCAATTCGTGTCCTCCCCGCGCTCGAACCTCGTGGTAACCGGCGAACTGAAGCTCGCCGATATCACCCGTTCCTATGACGATCTGCATCGCCGTCACGGCATCCGCATCATCCACGAGCGCTGCACCGGCATCGACCCCGACGCGCGCACGATCAGCGTCGAACGCAGCGGCCCATTGCGCTATGACCGGCTGGTGCTCGCGCCCGGCATCGACGCGATGTCCGGCACGGTCGACGGACTCGAGCAGGCGCGACACGCGGGACGAATAGTGTCCGGTTGGAGTGCCGGCGCCGACACCGTCGCCTTGCGCTCCCAGCTGGCCGCCATGCCGGACGGCGGCGTGTTCGCGATCACCGTGCCCGAGACGCCGTACCGCTGTCCGCCGGCGCCGTATGAACGCGCCAGTTTGGTGGCGGACTATTGTCAGAAATATAAGCCGCGCTCGAAGGTCTTGGTTCTCGATGCGAATCAAGACGTCACCGCCATGGGCGCGCTGTTCAAGCGCGCATGGCAGCAGCGCTACTCCGGCCTGCTCGAGTATCGCAATCACTACAACGTCGTGTCGGTGGACGCCGCGACGCTGACGGCACGCTTCGACGTCCAGGCCGACGTCCGTGCCAATGTACTCAACGTCATGCCGCCGGTGCGGGCCGGCGCCCTCGCGGTCGCCGCCGGCCTCGCGAACGTCGACGCGCGCTGGTGCGCGGTCGATTTCCTGACGTTCGAATCGAGTGTGGCGCGCGGCGTGCATGTCATCGGCGATTCGATTCACTCGGCGCCGATGATGCCGAAATCCGGGCACGTGGCAAACGGTCAGGCCAAGGTGGCGGCGGCGGCCCTCGTCGCTGCCATCCTCGAACGACCACCGAACCCTCATCCCATGCTGACCAACACGTGCTACAGCTATGTCAGCGCCGACGATGTCATCCACTCCGCCGCCGTATACGCGTTCGACGGCGCGGCGCACACCTTCAAACCGGTGAAGGGCGCGGGCGGCACGTCGCCGACGCCATCCGCGGCGGAAGCCGACTATGCGCGCGCGTGGGCGGGTAACGTGTGGGCCGACATGCTGGGCTGATATTAGAGAAACGCGCGATCTGCATTGATTCTTTTAATTTCATTTTGCAGCGCGGCTCGCTTAGATTTGCGACCAGTGAGCAGCAGGGGGCCGCGCCCGATAGCTGACGATTTTCGCGGGGGAGTAACACTGCAAGTTTCAGCCAGGATCTAGGGACGGCGTTCCGAGCGCGGAAGGCAGGTAGACGTTCGGAGCCGCCGTCATCCGCAAATCCATCGATCGACACACACAATCGTAGGAGACTTCACGATGTCGTATGAAACGGATTTTACGAGACGGCGGTTTTTGGGGCTGGCCGGCAACGCGGGACTCGCGACATTCGCGGCCCGCGCGATCGGGGTCAACACGGGACTGATCGAGGTCCTCGCCGCCGAAACCAGGACGGGCGTGCAACCCTTCAGCTTCGCCATCATCACCGACTCGCACTTATTCAGCTTCGACAATCATCGGTTCGACAAGGCGCTGGCGGATGCCGTCGCGCAGGTCAATGCACTGACGCCGGCGGTGGATTTCGTGATGTACACGGGCGACATTGCGCAGAACGGAAAAGAGGACCAACTGGTCAAGGGCAAGAAGATTCTGTCGGCTCTCAAAGCGCCGCTCAAGGTCATTCCCGGCGAACACGACTGGTATCTCGACATGGGCAAGGCGTGGAACGGTCTGTTCGGCAAGGAGACCTGGTCCTACGACCATAAAGGCGTGCACTTCATCGGATTGAATTCGATCCTGGTGCGGGACTTCTGGACCGGCGCGGGCATGTCTCCGGTCGAACGCATGAGCACGATGGAAATGCTCGAAAGCCCGATTGCCGGACCCTGGGGCGTGCGCGACGCACAGCTCGAATTCTTGCGCAAGGACGTGAAGAAACTCGCCGCGAACACGCCCGTCGTGATCTTCACGCATTCTCCGCTGTGGGACTACTACCCACGCTGGAATTTCCAGACCGAGGACGCTCCGCAGATTCGCGAGATCCTGTCGAAATTCGATCACGTCACGTCGCTGCATGGGCACGTGCACCAGACGATCTACAACAAGATCGGCAACTTGAGTTCCGCGGGCGCGCTGTCGACGTCGTGGCCCTGGCCCTACCCGCCGGTCAAGCTCGAGTACCCCGGGTCGCAGATGAATCAGTCGGACCCGGCGAACACCAAGGACGGTATGGGCACGCAAAGCATATCGTTCGACGCCAGCGGCGCAACGGCTACCTACGAACCGTTCGCCAACTCGCTGACGCCATTTCTGAAAGACGGCTTGAAGGTCTAACAACTCAAAACGATCACAGGACGAGTGCAGCATGAACAGCAAAAACATGAAGACTTACCTGGTCGGCGCAGCGTCGATCGGCCTGTTGGGGGCGATATCGATCTGGGCACGGCCGCCGTTTACCGAAGCGCAGCTGACCGAGCAGCATCAGGAGTTGCTGGAGGTCGTGAACAAGGGCCGGGATCTGTGGCACGGCAGTAATCCGCAGATGTCGAGCAATGGGCTCGCCTGCGGCAATTGTCACCCGGATGCCGCGGCGTCGAATCCGCAATCCTTCCCGAAGTGGGTGTCGGAGATTGGGTCCGTGGCGCCGATGCGCGACATGATCAACTGGTGCATCGTGCATCCCCAAGCCGGCAAGGCGCTCGACCCGGATGGCAGCGACATGATCGCGCTCGAGGCGTATGCGTTCTACCTGTACCGCGGGCAGAAGATCGAACCCGGTTTGGCGCTGCCGACCCCGCCCGATCCGGTGACGTCCGGTGTCGGCTTCGAGCACAAGCCGTCCGGCATCGGCGTCGACAAATAGACGGCCGGATCATGAAGACGCGAGCACCGGTCGCGGCACGGGGGCTCGCGGCCTTCGCGGCGGCGCTGGTGCTGTGGTCGAATGCCGGGTTGTCGGCCGATGAGCCCGTGCAAAGCTGCGACGTCAGCGTCTATCCCTTGTCGACTCCGACCACGCGCTTCACGGATAACGGCGACGGCACCGTCACCGACAAGGAATCGAACCTCATGTGGATGCGCTGTGCGGTGGGCCAGACGTGGGCCCACGGAACCTGCGCCGGCACCGCGACCGCGCTCAACTGGCAGGGTGCGCTCGACGCCGCGCGAACGATCAACCAGCGCGGCACCTATTTCTTCAGCGACTGGCACCTGCCCCAGGTGCCCGAACTCGCGGGCATCGCCGAACGTCAGTGCAAGAACCCGAGGATCAATCTGACGGTGTTTCCGGGCACGCCGCCGGTCGCGTTCTGGACCGCGACGTCGCGTCCCTCCACGACGGTCGAAGCCTTCGCCTTCGTGCTCGGGTTCGGCGCGGACGGCGTTCGGTACGTGAGCAAAGAGGAGACGCACGATGTGCGCCTGGTTCGCACCGCGCCCTGATGCGCCCACCGACGGCGTGGTCGCTGCCGATCGACGCGCGGCGCTGCGGCTCATGGCCGCAGCGCTGGTGGCGGCCGGCGTCCTGCCGTGGCCGGCCGCGCGCGCCGGTGAGAACGATGCGCTGGCGTTCGCATCCGGGTCTCTCGAGGCGGCACTGCGCGCATTGGGCGCCACTCTCGACGCGAGCCCCGAGATTCGGTTGGCGGTACCGGACTTCGTCGAAAACGGCGCGGTGGTGCCGGTGGAAGTCACGAGTCAGCTGGCAGGCCCACAGACCATTTTCGTGCTGTCCGAGGCCAATCCGTTCCCGCTGGTGGCGCGGTTCGTCGTGCCGGACGGCACGCTGCCCTACGTCTCGACCCGCATCAAGGTGGCCAAGAGCTGCAATATTTATGCGCTGGTGCTGGCCGACGGTCGGTACTACTCGGCGGTCAAGGCCACCACGGTCACGGTCGGCGGCTGCGGCAATGGCTGAGCCCATGCGCATTCGCGCGCTCTCCAAGGACGGCGTCATCGACGTGCATGTCCTGATGCCGCATCCCATGGAGACCGGCTTTCGCACGGACGATGCCGGTCGCCCGATCGTCGCCCACTACATCACCGACGTCGAGATCGCCGTGCAGGGACGCATCGTGCTCAGTGCCACCTTGAGCCGCGCGGTATCGCAAGATCCGCTCCTCTACTTTCGCTTCACGGGGGGTCGCGCCGGTGACACGCTCCGAGTGACGTGGACCGACACGCGCGGCGAGCGCCGATCGGACGAGGCGAAGATCCTCGGCTCTTAGGATTCTCCGGTTGCATCCTGGAGTTCCTCCCTGCGCAATGGCGTGAAGCCCGCGCTCAACAGTCTTCAATCCGCATCGAGCCCGCATGCCCGACCGTATTCAACGGCACACGACTGCAAATCACACTAAATTATTGGAAAATCGCACATAGCAAAAATAATATAGAGAATATGTTTTTAACGTTAAAATAATTGACTTTCGCTAAAAATCATTCATAGTTTCTCCGTTGGCCAAAACAGAGTTGTCTGCGCCGTAGTTCAACCATGCGGCAAGGGAAACCGCGGCGCTACGGGGGACTTTTGAATGACGCGAAACAATAAGAATCATTGGAATCACCGCCTGATTGGATGCGGGTTGAGTCTCGCGGTAACGTGCGGCGCGGGATCGGTCCTCGCCGCCACCGACGCCGGAGTGGTCGCCGGCTCCGCCACGTCGGAAGACACGGGACTTGCGGAAATCGTGGTCACGGCCGAGCGTCGCGAGGAGAACTTACAGAAAACCTCGGTGGCGCTGCAAGTCCTCAGCCCGACGGAGCTGCAAAACGCCGGCGTCGTACAGATGCGCGACCTATCCACCATCGTGCCGGGTTTGCAGATCGGCAATGGTGGTGCGGCCACGCAAATCTATATTCGAGGGGTCGGCGATTTCGGGTCAACCCCGATCACCAATCCAGCGGTGGCGACGAACCTCGACGGTGTGTACATCGCCCGTCCGCAGGGGGTCGAGGGCAATTTCTTCGATATTGCACGCGTCGAAGTCTTGAAGGGGCCGCAAGGTACGCTGTACGGACGCAACGCGAGCGGCGGTGCCATCAACATCATTACCGCGCGACCGTCGCTCGACGGCCTGAGCGGCTATGGCACCATGGAATTTGGCAACTACGGTGAAGTCCTCGCCGAAGGCGCGGTCAACCTGCCGCTTACCTCCGAGATCGCGCTGCGCGCTTCGGGGCAAGCCGAGAGTCGCCAGGGCTACCTGTCGACCGGTGACGACGACGATCATCACCAGAGCGCGCGCCTGCAGGCGCTCTATCGTACCGACTCGACCACGGTGCTGCTCGTCGGCGAGTTCACCCACATCGGCGGCGACGGCTCGAATTATTCGATCATCAACCCGGCGTCCAACCTGTCCAGCTCGCCTTGGACCGCGGTTTCGGATCCGCGCGTGCGGCCCTATTACAACGCCATCGTCGCCGCGCAGGGCAATTGCCTCCCGGGTGGCTTCTTCCCCGGATATAACAGTCCCGGCGACTGCCCTGGTGCGGCCCCGTATCCCTCGCCGCCGTTCCCGCCGCGCACGGTTGGGCCCTATGATTCGCTGTACACGCTGCCGGTCGGCACGAACACCGAGGACAACAAGTTCACGAGTGCGCACGCAGAACTCACGCAGGATCTCGGAGTTGCGACGCTGACGATCCTCCCGGCATTTCAGAAATCCCAGATGGCGTACACCGCGGATCCGGCCGGAATCCATTATGTCGAGATGCCGAGCGATTCCACCGCGCAGTCGGTGGAGGCGCGGCTCGGCGGCAATTCCGCGGCGCTCAAGTGGGTCGGCGGTCTGTACTATTTTCACGAAACGCAATTCTCGGACGAACTCGTCGACTCCGGGCTCCTGCAGGACGACATGCCGATCACCCATCAAGGCACTCGTAGCGAGGCGGCGTTCGGCGAATTGAATTTCAGCGTGACCGATGCGTTCCGGCTCATCGCCGGAGGACGCTTCACCGATGACCACAAAACGGAAACCGGCTCGGTAACCGCACTCTATCCGAGCAGTCCGTTCCTGCCGAACGCGGCGAATCCCACGAGCCTTCGGTGTTTTGCCGGCATTCCCAACCCGTGCGTGCTCGAGTCCTTTGCGGGCAGCAAGTCGTTTACGAAATTCACCTGGAAGGCGGGCGCCGAATATGATCTCACGGCGAAGAACATGGTCTATGCCACGGTCAGCACCGGCTTCAAAGCGGGTGGGTTCAATCAGAGCGCAACCGCCACGCCGGGCAGCACGACGGCGCTCGCCTACGATCCCGAGGTGCTCACTGCGTACGAGCTCGGTTCGCGTAATCGCTTCCTGGACGATCGCCTGCAGGTGAATCTCGAAGGATTCTATTGGAAATACCACAATCATCAGGAGCCGCATCTGATTACCGACGGCCAGGGCGTTTTCTCGCTCGACTACGTGAATGCCGGCGATGCGACGTCCTATGGACTCGACGTGGACGTGGTTGCGAAGGTCACGCAGGAAGACACCGTGCACGGGGCCGTCGAGTGGCTGCATTCGGTCTACGACAGCTTCGGCTATGATGAACCCAACAATCCCTCGGGCGCGCCCTTTGAGCGCGGTGCCGGCAACGGCTACAACAGCTTTAATCCGTTTTCGCCGCAGGCCGCCTCGACGGCGTGCGCCGTGACGCCGCTCACCACCGGTCCCAACGCGGGCGGCGAGCACGTCAATTGCTCCGGATTTCCGCTGACGCATGCGCCGCGCTGGTCGGGCAGCCTGGGCTACGAGCACCAGTTCCCGTTCGACGGCGGCAGCAGCGTGACCGCGGCGGTGGATGCCAACTTCGCCACCCACCGCTACCTCGCCGACGACTTCCTGCCGTCCGAAGATGCGCCGAGCTACGTCGTCGAGAACGTCTACCTCACCTATTCGGCGCCGCAGAATCGCTGGTCGGTGCAGTTGTTCGTGCGCAACCTGTCGGACGCGGTGGTGTACACCGGTGGCACCGAGGGCGTCGTTGCGGGCTTTGTGGCCGGCTCGATCGGCGCGCCGCGGACCTTCGGCGGTCGGGCGACGGTTCACTTCTAGTCATACAGATGCGGAGGGTGCGTCCATGACACCAGGTTGGCAGTCGGATACGTCACAGCGATTGAAAGGCAAAGTCGCGCTGGTCACCGGGATTGGGTCCGGTATCGGGCAGGGTTGTGCGCTGCTCTTCGCCCGCCAGGGAGCGACCGTTTTCGGCAGCGACATCAACGAGCAGACCGCTCAGGCGACCGCCGCACAAGCCGAGGCGGCGGGTTTTCCGTTTGCGGGGATTGCCAAAGTCGATTTGGCCCGGGAAGCGGATATCAAGCAATGGGTGGCGGACGCGAAAGCGATCGCCGGCGGCATCGACATCCTGGTCAATGCCGGCGCCTACGCGACCTGGGGTTGGATCGAGGACATCACCTTGGCGGAATTCCGCACGTGCTTGCAGGGCGAGGTCGATATCGTGTTCATGGCTTGCCAAGCGGTGTGGCCTCATATGAAGCAGCGCGGCGGCGGCTCCATCATCAACTTGTCATCGGCCAATGCGCACCACGCTCTGAAGGGGTCGCCGGCGCTGGCTCACGTCGCGGCCAAGGGCGCCGTCCTCGCCATGACGCATCAATTGGCCTGTGAAGGTGCTCCTCACGGCATCCGCGCCAATTCGATCGCACCGGGATTGGTCGTCAGCGCAGCGACCCGCCCGGTCCTCGCCGACCCCGTTCGCGCGGAGCAGCTGCGCCAAGCTCATATGACCGGGCGCGTCGGTCAGCCGGAGGATATCGCGTGGGCTGCTCTGTACCTCGCTTCCGATGAGTCGTCCTGGGTCACGGCATCAGAGATGCGTGTGGATGGCGGGACGACCCATTGGTAAGGAACTAACGTCCTTCAAACGACCACGGTGATGCCCGCGGGCACCTTGTCCATGTAGGACCATTGTTTCGTGGGACGTCCCTGGGCAATGGCGTGCAGCTCGCGCGCCAAGATCCGCCGGTATAACACCACGCCGGCGTCCGATCGGCCGAGTTTTTCGCCGCGCCGATCGACGATGCGCCCTTGACCCAGCTGCGTCAGCATGTCCTCGATCTCGACCAACATCGGGTGGTCCTTCATGTCGGTGACGTGTTTCTCGCCGGACAAGCCGCGCAGCGCCATCTCCACCGTGCTTTCGCGCGTGCTCTTGATGGCTTCCACGCGCTCGTAATCGGCGAGATACGCCTGCGCGGCGGCGCCGGTCACCGGTACCAACTGCGACAAGAAGGCCAGGTGATTCTCATCGTCGATGGGCGTGTGGGCGATATAGGTTTCCCGCAACGACGGGCCCGTGTGGCGGCTCAATTCATTGAAGGTGGGGATCAGCAGGCGAATCGTCGCCGGCATCAACAGCGTTGCGGCATTCGTCATGCCGCCCATGACGGTCATGGTCCGCAGCACGCCGTAGTCGGTCTCCTCGAACTTGGTCGATTTGAGCAGACCCATGAAAAAATCCGCGCGTCCGGGACCGGCGGCCGGACCATGAATTTCGCCCGTCTTGTGCGTGTAATTGGCATGGTAGAGATCCCAATCGTTCTCGAAGCTCTGCACGTAATTGCACGGAAAGTGGGCGGAGTAGGTTTCGACGATGCCCTCGGCGAAGAAGCCGGGGTACGGGGGAAATGCCGGCGGCGTGCCGCCTCCCACATAGGCGTAGATCAGGCCGAGAAATTCCGCGACGGGATAGGTCTCGATGCTGATCGAACCCGTGGTCCCCTCCGCCGGGCGCTCGATGCAGCGGCCGTCGCCACCGAACTTCCAACCATGATAAAGGCATCGTATGGCGTCGCCTTCGACGAAGCCCACTGAGAGCGCGACCTTACGATGCGGGCAGGCATGCACGGTCAGATGAGGCGTGCCGTTCTCGCCTCGATACAGCGTGTAGTCCTCGGACAACAGGCGCAGCGGTTTGGCGCGACCCGGCTTGAGGTCGACCGAGCGCATGACCGGGTGCCAAAACTGCCGCAGATACTTGCCGCCGATGGTGCCGGGTTTGGTTTCCCAGAAGTGATCGAAGTAGTCTTCGGGCTGGACGCTTTCGTGCGTGTCGGAGCTGATGGCAGACATGGGACTGAACTCCTGTCAGGGGGTATCGAGGACGGTACCGCGATCGGCGGTGTGCGCCTCACGGGGCGGTGGCGGCAGCGAGCCGGGACGGGCGAACGGATTGAGTGCCACGTTCTCGTCGCGATACCCCTCGGGATCGACGACGCTGCGGCGCAGAAATAAGGCGACCTCGGCTTGCACGGGTTCGAGCATCGACGGCAGCGCGGCGAACTCATGCGTGTGGCCGTGATACAGATGCAGATCGACGTCGACGTGCGCGGCGACGAGTGCATCGAAGAGACGCAGCGTGACCGCGGGCGGCACCAGGAAATCCTGCATGCCGCCCAAGAGAAATGTGGGCGGAAAGCCCGCCGTCACCTGCGCCAACGGCGTGGCGGCCGCGACGGCCGCGGCGCTCGCCGCGGGTCCCAAGAGCATCACCGAGAGCGGCGGCATGCCGGGTGGTGGCGGCAGATCGAGGACCGCCGGTGCGAAAAAGGCGATCACGGCGGCCACCGGCGCCGCATCGCCGTGCGCGGTACCGGCGGCCGCGAGCAATGCGAGATGCCCGCCCGCCGAATATCCCTGCAAGGCGATCTTGGCCGGATCGATCTCGAGGTCATCGGCTTGCGCTCGAACCCAGGCGATGACGTCGCGCACGTCGTCGAGCTGCGCCGGGAATGCCGCTTCGCCCAACAGCCGGTATTCGGCGGCGACCGCGACGAAGCCGTGCCGCGCGAGGAGCTTTGCATAGGGAATGACATCGGCACGCGACCCGAAGCGCCAGGCGCCACCGTGCAGCAAAATCACCGCGGTTCGCAGCGCAGGACCGGGTGCCGGCCGGAACACGTCGGCATGCAACGGCCGGCGCCCCGGCCCGACGATCTCGGCGATGAACTCCAGACTCATGAGCGACTCCCCGTCCCAGTTCTGATAGGATTTAAAATGAATATGAATTCATTGTCAATTTCTAAGTCGCGTGCGACGAAATCACTGCGGACCCGACACGCGTTGATGGCGGCTGCGCGCGGCGTCTTCCTCGAACACGGTTATGCGAACACCGAGATCGTGCACATCACCCGCGCTGCCGAGCGCGCGACCGGCACGTTCTACGTGCACTTCGAGAACAAGCTCGAATTGCTTCGAGCCATGGTCGAGCAGTTTCGCGTCGACATGGTGGCGGGCGGACTCGACCGACCCGAACACAGCGCGGACGCCGTGCGCGAGGTGCTGCGC
>Ga0116229_10008067_pt1 | contig 16475 bp, 10 predicted proteins | sample S1TSphgellanicum_3_FD_87313 | JGI IMG/M metagenome (GOLD analysis project Ga0116229, IMG submission 87313) | Host-associated microbial communities from peat moss isolated from Minnesota, USA - S1T2_Fc - Sphagnum magellanicum MG | ecosystem: Host-associated > Plants > Peat moss > Unclassified...
AAATTTCTTGTCTTGCACAAAAATGTTGTTGAACTATATGATACGTGTTGTTTTGTTAATAATACATTGATGTGATAATGTTGTTATTGTTTACATGTTGGATATGTTCCCATATGTGCAAACTTGGCTTGAAAAATGGCAAAGAAACTATGGACAAAATGTCCTCAAGCATGTAAAACTTGAACCATGGTCTGGGTTAAAGGGATCTTCCAATTTTCTCTTATTTGGTGGCTATTTGTGGTTTTTCCTCTTTAATTTTTTGTTCCATTTTTTGCATGGGTTTTCTTAGTTAGTTATTTGGTAGGGAATTCCCAAATATGATCCATTGAAGCACCAACATCATGGTGGATTTCCATAGAAGGTGAATCCTTGTTACAATATTTTTGTATTAATTTATTTTGAATATTAAGTTATACATTAGATCAAAATTATGGCTTAGCTCATAAGGTTTTGGTATTATTAGGAGTCTAATGTCTGCAACATCTTAAATTTTCATGCATATAATGTGATTGACATCCATGTTTATGCTTTGTGACCATGTTTCTTAATTCTCCAAGTCTGAATAGATTGTTGGTGCAGCTAGCTACTTGATCTTTATGGACATCTAGCTACTTTGATTGACCTATGTGGTGTCTCTCACTTTGTACCCATCTTTTCAGGTTCATGGTGGGGATGGGGGAGAAACTAGACAGTGCACACTAGATGTGCTGAATACTGATAGAGGGCTGCAGCTGGGCATGCTCTAAGCACCCAACCTGAAAGAAGCCTGCACCTCTTCTGTTAAACCATGTGAACACAAGAATTTGCAGCAAGACATACAAGGAGCAGGTTTTCCTTGCAAGAAAAACCTGTGACAACTTTGAAGAATACCTTTCAAGCACTGTATGGATGAGCACTGAATCTCACATCAATTGAGACAATCAAAGATGTCCAATCATTGGATTTTTTGGTGTGCACATTCAACCACCAACCATGCCCACATTGGACACTCTGACTCAACTAATGACATCTCCCAATTTCTGCCAGATTCATGTAAGATAAGCTCTGATGCTTTCAGAAAGGGCTTCTCCTGCCAGAATCCTTGCGCAAGTCAGGTACAAGTCCATCTTCTTGCTTGAGACCATCTCTGCTACAGAAATGGCTGACTAAAACATACAGTAATGTCATTTGTTCCTAACAAAACCAAACCCAATCAATATGTGTGAGGATTTCCAAGTGTTCAAAGAGGAATACCTGGAGGCTTGGGCTTGATCTCCCAGTTCTTCTGCTAAGGATGCAAAGATACATTGGAGGACGGTTCACCCTCCACCTGGTGTCATGAGCAGCAAGTACAGCACATCTAATGCTATTTGCAATACATTTGCCATGCTGTCTTCTTCTAAGGTAAATCACCTCATTTGTTGCACTACCTTGATACTGTCCTCTTCTTTTGATTTTGGTTGCCAAACAAGTGCCCTGAAAAACATCCTCTGGACATTGGTCTTCCCACCAATTTGTTTACTACAGGCGCCACTGTTGGTCTCGAAAAGGTGCAGAACGCATGCTTGTGCACTTCAGCTTGCCAGGTCCTTTGCACAAAAGCTTCAAGAAAGGAGCACATCACCTGAAAGGAAAAACTTCTGGAGGAGAATCAAATTGTAGATCCGCAGTCATGGACTTGATGGAGGTCTTATGAATAGAGTTCCATGAGATAGAAGGAATCTGATAGCCGAAGGACCTCACTGTCCAGGAAGTGGGTGTCCTGCAGAACACCGTCAAAGCCTCCTCCATGCTCCTACATATTGCATTACATATCAATGAGGCTATTCCCCCACAAAGATATCAGAGTTGGATCCAGTTTGAATGATCCGTTCCTGAAATGTGCCTGCCGTTTTCAAGTGCACGTAAACTAGCATATGCATTGATCACCTGAACAAAAGAGAATTTGTTCAGCACTCATGCCTTCTTGTTGCATTTGTCGGAAGCGCTGCATCACCTTCTCGGGTTTCCCACCATTCACAAAATTTGTAAGCTTCTTATTATTCCATTGAAGCAGAGATCTTCAATTGCAATTGTGCCTGGTGCCATTGCAGCCATCTCTGCTGCCACCCATAAAGAGAAGATTTTGCATCTTCCATAGATCGTGTCCAATCTCTCCATTTGCTTCGACAAGATACTAGTATATTATCAGGTCAAGACTTTTCGGCAGAAAACACACACACACACACACTTGGGGTGTGCGCAGCTCTTGTGGTCTCGGAAATAGTTGCGGCCGCCTTTACACGGCGATTGCAATTCCTGCACTAAAGATGAGAACATAAAACCCTTCACGACCCTTATCGCTCGCGATCCTCGTAAATCCAGTAGACGAGAACAACATCCGACGTCGACCCAAATCGAATTCTTTGTTCCACCACCACCATTCGCGGATTTCTTATTCGGAAATTCCAGTTTGGACGTCCATCCCGCCGCGGATTCGTCCGCGGTCAATTGCCCTAAAACCCTTGTGAACCCCCACACCCTAAAACTCTTGAAAGCTGGAGCGGCAGGGAAGTGGTCGTGCTGGTTGTTCGTGGGATTGTGTTGTTGTGATTGGAAAAGTTTGTTGCGCACAAGATTGCCGAAATCTGTAGAGGAAGTAGGAGAAATCTGAAGAGCTATTTCTAGCAGTAGCAGCGAAGGACACAAAAATCAAATGAAACTTGGAATGTCAAGTGCGAGATTCAAGCAAGCCCAAGAACCCGTCTTTGAAATCTGTAGCTCATAGAAAGGAAAGAGAAACATTCTTTGCGATGTTTGAATTCTGGTTTTGAAGGAAGAGGTGTGTTTCTTGGGGGCAAGACTGAGCGGAGTTGGAGGATAGGGAAGAGAAAGAAGTAGACAGAGGATGGCTTTGATGATGGAGAATGGCATAGAAACAGATGAGGATATGTGTGCCACAGTGATGGCGAGGTTTAGGAATTCGCAGCAACCGGAACACAAGCATTTGTGTGCGGTGGTAGCCGCGATGGCTGAGGTTTTGCGGGAGCAGTCTTTGACTCCTTCCCCAACGGCCTACTTCGCCGCCGCCATGTCGTCTTTAGATCGGCAGACAAAGAGCCCCTCTCGCAACGAGGCAGTCACAACAGCGTTGTGCACGTTTCTGGCTCTGGCGCTTCCTAAGACTCCGGTTTCAGTGCGTCGATCTAAAAGTGATGCTATATTGAAGCTCTTAGTCAAGCTCTTGACGACTGAAGAAGCCAATGCGGCGACTGTGAAGGCAGGATTGTCATGTGTGGAGAATGTTTTGGTAGCAGCTGATAAATCCAACTGGCTTGCTCTAGCTCCTTCCTTCAATCTCCTTCTCCACCACTGTCTTGATGCTCGTCCAAAGGTACCAAAACATGATCTGCATTGTGTACCCGTTCTCTTTTGCACATGCTCTTTGAATTGTTCCTCGCATTGCAACATACATTCCTTCATGCAAATCTCTTGCTTGAGATTGTAACTTTGCAGAGAGGAGTAATTTTAGGTCTTCCTTGTGTTGGAAGGCTGCAATATGCTTATGTATTATGTGCACCTTTGATCGAATGGTTGCACTGCAACTTGAAGTCTGCAAGAAGAGGATCTGGAATACAAGTTTGTGAAATGGAGCTATGTCTTTTTGGCATTGATTGCTAATCTTTCTTCTGTGACTGTAGCTCTTGAATCACAATTTTGGTTTCTGGTGGTGGTTGTTTTTCAAGAGATAAAGGCTCCTCCTCAGGTTCTTCAGGGGTTAACGTGAGCTTGATATGGATGTCTGACAACAGGTTCGAAAGCGCGCCCAAGGATGCATCGTGGAGGTGTTGACAAATCTTCGTGGAACCCATGCATTGACAACAGCAAGCGACAGTGTTGTCAGTCTGTTTGAGCGGTCGCTGGCAACAGTTTCTAAGTCTCTATCTGGTGGGAAATCAGAGATGGCTCAATCCTCTAACACCACAGGTGCAGTTGAAGTTCTTCACATGCTTGGAGCACTGAAGCAACTCTTGCCACATTTGTCAGCAAAAGCAATTGGCCGGATCCTGCCACATTTGGGCATGCTGCATGAGCTTCAGCAGCCTCTTTTAACCCGAACTGTTTTGGATACACTTCAGGCTCTTTGCATGTCACCAAGTGCAGATATTCCAGCTGCTTCTTTGGGGGAGATTTTAGGACGGTTGGGATCTCTGCTTTCCTCTGGAGAGAGACGGAACTCTGTAGACGAGGTCACAGTTATCTGTCATGTGATTCAGCATGGGTTTGACAGACTTCATGGTGCTGATCATCACTTGTGTGTCACCAAGCTGCCCACTGTCTTTCACTCTCTTGCAGGTATGCTGGGGAAGTTCTGACAAGTGTTGGTGACTTTAGGTGTTGGAAGTCTTTGTGAGTGATGTCTGGAGAAGAAATTTCAGGCTTCTGCTACTGCAATTGAAAAATTGCAGAGTATAACTGTGGCTCTCTCCTTGCCTTGAATGTTCTGCTCCTGTTATCTCAACCAGTTTGTGCATGTCACTGTGTCACCAAAGGTTTTGGCAGTTGAAAGTATGTGTAATGAGGTCTGTAATCAGTTCTGAAAAGAGCAATCAAACATATCAGGACTGTGTACAGGATCAAGTTTCGGAGAATTTCAATTTGTAGACACTACTAGCAGGGTTTAATCTAATAATGAAAATTCTGGTCTGGTGGTGAAATTTGCAGGACTTTTGGCATCAGAGCAAGAAGGGATAGTATACTCGGCTGGAGATTGTATGAGAAGCTTGGTGGCAAGCTGCATTGATGAGCCCATGATTAAGCGAGGAGTGAGCCAGCTTCAATCGAAGGGGACACAACGCAAAGGCGCTTTGACTGCAATTGAGCGTATCTGTGTAACTTGTGAGAGTACTTTGAGCTATCAGTATAGCACAGCCTGGGATATGGCACTTCACATCATCACTGCTCTCTTTGATAAATTGGGTTGGTGCAATTGCCTTCCTACCTGTACCTCTTTGTCTTAATCAACTTCGAGTTTTGCCCTTACATTTTATGCTGTGTTTAGAGTCACTTCTGATTGGGAGGGTGAACAAATTCAGAATATGCTAGGAAGTTATTTGAAGATGTCACCCAACTTCTTTGTGGATGAATTGGAAAGGCTTTGGTAGGAGTGGCTCTATTTCAGGATTAAGGCTTTGGTGATTTGCTCCAACTTCTCATGTGATGACAGGAAGAGATTCTGCTGTGCTCATGGTGGGTACTGTGAAGACCTTGGGGGATTTGCAAAATCTTTCTGACAATGATATGCCTTACCGAAAGCAGGTACCATACTAAATGGCAAGCAGGAAGTGAGGGGATGCTTCAACTGATTGGCATACTTGCAGGATAGAAGTACATAGACCTAGTCTTGTTGGCTCTGATATGGGAACAGTTGCTCAACATGTCAGTCATTTGGACATGACAATGAACATGCTGGGATGTTATACTTGGTTCTTAAGAAGTTCTGCAGATCAAATACTTGAATGGCATGTAGGGTATGTAATGAAGCTAGATGTTTAACCACAGGTGTTGTAATCAGTGAACAGCATTATTTTTTGTCTATGTTGAGCAGTGTTTGAAACTGTGTACTAAGATGGGCAACTCATGGATGATAAGGTCTGTTGTATGTGCTGAATTTGCACCACTCAAAGGTTAGCTTGTTTTTCATTTCTGCAGCTTCACAAAGCTGTGGGAGCAGCAGTGGCAGCTATGGGTCCAGACCAACTTTTGGCTTTGCTTCCTCTGGAACTGGATGGAGCAGATCTCCTCAAGTCACGAGTGTGGTTGCTACCCATCTTGAAGCAGCACACAGTCGGAGCCCGCCTACAGTTTTTTTCAAGCACTCTTCTTCCTCTTGCTGCCCGTCTACGTGAGCGTGCACGCAAGGTCAGTTTCCCTTCATTGACTGAGTTGTACCATTTTAAAGTTCAGCCTATTACAAGATTCTCAGTCCTCTCTGGTGTTTTATTCTTATATCCTGGTCTCATATGAGTCTCATTAGTTTTACAGCATTTTTCTGTAGCATCAGGATAGTGTCCAGGGACCTGCAGTGATTTTCACAGAACTATATGTTTCAGGGGGGATTTCTGATACCTGTATTTTTCTTGGAATATGGTTTGTTGTGGAGTGCATGGTGCAGTCTATTGAATCTTTCTTCAGCTGTCTCTGTTGTTGGTTCTTACAATTCTGGCCTTGTTCTTTAAATGTACCATTGGCTTCCATAGTGTGCTGCAGATGGAAAGCCCATTGCTATGAAGAATGCTGAGTCCTGTGTGCAATCAATATGGGCTCTGTTGCCATCAGTGTGCAATTATCCTGTTGACACTGCTCAAGGCTTTGGGCTGATTGCGAAAGCACTGGGAGATGCACTGAACAAGGAGCCAGAGCTCAGGGGTCTCATTTGCTCCAGCTTGCAGGTTTTCTCAATTCATCTGTATCTTAGGCTTGTAGAAACTTCTCAGACAACTGTGCATTACGAAGTTTCCTATGCTATGTACAAGACACCAGTGATGTTAGAGCATTGTAAAATGAGGCTTTGCAGGAAACTTGTGCACTGAAGTGGCTTGCAAATGCAGCCTGCTGCAGGCACAGATTGCAAACTGTCATGCTAATGTGTTGTGTGTAATTCCCTAGCTCTATTGGTTTTGGATGATAGTATGAGTGCAAGAAGGTGGGACTCAGATTTTATAGGACTTGGTGGTTTTAGACATTGGTATGGCAGAACCAGGAGGCAAGAGGGGATCACCTAGAAGGGAAGAAGTGGGCTAAAACAAGACCAGGGGAAAGCTCAGAGGAAGTCAGTGCATCTGAGGAACGTGCACATGCTCTATACACTCCAGAGACAGCAACTGCAAACTTGAAAGCCATTGCTGGATATTCTCGCAACTTTTTGCCACTGCTGTTCAACCTTTTTGTTGCATCTGCCCCAGAGAAGCGGGGGGATCTGCAAGTAAGTGTGTTGCTGGGCATCTTGTGAAGACACACAAGACACAGAATGAGCAGATATATTTGTTAACTTATATATGAGTTTGTGTATTTCTTGCTTCTGAAGCCTGTACTCCTTATCTATTGTAGGCCACAATTGGAGCAATCGCTTCCATCTCGGACAAGCAGACTGTTAAGAACTTCTTTGTGGCAATCATGAAGAAACTCCTTCAAGCCACCATGGAGGCAGCTACTTCAGCCACTCCAGGAGAGGGTGCAGGCCAAATGGAGGTGGATGCGCCAAAGCCTGAAGAAAGTGCCACCTCACGGAGGTAAGCATATTATGTTCTTTCTGCCTTTAAAGATCAAATCAGCAGGGATTTCTGGATATTGTCATTCCACTGCTTGATTCTGTATGGCAAAGGACATAGGTTGTTTTGGTGTGCAGTTGATAACCAGCTGAACCTGTGAATTCTTATCACACAGGTGTGTCTTCATGGATCTTGCATTGTCTCTTGTTGAAGGCCTGGATAGTGAGGCTCTGGGCATGCTTTTCACTACAACAAAGCCTGCTTTACAGGTGCGCATTTTTGTGTGTGTTGCCTTACAATACAATCTGGCATCAAATTTTTTCATGTGTGATGGTATGATAGTCTGACACTTTGTGAGTGACTCTCATAAGGTTATGGCCACACTTATTGTTAATGTTACCTTCAACCTGTTGTGGTGGAGATATAGATATGTATGTATATGTATCGCTTAGCCCTTTTGTCATGAGATGTTAAGTGATCCAAGTTGTAGATGTATCTTCTAAATGAGTGTTAAGGGTGTAAAAGAGAAAGCAACCGCTGCGGGCTTGAGGTTGTGTAGTGAATTCTGATGCGGGCAATTGAGCTTGCCAATTGCCAGTAGAATTTTAGATGCAGTGTCCAGTTAATGGAAGAGTGTCTCAAAAAGCAGAGCAGGCTCTTTCTCATGGTAACTGATTTAAGGCATGGGCATCTGTAGGATAATGATGGAGCGGTGCAGAAGAAGGCATATAAAGTTCTTGCCAGCATTTGTCAGGTGGGTTTGTGTTCATATGCACCATCAAACTCATTTATGTATATCTACCAGCACCTTATTGACGTCACTTCTTATTGCCAGCAAAAAAAACATCTAGTAAGGAATCTGGTCTTCCAGGTATGAGAAAGATGAGCTTCTGCAACACATCTGTTGGCTGGACTGCTCTAGTTATATTGACCACAGCAATGGTTTGAAGCTAGGATAAGGATGTTGAGCATATGGGTGTGCTACATGCAGAGGGCTTTTTGTTCTACAGAGATGCTTACTCTAGGTTTTCAGGTAGCAATCAGTATGGTATTCAGTCCCTTTGTAAGTTGAGAGTCATTTACACCAAGCATTCTTATGATGAGAGGCGCAACTGTTGTCATTGGAAGCCATCTAACTGGAGGGAGACCCATAGACAGATTGGGATCACTCTGTTGCACATTAGCAACAGTATGTAGATAGAATCATTGTCCAGTCAAGACTTAATCACTTACAGTTGGTTGACAATTTTGGATTTAAACAGGGGAACACCGGCTTTATGTCTCTGAAGTCAGAGGAGATTCTAGAGACTCTACTGACATCTCTGTCCAGTGTGCACTCCTCTGCTCGACGCCACCGACTCATTTGCCTCCATCACCTTATCTTGCATCTGTCGAAGGTTAGTGCATTATATTCTTGGGCAATGTGTTCCTTTGTTGGCTTCATTCAGTCTCTTGAGTCAGAAGCACCTAGTAGCAGATCTCAACTTTGCTCTCCTCATAAAACCAATGTTGCCATGTTCCACTATCTGGTGTAGCCATTGAGCTTCTCCTTTTCTATCATAGCTACATTTTCTTCATGATGGGTTGACCATGCAATCCAAAGCTTTTCCAAATCCTGTTATGTGTTATCATGTGTGACACAAACTGAACAGGTTTGGAACCAATTCAATCTCATGTGAGTCTGTGGCTTATTGAGCAGTCAGGGGATGGGAGGAAGGATGAGGCAATAGCAACTCTGATTTCTGAAATTATTCTAGCCACAAAAGAGGTGAGTAACATTCTAATCTATTGCACCTACCCTTGTTGGTCTAGAGGTGGTGCTTATGTTTCTTGCAGTGAGATTATTCTGGAAGCATGGTCAGAGGAATTTTAGAAGTATCTAAAGGAGTTTATCTCTTTTAATTCTTGAAAACATATCATACTATTCTGGAAAACATACATGTTTTGAGATTACTGTATATGCTGCATGGAACATGTTATGCTAGGATGAGGAGTCAGGAGTGAGACAGAACTACTTAGTTTAACCCTTGTTTGTTTTCTTCTTTATTACAGACAAACAAGAAGACTCGAAATGCAGCGTATGATTTGCTAATCAGTATTGGGCATGGCATGGAAGATCCTGAAAATGGCGGGTCCAGAGAGAGGTTACTGCAATTTTTTAGTATGGTGTGTCAGTTAAACCGACCTAGGAACTGCAGACTGGGTCTATGGCTGCTATTGAATGTCTTAGAGAGTTATTAGTCAGTTTACTGTTTTATTTGTTGATTAGCTGACACACTGTCTAGTCGTCTTTAATGTGCAGCAATCTGAATGTCCTCTTGGCCACCTGAGGTCTCTTTATGTAGTTGAGAAAGGCTTGCATTGGGTTGCCAATTGTTGGTGTTGAAGAGAATGTTGGGGGGCAGAAGAGTAGAGTTAGAGTTTGCCTGTGGGTTACAGTCACAAAAGATGGGCTCAAAATTGTACTCAATATGTGATGTTTTGGTTCTTGTGGGCAGATAGTGGGATGCTTAGCAGGATCCACACCACACATGGTGAGTGCAGCTGTAGTTGGGCTGGCGAGGCTTCTCTACGAATTCTCTGCAGAGCTTGGTCACACAATCCCTGACCTTCTGCCATCTGCACTTCTTTTGTTGCGGACCAAAAGCCGTGAAATCATTAAAGTACGCACATGAATGTCTCTCTTTGCTGTCTTTGTGGTTTACTCATAACTATGTTGCTCTGTTTTTGTAAGATCTTCCATGATATCTAAAAGTTTCTGGAACTAAATGTCAAGGAGCAACGTCTTATATTGAGATACTGACACCAGTAAATGGAATGCATAATAAGGAAACTTAGTCAGCACGATTGATATTATAATTGAGTACATGTTTTGCCAAAGCTTCTGCTCCATGGGTCAGGTTGACATACCATCTTAGACTGTCCAGTGTATATTAGCATTAGCCAGTGGGTGTTGGCATCTTGATGGGCTGCATTCAGAGGGCTTTTTCTTTGTGCAGTAATCTAACTTCTGTTCTGAGTTTTCTGAGTGTGTGTTCCTTGTGCTGTGAGTACAGTCAGTGTTGGGCTTGATAAAGGTTGTGATTGCACGGTTACCGGCAGCAGAGCTGGACCAGCATTTACGCAGCCTAGTGGAAGGTTTAATTCTCTGGTCTGATGACTCAAAAAACCATTTTAAAGCCAAGGTTTGAAATTTCTCCTTGTTATTCTGCTTTTTCCTCTGCATATGCTCTGTGTGTGTCTAGTGAATAGGCTTCTTTTCCTTTCAGGACGTGGGCAAGCTAATTTTGGGAATGAGTTAAGCGTCAATCCCTGTTCAATAGTTTAGTGGTGCCATTGCTACAGGTGCGTGCTATTATTGAAAGACTGGTCCGAAGGTGTGGTATGGAGGCAGTTTCTGCAGTGATGCCACAAGAACACATGAAGCTTCTGACCAACATCCAAAAAGTAGGTCTATGTCTGGTCCTTCACCACATCTCTATATTGTAATTGGATAACAATCACAGCAAATCCCTTTCACTTGAGCTTTGATCAAAGGAAAACAAGCATAGGTTGACATGATGTTTGTCAGTTGCAGTTCCAATAGCATGCTAATGTGTGTGAATGAAACTGCAGATTTCTTGTTTAGGAACTGAACTTGAACTGCCTGAACTTCCTATCTAGTGTGGCATGGGTGCTGCCTGGATCTTTGGGTTCATATGCATGACTTCTAGTCTTACTGCCATTTGCAATGTGATTTTGGTGTCCAGACAAAGAAACAAACAGAGAAGAAGAAGAAAAGTGTCAATGCCATGGGGGAAGAAACTGATAACAAGTCTGTCCACTCAAAAGCAAGCACAGCCAAGTACATGCTTCTGGCCTATCTTATCACAAGTGTAACCTGTCACTCTTGCACTCTTGTTACATCTGGATTCTGTTATTCATTGTGTTTCAGTAACATTTGTGGCCTTCAAAACCTAACATGTATCTTCTGCAGGCGGAGCAAATGGAACCACACAGATGTGTTTTCTGATGACAATGAAGAAGATGATAGTGATGATGACATGTATGAGAGTACTAAGGCCACAAGTATGACCAAAGCAAGTCTTGCCTCCAAATACCAGGGCACTACAAAGTAAGTTTGTGGAAATCTTACTCTTCTCTTTTTCTTTCCTTGGTCATGATGGTGGACAATGCAATACAATGGAGGGTTGAACAAGTGGTTTATTCAAGATGTTACACTTGGATTGCTGAAATGTAGGTCGTTCACTTTAGTGCCATCCTTCTTGCAGTTGTGCAATTAATTGGATGTGAATATTGCACTTTTGGCACATTGTGATCCAGCCCATTTTGGGTAGCAAACGACTTGAAGATCTAGTTATTTCTCTGTTGCCCCACAAGGAACAACCTGACAGGAGACCCAATACAAGGAGACAATGTTGATCTTTCTGAACTCTATGCATGGGATATTGCAGGTCAAAGATTTTGCGTAAGTCAAATAAAAGGCTTCCAGAGGATGCAATGGATACAGGTGGAGGGGAGCCCCTTGATCTCCTAGACACACAAAGGACACGGGAGGTGCTGCGCGGTCCCAAGTCTCAATTCACAAAGAATGATGTTGATGATGAGGTTGAATTCACTGCTGATGGAAAACTTATCGTAGATGAAAGTGGAGACCGGATCCGGGAGAAGCTGAAGCGCAAAAAACAGTGGGAGGAAGATCACCCTGACACTGAGAGCCAGGGAGGCCAGAGCCTGAAACGAAGGAGAGCTGGTGACAAAAGTGTCTCAGGGAAGGCAAGATCAACCAGAGAACAAGCAGGGAGTAGGGCAGGAACCATGCAGAAACCAAAGAAGGCACCGAGTTCAAGCTGGGCTTATACTGGCAGTGAGTATGCCAACCAGAAGAGTAAAGTAGGTGGAGATGTAAAGAAGGAAGGAAAGTTGGACCCATATGCTTACTGGCCATTGGATCCCAAAATGCTAAACAGACGGGAGGCAAAACGAACAGCTGCAAGGAAGGGAATGGCCAGTGTCATCAAATCAACCAAAAAATTGCAGGGCATGAGTGCAAGCAGAGCTCTGGCACCAGGTGGCCCTATTCGGAAGAACAAACAACAAAAGGCCCACAAAGGCAAGAGCAAGGGTAAAGACAAGGCTTGAATCTAATTATTTGCTGGCAGATGCGAGTAGTTATTTAGTGGGCCATAATCCCAGCGGCAGGGACTTCAATGTGGATCTATGTGAGGCAAGGCATTGCATATGACTAGCAGAGTAGGTAGCTAAATTGGTAGGCCTAAATTTTTGAGGTTGTTTGTAGTACTACCAAAAGCTTTGGAAGAAGATCAAATACGGGAGTAGGTCAAATTGAGTCTGTTGAGCTTGTAGAGATTACACCTTGTTGAGATTGTAGAGATTATGCCTTGTGCAATCCAGGCAGAATCTCAGTCACAGATAACCATATTTTCCAGGGACCAGTGTGAGATTTGTATTGTCAATGGCACTTGACACAATGGGATATGATATCTACCTTCTCTACCATCTCTTGTTTCCTCTACCATCTTTAAGGAGCGTCAGGCACAGATCTTTTGTACTGAGCTGTACTTAGTGTTTTTGGTTCTTTTTTGGGTAAGAGTACACAAGTGATTTTCCTTTCTATGGTATGTGTTTACCTAGCCATGGAAACTGGTGAAAGATATACATGCATAACACTGGTTGACAGCTCAACAACCAACTTGGTAGAATTGAAGCCCTGATGATATGGTGAATGAAGTCTTGTCTGCAGCATCAGAGAGTTTGTGTGTTAGTGGAACTGCCAAGACTAGAGCCTTTCTTACATGCCTATTCAGGACTCTTTCAAATGTGCAAGGTACTCTTCTCAGTCTTCCTCCCTCATGTTCCTTTTTTTTTACATGAATGCTTTATGCTTTATACCTTGACGTTCACTAGCTACTTATTGCATCAACAGATTTTGGACTTGACGAACAAATGGGGCCTTGAAAAAGGAAGTTGATAATCTTACTTTTACATGCATCTGTGCATATTATGAGGAAGGAAGGCCAACCAAGGAGACCAAGCCATGAGTAGAAAGTGAGAAAGTTTGCATAATGGACCCAATCATCTTCCTTTCTTTCTTTGTTTTGCTAATCTTGTTGGTTTGTTTCTTTTCATAATGTTCTGTGTTCCATGTTTCTTTTTGTTTTGGCTTCTGCAGTTGGTTCCATGTGGTAAAAGTGTTTTTTTCCCTTTTGCTTTGACTGTTCAATGGTTGTCTTTCTTTGGTAGCCTTGACTATCACTTAATGCTACTGCTTGATAGCTGGGCATTGAAGTTTGACCCGAACTTAGACAGTGAGTGAAGTTTCTAGTTTCTAATCCACAAAATAAGCTTTTAGCAAAGCAAGGAAAGTATGTCCAAAGTAGAAGAGAACAGGGCAAGATGACAAGAAGAAAGGAACCAGAAAGTTAGAGAGTAGAAAGTTACTGTACAAAGCTTTTGTTAGCCTTTTAAACACACATACACATATACATATACCCTTCAAGCAAAGATACAAAGGCTGACCATTTTAAGTTAGCTTCTTGGGTTTCATTTACAAGATTACTTTTCTGCAATGGGTTCCATTTTTTTTCCCCCATTTCCTCTTTGTCTTTCTAGTACTTTGTACCATTTTCAGTGCTTTGCAGTCTTATTACAGTTGTTTTATCTTATGTAATTGTTTCAGGCTTTTCTTGATTGTGGGTATGGAGATTTCTCAATTATCATGAGAGTTACCATTGCATGTAATGTTTTATAATATTGGGTGTGTCTTTTGTTTAGGTGCAAAAGAGCCAAATTACACCAGAAAACACTAAGACATCAAGCTCTCTCTCTTTTGTCTTTTGCAAGTCTCAAAAGGAGCAAATTATGGCAAGTATAAAAATTGTGGCATCAGACCTTTTTGTCAAAAGTGCACATTTTTTTTTGGGGGGGGGGTTTAGTCCTCCCTTTGCCCTTTTTTTGGGGTTTAAAGACTGTAATGCAACAAAGAGCATTATGATATGTTTCCATAAACTGAAAAGAAAAGAAAAAAAAAGGAGGAAGAAGACTTGAGGGAAAAAAGTGACTCTGGAGACCAAAGACTGATGACCTGACAAACACGCGGAAAAGAAACCTTATTTTTTTGGCTTGTGAAAACAGATGATGGGTAGCACGGAGGTGATTGTGTGTATTCCATGTTTGACCAAGGTCAGCCTTTGGAAGCAGCCTCAAATCAAAGCATATACTAGCTTATACCAATTGCTGATCTTTGACTCTTTGTTGATTCCAGTTTCAGATCAGACCTCGGCAGTGGGATGTAAGAGCTTTTGTAATCCATTTTTGTTCCATTAATCCCCCAAAGAGCAACATATCCTGCAAAGTTCAGCTTTATTCCTTATGTTTTATGCAAGTTTATGCAGCCATCTGTGATCATTAACTCAACAACCCATAATGTAATCTTTTGTGCAATTTTATGTTCCCAATTTGACCATTAATTTTGTAACTCATAACAACATTTTGTGGCAATTTTATGCATCTAATTTCACCCATGTTTCTGGCACCTAAAACTAGGTTTTAATGCAGTTGTTGGCAGCCAGTTTACTATTAGTTCTGCAACCCATAACAATGTTTTTTTTTAATGGCAATTCTGTGCAGCCAATGTGACCATTAATTCTGCAACAAGTGCAAAGCAGTTTTTACATAGGAATATACTCGGAGGGTGGGTTTTCATGGGTTCTTCTCTTTCTTTCTTTTTTTCTTTCTTTCTTTCTTCTTTTTCATTGCATGGGAAACTTATGAAAATAGCTTTCTTTTAGTCATCTTTTCAAGATTCAGATGCTCATGCTATTTGGGCTTGGGGGAGATGATAACATTCGGTCTCTCAAAATTTGACTGAAAATTTCTCAAGCCAAAAATAGACCACGTTCAACTTCTTCCAAGTGACCCCACTCGTGGGTCATCATCTTTTGTGCAAAACAAGGTTCCATGTGCTGCTTGCTATACAGGATGTCATAATGCTTGTGTGCAATTAACCATGTTCATCAGTATTTCACATGCTTGATATGCAAAGCAACACAATTCGCAAAAAATTTGATGCAATCTCATGACCTCAAAATGGAACTTAACTCGTAAGCTTGATTGCAAAAAATCAAATCATTCTTGAGCTCAAAATGAAATTCTACCCTTTAGCTTATATAGCTAGACCAAAGCAAAAGGTCATATAGCTAGACCAAAGGAAAAGGTTACATAGGTAAATCTTTTTTTTTGGGAGTCTCCATAGAGTGAGTGTTCTTTTATAATGGGCATAAATCAAAGAGGCCCATCACCCCCAACCAAAAAAAAAATCAGATCATCACACAATGATTTGAAGAAAAGTGATGCCAATGTTCTCCTCCACAAACATAGTACACAAAATTTTCAAATAGGCACAACAAGAAGTCAGCCTTTTGGGAAAACATTGTGATTGTGGAATGTTTGATGGAATACGTTTTGGTGAAATGATATGAATGTTGTAAATACGCTTTTCTTTTTTTTTTTTGGTTTTTTTTACTATTGGGCACTAAACATTTACATGTGCTACAATGGGTGGGCAGGTCAAGCGGGAACTACATTGTAGAATTCTTACCTTGCCCACAAAGTGACTTGGGACACTATTGCTCCTTGGGTCACCCCAATTATACCATAAGAAGCACAAGTCCTTTAATTTGAGATTCCTTCATGAAACCACCATTTGGATGGTCCACCACTTTTGACCTACCATCTGGTCATAAAACACACTTCGGGAAACCATGCCTAGACCCCATTATTTCGTATGAGATAGTCAATTTTGGGTTGCAAGACTATGTCCATAAGATTTTGGCTTCAAACTTCATGAACATCCGACTCTTGGATGTGACATCCATGGTATGTGGAGAAAAGAGTCCACCTTGTGCTGTGGTGGCCACTTCATCCATAACGATTAATTTGAATATTGTAAAGTCGATCAAAAGACAAAATTTAGGACATACTTGGTGAAAATACCGGGCAGCAAAATTACACACTAAGTCCATTGATCCACCACAAATCAACTTGATTCTTGGCATCAATATGAGTTTCTCTATTGAATTTGCACTCTTAAAATGCATACACAAAACAGAAATATAACTAAGATAATAATACCTCGGGCAGCTTTGACACTAATTACATCATTTGTAGAGAAATATTGAGATTTTCAACCAAATTTTTTTTTAAATAAAAAAATTGAATTAAAAA
>Ga0116229_10008069_pt1 | contig 16468 bp, 13 predicted proteins | sample S1TSphgellanicum_3_FD_87313 | JGI IMG/M metagenome (GOLD analysis project Ga0116229, IMG submission 87313) | Host-associated microbial communities from peat moss isolated from Minnesota, USA - S1T2_Fc - Sphagnum magellanicum MG | ecosystem: Host-associated > Plants > Peat moss > Unclassified...
AATCCCGCAGCCTCGGGGCCCAGGTGCCGGGTACGGCGCGCCAAAGCTTGCGCCATTGCCCCTGCCGGGCCAGCTGCGCCAACCGGCCGAAACCCGCCGGCGCCACCTCGTCCCCGCCATGCCCGTCCAGCAGAATTTTCACCCCCTGTCCGCGCGCGGCGGCATACAACCGGCGGCCGGTTGCAATATTTGGTGCCAGAAACAAATCCTGTTGCACGTGCAAAATCTCGTTCAGCGCGCCAAAAGGCGCCACATCACCGGCCTGAACAAAATGCGGAGCAAAACCGCCCTGCCCCAAAACGGCTTCGATGAAAGGCCGCTCGTCGCATCCCGGCGCATCGCCAAAAACCAGCGAAAAAACCGGCAGAGGTGCTGCCACGTGTCGTGCCGCGAGGCTCGCCACACTCGAAGAATCAAGCCCGCCACTCAACATCGCCCCCACCGGCGCGCCGCGCAGCCTGGCCTGCACCGCCGCCTCCAGATGCCGCCGAAATTCGCCGGCCGCGTGCGGCCGCGGCCGCGGGCAGGGGGAAGGCAATTTCCAATAAGCCTCACACCGCAACGCCCCGCCCTCAAACACCCCGATATGCGCCGGCGGCAACCGCCGGATATGCGCAAACGCCGTCAAATCCACCGGCGGCGGCAGCATCGCCAAAAAATCCGCAATCGCCGCCTCCCGAACCTCGGGCGCCACCAGGCCGGACGCCAGCAACGCGCCAATATCGGACGCGAACAGCAACCGGTCCCCCGCGACACAAAAATAAAATGGTTTTACGCCAAAATGGTCCCGTACAGCCAGCAGACGGCGGCGCGGCTGGTCCCACAGCGCAAACGCGAAATCGCCTAGCAGCCGCGCCGCCATCTCATCGCCCCATCTGCGATATCCTGCCGCCAGCAGCCCAGTATCGCTCATCTCGGCCGGGCTGCCGAGCAGCTCAATCAGCTCATCGCGATTGTCCAGACGGCAATCGGCGGTCACAACAACATCCTCGCTGGTATACAGGTGCCCCATCGCCGGACCATTCCCGGCGGTGTCCAGCAAGCCATGCGCCAGCAAAAACCCCTCGCCCTCCGCCACCGCCTGGCCGTCCGGCCCGCGCCGGGCCATGGCCTGCATCATGCGCGCCAGCGCGCCGGCCGCCGGACCAGCGCCACCGATGATGCCGGCAATCGCGCTCATCCCGAAGGGCGGGGGCCAAGATCGATGAGCTTGGTAAACGTCTCCAACTCCTGCGCCGTGCCGCCGAGAATGACCGCATCCCCGCTCATCAGCCAGGCATGGGCCGCCAGCTGGTCAGGTGCCGCCTGCCGCACGCCAACGCGGATTTGCGCGGCAAAGCCGCGGCGCGCCAGCATAATCTGGCCCGTCAGCGCCTGCGCCAGGCAAAAGCTGCCCGGCGACATGCGGCCGGCGCGCGTTATGGCTCTGGCCAATTCAAAAGTCATCTTCTCGGGCGCCATTCTTGTGCCGTTGGGAAGAAAACGGCGGAGCCGATGATAGCCCAAGCAGCCCAGCAACAGACGGCAGAGCTGCAGGAGAAAAAGCGCTTCCACAACCTGCGCGCGCCGCCGCCATTTCGCCGCAAGCCCCGCGGCCATTACGCCGCTTCGGGGCGGGCTTCCACCAGTCCCGCCCTGACCATGGCGCTAAGAAAAATTTCGATGTCCCCCCGGCAAAGCTCCGGCTCAATTTGGAATGCGGATGACACGTTAGCTGTCAGTTTCTCCAAAGACGAAGGATGATCCCGAAGTGATGACCAGATCACCGCGCCAACTCTGTTCAACGCGAAATACTTGCCAGCCCTCATGTCCAGAAGAGCCGCGCCATCAGGCAGACTGGCCGTTGCAACTTCAGATTTTGCTAAAAACACGTCCGTCAAACGATGAGGCCCGCAACGGTCCGAACCCGGCAATTGCAAAAACCATATCCGCGCCCTTTAGGAAAAGGAATTGGGAGGTAGGTTAGGGTGCTGCGCAGCCAGGAAGACGTCAGTGCTCTCTCCCAAATTCGTCGCCTTGGTTAATTCCTCAAACGTCCCCAACGCCGTCAACGCGGGCGGTTCGTAGTCGGATGGCACATACGTCGTTTCCATGGGTACTCCGTAAGCATCCTGCCGAGAGAAAAAACCTTAACCCGATATTTCAGACCGTTTATCCAATCAGTCAAGGCTTTTCATTTATTTTTCAATGTTTAACGAATCATTGCCGTTGTTCCGGCCATGTCAATTCTATGCCAGATCGAAAATGCCGCGGAGGCCTTTCCGCATCCTAGATTTGCCGAAACGGTATCGGTGCGCGCGACACACCAAGACCAAATCGCGTCACTTAAACAAAAATATGTTTGACTTCGCAGTTGCACAAAATTATCATTTTGGAGTTAATAACCGAACGCCATGCATCGAAAAGTAGTTTTGTTTAGGTTTTTTCAACCGGAGATGGTTTCGATGTCAGAGGACTCTCTATCCGCCCGTAATCTCCATTTGGCTAAGCCGCTATCTGAGGTTGTCAGGCGTGATATCGGCACCGTAAAGCTCTCTTCGCATGTTTTTGTCGGCCTGGTGGCAATCTTCGATTTCGTTTGCCTCTCCATTGGCCTGGTTTTCTCGGGGCAAGCGACGCTCTGGGCCAACTTCCCACCATCAGCCGCGGCTTTGTCATGGTCCTGCGTTTCGTCCATCGTCATTGTCCTGCTGTTCAACCAAAATAACCTTTACAATATCGAAGTATTCAACAACCTGCCGCGAAGCGTGTTGCGCCTGACGGTATCTTGGCTCTTGGTAACAGTCGCGGCGTTTGCCGTATTGCGGCTATTCGGCCGCCCGGCCAGCCATGGTCTCGTTCAGGTAATCATTTTTTACATAACCGGTCTGGCCGCTCTGGCGGCTGGCCGCTTCGTGTTGTTGTCCCTGTTCAGGGTCGGTGTCAGGTCGAAATTCATTGGTCAGGACGTTGTCATCGCGGGAGAGGACACGCTGGTTCAACGGCTCGCGGAACATTTCGAAACGCAGGGTTGTGGAGTGCATGTTCGCGCCACCTTCACCGACCTTGAACAGCCGGTTGCTTCCGGTACGCGGCTTGCCCGCCGGGCTGTTGATGCGCTCGCGGCCCATCTGGCATCCCGTTCAATCGATTCGGTGATCATCGCGTTGCCCGGATATGACAGTGAGCATATTCAGCACATCGTCAGCAGGCTGCATGCTTATCCCGTCAACATCCGTTCGCTGCCGGGCTGTGGGGACTTCACCGCGCCGCGGCGCTGGCTGGCGCCGGCTGGCGAGCTTCCCGGCCTGCCGCTCGCGATGATCGCCAGCAAGCCGCTGACCGATGGCGAGGCTCTTATAAAATCCGTCCATGACCGGCTGATCGCGGCCCTGGCGCTGATCCTGTTCGGACCCGTCATGCTTTGCTGTGTTCTCGGCATCAAGCTCAGCGATCCGGGACCGGTGTTGTTCCGTCAGCAGCGGATCGGCTATCGCGACCGGGTTTTCGAAGTTTACAAATTCCGCTCGATGTATCTGCATAGCTGCGGCCACGAGAAATTGACGGAACGCGATGATCCGCGAATCTTCGCCTTCGGCCGGATCATGCGTAAGTTAAGCCTTGATGAACTTCCACAGATTTTCAATGTCCTCCGCGGCGATATGTCACTGGTCGGTCCACGGCCGCACATGCCGCAGGCCCGCGCCGGCGGGCACCTGTATTTCAACGTCGTCGACAATTACGCAGCACGGCACCGTGTGAAGCCCGGCATCACAGGCTGGGCGCAGGTGAACGGCTGGCGCGGTCCGACGGAAACAGCCGCGCATATCAGGAATCGCGTCAGCCATGATATGCACTACATTGAGAATTGGTCCCTATTGCTCGATTATAAGATTCTGATCAAAACCGCGCTCATCGGGTTTTTCGGCAAGAACGCTTTTTGATCATTTGCCGAAGGGCGGTTATAAGTCATTTGTTAATAGGATTGTGCGTTTTTGAAGACAACATTAGATTTTGGATGGTCGCGCAAGTCCCGGCGTAAGGAGTGGTTCGTGGTTATTCGAGACGTCCCGCTTTACCCGTTTTGACCCACATCTGCCGGACCATTTTGTGCCCTATCGTTTAACGAGCCTGTTGCTTGGTCTTGCACTGCTCGCTGGCTGCACGGCCGCGCCGCAAGTCGCCGTCACCTCGAAAACACTGCTGCCAAGCCCGGTCATGTCGGCGCAAACGGAAAGCCTGTCGCCGGCGGATCTGGCCAGGATTTCAAGCCCCGACGTGGAATCCGCTTACGTCCTGGGGCCGGACGATCAAATCTCCATTTCCGTCTATCTGCATCCGGAGCTGAGCGTGCCGGTATCAAGCGGCATCGCCGGCAATGGCGCGCTGATCACCAGCGATGGCACAATCTCGCTGCCGCTCATCGGCAACACCAAGCTCGGCGGGTTAACCATCCAGCAGGCCGAGGATTTGCTGACCAGCCGCTATGCCGGCTATGTCGACAACCCGCAGGTCACAATCGACCTCGTGGCGGCGCAAAGCCTGCGCTATTATCTGCTGGGCGCCTTCGTCACCCCTGGCGTCAAATACCCGCTGCATCCGCTCAACCTGCTCGAAGCCCTGGCACTCGGCGGCAGCGTTGAAATCCCCAGCGCCGATCTCTACCAGGCCTATGTCGCACGCGGCGACACCAAGCTGCCGGTCGATCTGAACGCCCTGCTGGTGCAAGGCGATCTGTCGCAGAACATCACTTTGGCCTCCGGCGATGTCATCGTGATTCCGACCAGCACGAATGAGAATGCCTTCGTCTTCGGCGCCGTCACCAAGCCAGGTGCTGTGCCGTTCAATTCCGGCAGCCTGTCCCTGCTCCAGGCGCTGAGCGCCGCCAGCCTGGATCTTCCCTCGCTCACCAATGCGGAACTCTCGCAAATCCGCATCATCCGCGCCGGCGGCCGCAGTGCCGAGTTTTTCGTCGTGAATGCGCAGATGATCCTCAATGGCGACGCCCAGTCCTTCGATCTGCGGCCAGGCGACATCGTGTTCGTGCCGCCTTCGCCGGTGGCCAGCTGGAATGAGGCAATTAATTTATTGTTGCCTTCCCTGACCGCAATCAGCGATATTCTAAATCCGTTCGTCTCAATTAAATATCTTCAGCAGCGATGACACAGGAATAAGCCGCGTGCTCTTTCAGCAGATACTGCCCGCCACGGCTGAGACGACCGATGAGGTGGAGTTTCAGGATTTCACCATCGCCCTGCGGCGCCGCTGGTGGATCATCGCCGGCATGGCGCTGCTGGCGGCCGCGCTCGGCTTTGGCGTGACCATGCTGGCGCATCCGCGTTTTCTCGCAACCGGAAGTTTCTATCTGGACGATGCGCAGAACAGCTCCACCACAAACGACAGCAGTTTTTTGTCGGATTATCAGGTGGTCAGCAGCGTCAATACCCAGGTGCAGCTGATCCAGTCGCCGGCGCTGCTGGAACAGGCGATCCTGGAGACCGGCCTGAACGCCAAAATAACCGCCCCGGATTATACCCCGCCGGCTTATTGGCGCTGGCGATTTTTGCAGCGCAAGTCAATCGGCGTATTTGCGCCGGGACCACATGATCTGATCGCGGTTTTCGCTCGCTTCAGCGACCCCGCCGACCGTGGTGGTGATTTTTTAATAAAATTCAGCGATCACGGCAATTATCAAATGTCGGAATTGGCCGGCTCGGGCACGGCGCCTATCCCTGTGCTGAGCGGGACGCTGGGCCAGCCGGCTTCCGGCGGCGGGCTGAGCCTGACGATTAAATCCGCGAACGGCAGTACCGCACTGCCCGCGCTTGGCAGTGTCTATGACGCGTCGATCATTCCGGCAAAAACCATGGCCGGGATCGTGGCCGGGAACCTGTATGTGCAGGCGACCGGGCCGGCGGTCTCACCCACCAATGTCGCGCAAGTGCAGCTGGGCTGGGACAACCCGTATCAGGCAACCGCCTTCGTTGACCAGCTGATGCAGGATTTCATCCAGAGCCAGCTGGCCTGGAAAACCCAATCGGCATCAAACACCCAAAATTATATCGCCCAGCAGCTGCAGAACATCGCGCAATCCCTGGCGCAGGCCAATCAGACTCAGGCGTCCTATCAGTCCAAGACCGGCATCGTGGATGTCAATTCCAACGCGCAGGCCGTCATCTCCCAGCTTTCCGCGTACCAGTCCCAGCGCGCCGCGCTGCTGCTCCAGCAGGAGGCGCTGACCGAGCTGGTCAAGTCCCTGGCAGCGCCCGATGCCGCCATCAACCCGTATCTCGTCAGCCAGGCGAACGACCCGGTGTTGAGCGCGCTTGGCACCACGCTCGCCAACGCGCAGGTGACGTTGCGGTCGCAGGAAACGCAGTTTACCGTCAAATCTCAGCAAATCCAGCAGCAGCTGGCGACCATTTCTCAGATCGAAGCCGCCATTCAGACGATCGTGCAGAATGACGAGTCGGTGGCCACCAAAAATCTGCGCAATCTCGATACGATGATCGCGCAATATCAGGATGAGCTGAAGGCTATGCCGGCGGAATCCCTGCAGGTGAATGAGCTCAGCCGCTCCAGCGATGTGCTGGGTTCGCTTTACGGGCTGCTGATGCAGAAGGAGGAAGAGGCGCAGGTTTCCAAGGCGGCAACCATTGAGGACACGCGAATCATCAGCCCGGCGGAACTGCCGCTGAATGCCACCGCACCGCGGCCAGCCCTGGCGGTGGCGGCCGGGCTCATCTTCGGCTTGCTGGCGGGATTTGCCATCGTCATCATCAGCCGCACCTTGTCCCGCCGCTATCGCAGCGATGCCGAGATCCGCCGGCATATCCCGCTGCCCACCTACGGCATCATTCCCAAAGGCGGCCGCCGGATCCGCGGGATGTTTTCGCCGATGGCGACCAGCACTTTTGCCGAAGCGTTCCGGCTGCTGCGGGCGAATATATACGGCATGACGTCCGACGCGCGCTTGCACGTGTTCATGGTCACCTCGCCCACGGCGGGGGATGGGCGGACCATCGTCGCGGCGAACATTGCCAAGTCGCTGGCCGATGACGGCAAGCGAGTGCTGCTGGTGGATGCCGATCTGCATTGCGGCGATCTGGCCTGGCGTCTGCGTCTGCCGCCCGCACCCGGCCTCGCCGACTGGCTCTTATCGAAAACCCGGCCGCCCCTGCTGGACGTGACCGGCCAGAAATTCAAGTTGCTGCAAGCCGGCGCCTTTCCGGCAAGCCCGGCCGACCTTTTGAACGGCAATTTGACCGATGACATCTTTGCCGAGCTGAGGGGGGAGTTCGACTACATCATCGTCGATACGCCGGCCTTCCCCGCGGTCTCCGACGCGTTATGCCTGTTGCGGCAAGTCGATTTGATCCTGACAGTCGCCAGCGTTGACTTTACCCCGCGGCACGCGCTGATGCGGCATTGCGAAACGATTGGCGTGACGGATATCGCGCATGGGCTGGTGGTCAACCGGGTCGATCCCTGGCGCTTCGCGGCCGGCCGGCGGCCGGAACGCTACCGCGGCGCGCGGTCCCGGCGCGGTATGTTCGCGGCCAGGCAATGACGATCTTCGTCAATGGACGATTTGCCACGCAAAAATTGAACGGCGTTCAGCGGTTCGCGCTGGAGATGGCCACCGTGCTGCAACGGCGGCTAGGCGCGCAGGTCTTGCTGCCGCCGGATACCGCGATTGAGATTCCTGGGGCACGGCGGGTCGGCAGGCGCACCGGTCAGGCGTGGGAGCAGTTTGAGCTACCGCGCGCGGCGCGCGATGGGTTTTTGATCAATCTCGGCAATACCGCGCCGGTCTTCGCCGGCCGCCAGGCGGTCGTGATCCATGATGCCGGGGTGTACAGCACGCCGGCGGCCTATTCCTGGAAATTCCGCCTCTGGTACAAGGCGCTGCAGTTTGCGCTGGTCAAGACCGGCGCCAAAATCATCACGGTCTCGGAATTCTCCCGCGGCGAGCTGGTGCGCCATCTGCCTTGCCGGCGCAACGATGTCGGGGTGATTACCGAGGGCGCCGACCATATGGACCGCGTCGTGGCCGATCCGGCGATTCTGGCGGCACATGGGCTGGAGCGGGGCCGTTTTGTGTTTGCCGTGGGCACGCTGGCGGTCCACAAAAACCTCGCGGCACTGGGACCATTGGCCGATGCGCTCTCCGCACGCGGCATGGTGCTTGCCATCAGCGGCAGCATCGGCAACAGCGCCTTCAGCGGCGCCGAAAAAATGCCCGCCGCCGCCCGCTATGTCGGCCGCGCCAGCGATGCGGGACTTAAGGCGCTCTATCAGTCGGCCGCCTGCTACATTGTCCCCTCACTCTACGAAGGGTTTGGCTTGCCAGCGGTGGAGGCGATGGCGTGCGGCTGTCCCGTCGTCGCGGCGGACATTCCCGCACTTCGTGAGACCTGCGGCAATGCTGCTGCATACGTGGATCCGGCCGATCCGGCGATGATCGCGGAGACGGTAACCGAGTTGCTCGCAGCACCGCAGCGGCTGGAAGACCTGACGGTCGCGGCGCGTGCGCGGGTCCAGGATTTGACCTGGGAAAACGCCGCCAGTCAGCTCCTGCAAATCCTCGCCCTCGAGCGCGCGCCAGGCACGCAGACCGGGGGGCTTGTCGAGCCATCGGTCAAGCCAATCGCCGAACAGACGATGCGGTGACAGGCACCACGATGCTTCGCGAACAAAACAGCGTGGCCGGGGAGCAAAGCTTCGTCATTGAAAAGATTGCCATCGTGGTGGCCTCAAAGGGCCGGCCAGCCGAAATCGCGGAATTATTGGCGGCACTGGCCCGGCAAAGCGTCAGGCCCAGCGCGATCATCCTGTCCGTGACGGGTGAGGACGACCTGCCCGCTTCCCTCCCCGAAGAGGTGATCCGGGTTTTTGGCCCGGCTGGTTCGTCGGGCCAGCGCAATCGCGGGCTGGACACCGTGATTGACCGCAGCGATGTCGTGGTTTTCTATGACGATGATTTTTTGCCCTCCCGCAACGCCCTCCGCGGCATCAAGGCTTTTTTTGAAACATTTCCGCAAATGACAGGTGCGACCGGCTTCGTGCTGAAAGACGGCGTCACCAAAGGTGGCCTTTCTTCTGAAGAAGCGCAACAAATCGTGGATGCTTTCGACCAGGCAGCGCCGCCGCCGCTGCGGCATGGCGACCAGCTATCCGGCTATGGCTGCAACATGGCGGTTCGCTGCGCCGCGGTCGGCGGCATCCGGTTTGACGAAAACCTGCCGCTCTACGGCTGGCAGGAGGATCGGGATTTTGCCGCACGGGTTGCCGCCAAGGGCCCCTTTGTCTGGACCAACGCATTCGCCGGCGTGCATCGCGGCGTGGTCAAGGCCCGCACGCCTGGCCGGCGTCTGGGCTATTCGCAAATGGTCAACCCGGCCTATCTGGTACGCAAGGGGACCATGCCATGGCGAAAAGCCGGCACCCTCATGCTGCGCAATCTCGCCGCCAACGCCATCAAATCCATGGCGCCGGAACCGTATATCGACCGCCGCGGCCGGCTTATCGGCAACCTCATCGGCCTCTCCCACATCCTGCGTGGTGCCGCCGACCCGATGAAAGTGCTGACACTCAGCCCATGACCTGGCCTGTTTTCGTCCTTTGGGCTTTGCTGCTTTTGAGCCTTTTTGCCCCACGGTGGTTCATTCTCTATTTCCTGATGACCTCCGGCGTATTCGGCGGCCTTTCGCTGCTACAGCCCGGGATCGCCGGAAACGTCCCGCTGACCACCATCTGCGCCGCCATTCTCATCTTCAAGACATTCCGGAAAAACCTCAGATCGCTGCTCAACATCGCGTTCGACCTGCGCAAACTCGGCCTCCTTGGGATTCTAGGCCTGTACGCCGTCGCCAGCGCCTTCATCTACCCGCGCTTGCTGGCCGGCACGGTGCTGCTGTATCCCGAAAACGGCGTTGGCGCGGTGCAGTTTTTGGCCCCAACATCCTCCAACATCACACAGTCCATCTATATGCTCACCTCGATCGGCATCGCCATGGTATTTGGCGTCTCGGGGCAGTCGCCGGAATTTCGCCGGCAATTCCTCTCCGCCACCCTGTTTGGCGCCGCCGCTTTGCTCGCCAGCGGCATCATTGACGTCGGACTGGGCAATGCCGGACGGGAAGATTTGCTCGCCCCCTTCCATAACGCGGCCTACGGATTGCTGGACGATACTTACATTGCCGGCCAGAGGCGGGTTGTCGGGTTCCTGCCGGAGGCTTCGGCCTTCGGCTCCGCCTGCTGCGGGAGCCTCGCCTTTCTCGTCTTCAACCGCGGAAGTTTTGATGGTGCCGCGCGGCGCTGGGTCGTGCCCATTGTCTCGATCGGCCTCGCCGCCATGGTTTATTTGTCCACGTCGTCCAGCGGCTATCTCGGCGGCATCGCACTTCTGCTCCTGATGGCCGGCACGTTTGCCACGGAGTTTATTTTCGCGAAGCAGATGACCCAGACGACGCTGACCCGTATCCTCGCCGCCATCGGCATACTACTTGCCGTCGCGGTCATCGTCGCCTCCCTGCCGCACGATCTTTTGGATCATTTAAGGCTGCTGTTTGACACGGTACTGTTCGACAAATCGGCGTCGTCCTCCTTCATCGAGCGCAATTCATGGACGCAAGCCGGAATCGCGGCCTTCTGGCAGACCGATGGCGTCGGCGTCGGCGTCGGATCCATACGAACATCGAACTGGCCGGTCGATTTCGCCGCCAGTACGGGGGTCATCGGCATCGCCCTGCTGGGCGGCTTTGCCATCAGGATGTTTTGCACACTGTCCTTCCCGGACGCGGCGGCGGGACGCTTCGCAACCGGGCTGAAGCTTGCGTTAGTGCCAGGATTGGTTATGAGCGCCGTCGCCGGCACGACGCCCGATCCCGGGATCGGCATGATGCTGTGCTTCGGCTTGATCTACGCACTGGCTCAAAAGCCGGTTTCTGAAGAACTTTCCATTCAAACGCGCCGTGATGCTCCTGCCCAAGCGCGCGCTTGACCGGCCTTGCCTGGGTCATCCGGATTGACCCCATGACGGTAACGAATACCCATGGCCGGTTGCGGGCCAGTGTCATCTGGATTTCGCTGGCGCCGGATGCTTCTTTGGTCCGTCATCGCGGCCGAGACCGGTCATCCGCAATGTGCCAAGCTGAATAACAATCAGATAACGATGGTATCGCTTCATTCACAATGATCTCGCTGAACCGACATCTATCTTAGGCTTGTTGAACCCTAGTGCTCATGCTGATATGAAAAACCCATGGTGTCGAGTTCCAAAATCGTATTATTTATCTCGGGGCATGACTACCGAACCAAACGCAAAGCCAACGTCCATTTCTTTGCCACAGAGAGCAAACGCTTTGGGCAAGTAAAGTTCTTCTCTTTGGGGTTTAGCATACTTTCAAAATTCCGGCGTAGTGAAACGCGGTCTGATCTTGCCGAAAAGGCGAACCGAATTGAAATATTCAACGGCGTTGAATGCTACCTTTGGAGAACCCTGATCCATCCATTCAACCAGGCAAAGCTTGGTTTGTTTGGCTTCACCGAAAATATCTTGTTTGAATTTTACGCCAGAAGATTGCCAAGAACGCTAAAGCTTTGGATCAAGGGCAGTGATATCGTCATTGTTGAGGCGGGCCTCGGGATACTGTTTATCAGTCAGATCAAGAAAATTAATCCACACTGTAAAATAGCATATTTTGCCTCTGACGATTTGACGATTTTGAATGCTTCGCATTTCTTGCAAGAGCGCCTGATACGAGATTTGCCATATGTCGATTTGGTCCGCGTTCCAAGTGAGCATTTGACTAAGCGATTTTCAAATGCGCGGAAAGTGAGCCTCATTCAACACGGCATGGATCATGAGATATTGTCAATCGATGAACCTTCACCCTACGGCCCGGGCATCCACGCTGTTTCTGTGGGTTCAATGTTGTTTGACACCAATTTTTTCGATATTGCGACAGAGCAATTTCCGGATATAAACTTCCATATTATCGGCAGTGGCGTCCATAGGAAAACCCTGCCACAAAGCATCATATATTACGAAGAGATGAATTTTCGCGATACAATCAGATTTGTAAAGTATGCCGATTTCGGAATATCGCCTTATCGGGCAGTGCCGAATGCCGAATATCTGGCTGACACTTCATTGAAACTTCATCAGTTGGCGCTTTTTGGCGTACCCGCGGTTTGCCCGTATTTCGCGGTCGGTTCCATGCAGGATTATCGTTTTGGATATACGCCAGATGACCGTGTTTCGATCGGCAATGCCATAAGGGCGGCGCTGAGCTGCCAAACGCCAGGTCCAAAAAAATACCAATCCTGGAGAGAAGCGACGGAAAAACTGTTTAGCGAACTGGAATCAGTCGATTTGATGGAGTAGGGCCTGGATCCGGCGCTGTCATGGCAGGCAAGCATTCAACCGAAAATAACCGCCCAAAACACAAAAATGATCAAACACCACAAGCCCAGAGCCAACATCGTCATAATCGCCAAAGCTATGCCGGCGGGTAGCCGCGTTCCTGCGGCGGCGGGCGATGCGGCCGGCGGGATGGGCGCCGCACGCGGCAGCCGGTATGCTTGAGTCCGCGCCGGCCTTTCGCCTCCAAAAAATTTTTCGTTAAAAATCATCCACAAACTTTCATCTATTTGAAAGGCTGGCTGGGCGGCAAAACTTGACCACTGGGCCTAGAATTTAATTTATCATTTATGGCCGAGTGGTCGAATCAACAATCCTTCACGATTCTTTATGACGAAACGCCGCGTAAATCAATGCCTGCGGTTCGGCGCTGGCCCGGCCTGCCGCCGCAGCCATCGCGCGATCCGCACGAATGGCCGGGCCAGCCCGTGCCGGTCGTCCGGCGGGTCGCGCGTCAGATCGGTCAGGTCAAACACAACCTCCCGCACCCAATAGTCAGCACCCGTGCTTATCAGATAGTGGGACAGATTGCCGAGCGTCGAGCCAAAGCGCCGGTCCGCTATCTCATCACCGCCTGAGCCGAATATAGCGTGCTCGGCGATCCGGACCAGCACCCGCGTGCGCCAGCCGGCGCGCGCCTCGGCGGCAACGGCGGCCGGGACCGGCAGATCAAGATATTTGCCGCAGAGCAGCAGAGCTTGCGCCACCGCCCGGTGAACCCCCAAGGCCCGCGCGGTTTCATAGAGTGCGACAATCTGCGATTCACTCATCGGCCGGAACATGGCGGCAACATCAGCCAGCCATTTCAGCCGGGACCAGGCATGTTGCGCGCCATGCGCGCAGGCAAAAATCAAATCAAGCTCGGGTTCAAGCGTTTCAACCACCACATCACCGGAGAGACGGACGGTCGCGCGCGGTATCGGGGCGTTCAGCTTCATCAGACAAGGATTGTCAAACAACCTCGTATGCATCTCGACAAGATGCCCGTAAACCGGATGCTGAAACACCACACTCTTTTCCAGCCCGGCACCGGTTTTCGGCAGGATGCTCTGATAGCCGCGGGCGAGCATGATCTTCCCAGCCTGGTCCAAGTTTTCAGGGGAGATCAAACAGTCGATATCATGATGATAGCGCAGGCCGAGCTGTCCGAAAGCCTTGATGGAAAACGCCAGGCCTTTCAGCAGCACAGGCCGCAGCCCCGCGTGAACCAGTGACAACTGCAACGCTTGCAGCTCTTCCAGCAATGCCAGTTCCCGCCAGCTGGAAAGATTCGCCTGAGATTGCAAATATGCCAAAGCCACGGCATCGATGTCAGGAGTACCGCGCCGAAGCGCGTGTTCGGCCAGAGCGAAAACCCGGTGGCGTTTAACCAGCTTCAGAAACAGCCGCCAATCAATGGGATCGGCGCCAATCGATTGGATGGCCGGCGTTTCGGATGGCGGCCATCGCACGCATGCCAACAGCAGGATCATTTCGGCGGGCAAACCCGAACCAAGCCGGCCAGATGCCACAACCGTCATCCTTTCATCAAATGGCTTACGTCAAATCGTTCGTCCAGGCCGATTGGCAACCCGCCAAGTCTCCGTGGCACGTACGCGCGTAGCCCGCGTGAATGCAACCGGTCTCTCACCGATTGCCGATCAACCCGCTTTACACGGGTCATGGCCCGGTCAAGAGTCTCCCGCGGAGGAGCCCGCCCATGCCCAAAAAAATCTCCCGCCGCTCATTCGCCACCATCCTCGCCGCTGCATCCCTGGCGCGACCGCAAAACGCCTTCGCGGCAGATTCCGCCCTCGCCGCGGCCATCACCAGCCCCATTCGCGCCCCGGCAAACATCGCCCGCGACAAATACCGCCACCCGGCCGCAACGCTAACCTTTTTCGGCCTGCGCCCCACCCTCTCGGTCATCGAAATCCAACCCGGCGCCGGCTACTGGACGGAAATTCTCGCCCCCTACCTGAAACCCCGCGGCAGCTACACCGTAGCCATCCCTCCGCCGCCGCCAGCCGCGCCACGCGAAGCCCTCGCCATCCGCCGCTACCTACAAAAACTACAGAACGACCCAGCCGATTACGCCCAAGTCATCGTCACCGGCCTGACCGACGGCGTCCCTATCGCCACGCCAAACACCGCCGACCTCATCCTTTCCTTCCGCAACCTGCATGACTGGATGGCGGACAACACGGCGGAACAAAAACTCGCCCTCATCCACGCCGCCCTAAAGCCCGGCGGCATTTTCGGTATCGAGGACCATCGCGGCCTGACCACCGCCCCGCAGGACCCGCGCGCCAAAACCGGCTACGTGCGCGCAGATTACGCCAAAGCCCTCATCACGCAGGCCGGCTTCCAATTCGCCGCCGCCTCCCCCATCGGCAACAACCCGCGCGACACCAAGAATTATCCAAAAGGCGTGTGGACCCTGCCGCCAACCCTGGCGATGGGAGAAGACAACCGCGCCAAATACCTCGCCATCGGCGAAAGCGATCGCTGGACGCTGAAATTCATTAAGCCGGCCTGACCTAAACGAACATCGAAAAATTCATAAACCCCATATCAATCTCCCGCCCCTTAATCTCCGCCTTCCGGCGCAACAACCCCGAAGCCGCATCCTGCATCCGCAGCGCCAGCAACAAATCGCTCATCTGCAACAAATCGCCAATCTGCCGCAGCCAGGCGATGTAATGGTCGATATGCCCATCCACCATTTTCGCAAACTGCACCTGCGTCGGATTATCCTGCGGCCATTTCCCCGCCACCATCATCTCGATCACATGCAGCTTCGGCCCATGGAAATGCAACACGGCCGCACCCCCATCATAAGCCCAATACGGCTTCCAGTTCAGCCGCGGGTCCAGCCGCTCCCAATCGCCCTTGTACACCTCGTTCAGCGCCACCTCGTCATCGTAATGATACCAGCTCGGATCGGTAATCCGGTGCAGAATATGCGCCTCAAAGCGCGGATAACTATCCTGCATCGCCGCAATGTTCAGCACCATCACGCCGGCATTGAAATAGGCCCAATTATCTTTCTTGAACTCCGGCGCCGCCATGAAAACTTTTGGCCGAAACGCCTCCCAGTTCACCCGCTTCAAAAACATCACATCGCAATCGGTATACAGCACGTATTCACGCTCGCGCTCCAGCATCGGCACCGCCACCCGCAGCCAATGCCCGATCGAATGCGCCCGGTACGTCCCCGCCGCCTCCAATTCCTGCAACCGGCGCAGAAAACTCGGCGCCGCATCAATCACCTTAACCCCGTTGCTCTCCATCCAGGCGCAAAAATCATTGCGCGCGCCATAATACAGCATAACCGGCTCAAGCCCGCCGGTCGCCTTGGCGCTGCGCACCGCCGTCTTCGCATCCTCCCCCGTCGGCCCAACCGAGCCGCCCTCATCAATGACAAAATACCAGCGCAATTATAGCGCCTTCACGGCCTGTAAAACCTCCGCGGCATGGCCTTCAACTTTTACCTTCGGCCAAATCTTTGCCACCTTGCCTGCCTTGTCCACCAGCACCGTCGAGCGCTCAATCCCCATATATTTTTTCCCATACATGGATTTTTCAGCCCACGCGCCATAAGCCTCGATCACCGTCCCCTCCGGGTCGGAAGCCAGCGGAAACGTCAAATTATATTTTGCCGCAAATTTTTCCAGCGCCTTCATGGAATCCTTGGAAACCCCAATCACCGTCACCCCAATATGCCCCAGCTGCGGCAACGCCTCCTCAAACGCGCAAGCCTCCTTGGTGCAGCCCGGCGTATCCGCCTTCGGGTAAAAATACAGCACAAAAGGTTTCCCCTTCAGCTCTTTCAGCGAAACCGTGCGCCCGCCGGTTGCCGCCAACGCAAAATCCGGCGCTTTTTTGCCTACCTCAATACTCATCGCTCCACTCCCCCAATCACCCGCTCAAAACAGTCCCGCACGCCGTCTCCGGCCTCGCTCATCCGTGCCCGCAACGCCGCCAGATCCGCCGTCCCGGTCGCCCGCAACAAAGGTGCCAGCATCGCCTGCGGCGGCGCAGCATCCTTGTCCTTCAGCCCGGTAATCCGCGCAATCCCCT
>Ga0116229_10008071_pt1 | contig 16466 bp, 10 predicted proteins | sample S1TSphgellanicum_3_FD_87313 | JGI IMG/M metagenome (GOLD analysis project Ga0116229, IMG submission 87313) | Host-associated microbial communities from peat moss isolated from Minnesota, USA - S1T2_Fc - Sphagnum magellanicum MG | ecosystem: Host-associated > Plants > Peat moss > Unclassified...
TTAATAATTTAAATTTATTATTATTGTTGTTATTTTATATTCAATTTTGTGATGTAGGCACACTGGGGATCATCCACAAGAGGAAAATAGCCAAATTTGGCTATAGGTCAGTCAGAGAGGAAAGTAGAAAATTTTAAGAATTCTGCTATTTTTTTTGGCTGATTCTGCTGCTCAAACATATTGTCTAAATTTCTGGCAATTTCAGAAAAAAAATTAAAAAATTCCCCTTGAAATCTGGTGACTTTGGCACTTTTTTCTTTTTTTCCCCACAAAAATCCCTTTTAGTGAGTAGCATTGGAATTTCTATTGTTTTTGGTCACCAAGTGGTGAAATTTTGCCCCAAAAAAATGAATGGCGGATTTGTTCTAGGTTTTTTCAATATTTTATTCAGGTTAGATTTTTAACAAAGTTGAATTCTCTTTTTTGTTCTCTTCTCATTGTGGATAACATTTGGTCATATGGTGACGATTCTTGAAGTTATTGAAGAACAAAGTGCCTTCCCGAATCTCATAAGCACGTGTGTAGGAAAAAACAAAATTTATGGTCAATGAAATTGCTACATTTGGGTGTTCTAATTTTATTTTTCTTAGTGATCTTTGAGTGAACTAAGAGTGAATTAAACATGTAATATGAGACATATGTGAATAGCATCAATTTAATTTAGGTTTAGGGTTTAGGGTTTGGGGTTTGATAGGTTTGTGAGAATTTTAAAAGATCAATGGAAATGCTAGAAACAAATCATTATTCTCAATGCTTAACATAATATGGTTGTGTATAGGTTTAATGATTTTTTTTTTTTTTTTAGACCAATGGGATTGTTGGATTTGGTTGTCTAATTTATTTTTCTTAGTTTTTTTTTTTACTAGACTAATAGTCAATGTGTAATAATTATTTATAGATACGGTTCTAGCACATTATTTGTGCATTTTGTTTGTTTCAATTTTGTGATGGAGGCACATTTGTATCATCCACACGAGAGGAAGTAGTCAAATTTTGACTACACGTGAGAGAGGAAAGTTAAAAAAAAATTCATAATTATGTTATATGTTGGTGACCTACTAGAACCTATTGTCTAAATAAGGCAATTTCAAAACCTTTCTTCTTTGAAATCTGAGGACTTTTGGCACTTTTTTTAAACAAAAGTTTGTTGAACGAGTAGTGTTGGGGAAAAAACAATTGTCATCAAGTGATAACATGGTAAAAAAATTTCCAAAAAAATGAATGATAGTTATGTTTTTTTGTGTTTTAAAGTCAAATTTATGTCAATGAAGAGATGTATTTGTTAGGTGATTTATTACAAGTCGTTCAATTTTGGACATTCACAACATGAAAAGGAAGAATAGAAATATTGACCGTAGCAAAGATAAGAACAAGAACATAAGGATTGTGACCAAGAAGGCAATTATATTTCTTTAGGATCTTGTCGTGTAAAAATATGATGACAAATCAACAATTGTGTAATTGAAAGTTACATATGATAAATTGTTCACATGTGAAGTAAAGGTTATGTTGAGCACAACATGTGAAAAAAGGTTGCATTTCTTCTTTAGACAACTTATGAATGAAAGGTGTTTTTATCTTAGCGTTAAATTAATGATAATAAGTTCAAAGTTTTATATTTTGTTATAAGGATCTTTAATAATTGAGTATAATTTATTTATTTTCCAAAAAATAAAATATGTGCCATCATTGGTTGAACAATTATCATTTGGCATTAGGTTGACCACCTCTATTCCACCAATATTTCAATTTTTGAATATTTGATCCATTTATGGGAGTTGTATTAGAATTGTAAATAACATTTTTCTAAATTTTTGTTTTAAATGTAATTTTTTGGAATGACCATATGCAATATATATATATATAATATTTACATTTAAAAATTTGATGTTTAAAATCCAATGACTTATACCTTATTGATCATATCTTACAGGTGAAAGTTATTTTCAATTTTGTTACAATTAAACAAAACACGTGGACCATGTCAAAACAAGTTCTAGATGTATGACCATCAAACATGACTAGTGATTGGCTAATATGGAAGTTTGACTTGTAGATTGGTCAATACAATCATGAGATTTTAAAAATAACCATATTCATTGGTAAATGTCCTACACAATTATAAAATTCAATTGTGAAGGCAATTGTAATTAGAATCTAATGTAGTTGTGGATTGATTGTTTAACAACACAATGAGTCCAACAACGTAGATGCATAACATTCAGGGTCCCATGCAAATGCAAATTGCATTCAAAAGCGATAACACACAAGGCATAGAAGGTGAAAGCACACTACAATGTCCTTGTTATGTAGTTACATTGTAGTGTTTTTTTTAAAGTGATGCATGTTTGAACCTAAACCATGTCAAAACTAAGGAGTTTCACAATATCTTTTCATATTATAATTTATGGTAGAACATAATTTAAGAAAAATAAATAAATAATTATATAATTATATAATTATACAATTATACTATGGTGAGTTGGAATAGATTTGTATGAAAAAAACTTGTAACTGTGTATTAAATAATGAAAATATATTCAAAATGTGATTGAAATGATTTTTAGCCTTTATGAAATTTGTGGTATCCATTTCACATGTGATTAAAAATAGTTTCAACCATGTTAATGAGCCATTTGAAAAATTTGATAATTTTCATGTCACAATGGGTTTTTTTCATGGCATTGACCATAAATGTGTGATAAATTGACATTTTGATAAGCAATCAAATGGGATGAGACAATTGGTTTTTTTCCAAATTTTCCAAGTAGCTCCACTAGCAAGCATCCCCAACATTAATCAACATTAACTGGCACCTATCTTAGGTGGGTTGTAGCAATTTTACAAAAGTGCTACTACAAAATGGCAACCTAGCTAGGAAGTGCAAGGGTCTAGATGTGCTTTATTTAATTATTTATACTTTAAAAAATTGGCCAAAAAATCCTTGAAAATCACAATTTGTTTTAGTCTTTTTTTCATTTTTTGAAAACCATTTGCCAAGTTATGAAAACTCACCAAAAAGAAAAAAACGGTGACAAGTATTGTCAAAAGGATTCCTTTTTTTATGTTTTAAAAATGCTTGTATGGATTAATAATGAAATTAGATACTAGTGGACTTTGAAATTTAAAAAGGAGTATATTAAAAAAATTGGACCAAGTATTTTTGCTAAGTCAATTAAAGGGGGTGGACAAAGGATCACATGAGTCAAAACCTTATAGACCATACCTTGGATCAACTATGATCTAGATAACTCTTAAAATGCACCTTACATGGCTTGAACCAAAACGAATTGATGAGTTACAATGATGACATAATGGATAGATTAAATTTTCACAAAAACAAAATCAATTGATCATGACTAGTAGTGTGAAGTAACGCGAACTTCAAGTTGGTGAAGAACTTTGAAAATCACAAAACAAATGTTGTTTCCATCTTTTAAGCAAGGAAAGTAGTAGTAAAACCCCACCCTATATGTTCATTTCACCAAGGCATTACCATGTGCAAGTGCATATTCCATAGGAAAAAAGAGAAGAGAACATGAACCAAGATCCATTTCCCACAACTCATCAACATCCATCATGTTGGGTAAAGGAAGTATCACTCCTATGTAAAGTTTAAACTTCATTTTTTATGCCTATTTGTCCAAGAAACTTTGCCAAACTCGCAAATCAAATAATGTACGACTTCCATTCTTTATGATTGTTGAATGATGTTTGAGTTTTACTAGTTCTTTTAGATCATATGGTAAAGAGTATATATATATATATATATATTGGTTTTTTTTATCAATTACTATAAGGTTGATGAGGAAGCCACACTTTTTCTCGAAACAAATACAAAAACAAACTCCAAAATAAAAGACGTATTTACCCAATACTTATATGTGCACCTTTGAGGTTCCACAACTCTTATGAACACAAAATTTCAGTCTTTTAAGGATCCAAAAGATAAGTACCCAGTTGTTGTAAGAGCTAAGACTTAACCCCGACCATGTTGGACAATGTGACCAAGAAATACCCAATAGAGAGAGTCCCATCTGTGGATTGAAGTTTCGACAAGAACCTGTAAGCTCTAAGTCCATCTGGGTCATCTTCAATGTCACAAATTATGTGCGGACCCCATCTCTAGAATCCATTGGAGGATGGACATGGACTTGCCTCGTCAGCATATCATTTGGAGCCTATTACCACACTCCACAAATGGCCCAACAAGAAAACATTTTAGCATCAATTTAAAAACCCACCAAAAAAGTCATTTTTTGGCTCATCAATCCTTAACTAAGGAGTCTAAAAGGAATAGGATCTTCATCAACTTCCAAACAATGTTAAAAAGAAGAGGCTCTTTGAATCAAAGATCTTATTTATCTAGAGTGTACTATTCATATCATTTACATATGCAAACATCTAAGGACACATGACTTTTATAAGGTGACACAACCAAATAAATTTTACAATAGTTTCAAAACGAATGTACATGCACACTCAAATGTGTTTTTATTGAAACAAACGTTACCTTGGTCTCCTTTTGGCTTTTATCTTGCAAAAAACCACTTGTAGTCCATGTGGATGCAGACTACAATTGAAGGGTTAGGATATTGAAAATGAAATACTTCTATAATGAGGATGAATACTCAATGAGGAGATTCTGGAAAATGGGTATTCCGCCTTAACCACAATCTTGTGCAATTCTTCCGCTCATCAAGTATGCTAATGATCCTAACACAGCCACTGTTGTTGTATAGTACATTCTTCACAATATCACTCTGATGCATTCAATGTCTCCACTCATGATAGATGAAATAAATGACATCAGGAATCGGCTAAAACTCATACCCACCTTTGCAAGTGGTTGTGGGTTCAATTCCTACCAGGTCAAGAGCATGACCTAGTAGGAATTGAGAGCATTGATCTAGTAGAGGAGAATTGAAAGCAATGAACTGCTGATGTTGAAATTGAAAGCATAAACATGCCTACATGGGGTTTTTGGTTTTGGGGGTGAACGATGGGTCAGAGCTACTCACACAGAGTTTCGTCCAAACTGCATTTGCTATCATCAGTATGTGTTGGTGTCGCTAAGAGTGTTGATTCAAGGTTACCAAGGATCCCTCCAGGGAATTGGCTGCATTTTGGAGCAGCTTCCAGTTGTGGGTCCAAAATGCTTAATACCATCTGCATGTATCCACATCTTGATGTCAGAAGACTATTACCCCATGCTCTCCTGTGGCTTGTACAAGCAAGAAATATTCTTATACACCAAACAAGCTACAGGTCGTCATGATTTTGAATGCTTCTATCCCCTACCTGACAACAAACCTCAACTTTGTGCTCAAATTTTGGGACCCTGTAGTTGGTTGATTGCTTGGCTATTGACTGAACTTCCAGAAAACGTTTTCTTTAAGCCACAGAAATACCTTCAGAAAAAGGCTTAAAAAGCTTAGAGCAAAGGACTACACAACAAAGACACAACAAGAACAAGAAAACAACAAATGCACAATGCAGAGTGAACAACAGTGAGAGTCTCTCAATTCTTCTGGGACCATCAACAGTATCATGTACGATAGTGACTTCATTATCACAACTTCCCCACTGACTTCATCAGCTCCCTAAAGTGGGTATAGGTTAGTGCAAACACTAACCTATGTACTGAGTTTCTGCTGCAGGTCTCGAAGCAACAGGAAGATTCAACCATGATACATACTGGCTAGCAACAATCAACAACACAAGGAGAAAACACAAAGCAGACTCATGGAAAAGAAGGCAAAACATGCAGAAAAAGTCTGCTGAGGAAAAATAGACCAAGCGGGCTTACAAGAAGCTCCCAACTTACAAGACACTATACAGAATCATTTGGAATACTCCAAATGCTGAAATTCTGAAAAGGAATTTTACTTCATTAAGCAACCCTCTAGTCCTTGTTAACAGAATACTTAAAGGGTGGCCTTTAAGACTGACAATCTGAGAGACAAAGAAAATTTTAGAACTACAAATCATCTTAATTAACATGACAAACCTGTCTGCAAGTTTCAAGGTGGGGAGAAGGAAGAGAAAAGTGAACAGCCAATCAATTAGATTAAGTTTGTTTCCTCACTTGTTGATACCTCTCTGGCAAGTCACAAGTTCCAAGAGAGCCGCACCAGAGTTATAGAAACCCCTGGGATGTTGTGAGCTGCTTCTGTGCAGACTGTTGTGGATCAAGCTACCTGTAAACGACCTAGAACAGCAGCTCAGTACATGGCACATGCATATCTCACAGGTTAATTCAACCAATTCACATTAGCGAAGGCACCCTTCATCATCAAGTTCCTGGGTATCACTGGAGGCTCCTGTTTACACATAGAAGATCAGTGTAACCCCTGATTTAACAGCTTCCAAGAATCAATGAACTCTGAAAACTAGCCACCTCACATCACTAAGGGTCTTGCACATGGTAATCCGGTCTACTTTCCTTCCTGCAACAGCTCAGCTTGTAGCACTGCAGCCTACCTCTTTCACCCATTCACCAAAGTTTATTATTCTCCTCTGCAGACGATATTACAATATATACTGAATCTGTACTAATTCTTTGGTTACAGGAGATTCTTGTCCAAATGATGTGCAATAGATGCAGCAATGGAACTTACTGCAAAGGATCAGAGATAGTCCAAACATTGCACAATCTGCACTACAATTTTAGCCACATTTCTTCTCCTGCTCATTCATATGCAATATAAGTAAGGTCAGCAATGCTCCTAACCAAATATAGGCAGCTTTTGGTCAAGTCTGATACCATCCAAGACTTAATTCAGGTACTCAAGTCATTTACATATGGAAAAGATGGTCATGGAGGTTCCCATTTGTTGTTTACTTGAACACCAAGGTCTGCACCCATCAAAAGTTTCAGCCAGGGTCCAGAGATAATACACCCAAACATAGACTTCTATTGTTGATAATCAGAGTGATATCCAACTTCAAAATTTACTGTCTTCATGCTTCTCCCACATTTGGTGGATGATGAAACCCCCTTGTGCAGTTAATTACAGATAGAACAGCACGTTCAACTCAAGGCATAAATCCTGCAAGTGATATAGTACAACAGAAGAACTCCTCATCCAAAGTCAAGTACAATTGGAGTTCATGTAAACCAGAAGCCCCTGCTTTTTGCAGGCACTGACAACCTAAAAGAGGAATAAATCATCTTCTATCAACCCTCACTGGCAACAGATGACATTGTGTAAGTGGATCATCAAAACCACAACAGTTTCTTCCAGAGAAGTGCAAAGTAGCTCTGCTTGTGCTCATCTTCATTGGAAATGTGACACAGGAGAAAAAAGAAGGTCCATTGCCCACGGGTTTGAGAACCTACAAAATGCAAGGACTCATACAGGAAATGGGGATTAGTCCCTTGAAGAACTACAAAACTGAAACTGAAACTAATTCTCAAAATAAAAGGAGTGTATGGCACAGTCATCAGTCAAGCCAATGGAGGCTCAGATACCCAAGATGGTCTGGTGTTTTTCAGAGGGTTGCGGAGAATCCGGAGATGGGAAGTAGACATGCCCATGTGTTGCTGAGTGTAGAATTCAGAGAAGTCAAGACGGAAGGATAGGAACTTCAGGTCAACATGCTGTTGAGCTGGTAGCTGTGCTATGAAGCCTTCGAGAAGGGAAGAATACTCCACTGCAAGCCCATCCATCTCCTCCCCCATGCTTCCAAGAAAATCCCCTGATAGATGTGCTGTTGATAGCCTTCTCTGCCCATCACGGGCTTTTGGAGCATCTCTCTTTGCCTTCTCCCTCAATGCTATGTCACTCCTGTCACAGTGTAAGCTCACCAAACATCAGACTAGTGCCTTCAAGCAATCAAAGACATTGCCAATGATTACCAAAATGGAAGTCCTTACACAAAGTCCTCTTCTATTGAGTGACCCTTTGAGTTGCCCTCCACAATGTTCTGAAAACAATACCTTTTGCCTGGAACATTATGAGTTGTCTAAAAAGCATGAGCATAGAATAGTGCTAGGAAGGAAGTTACCTAGCTTGAACTTCTCGAGCATTTTCATACAGGCGGTCAGCTAGGCCTCTGAAGCGAAGAATTAGGTCAAAGAGTGCAAACAGCGTCTTGCAAAGAAGCTGAGAGCGTTCACCCAGAAGTGCTTTTTCCAGAATGGAGCCTAAGTACTTGTCATGAGCAGCAATGAGTTCGTCAAGATCATGGGCCTCCTCCATCTCTTCCAAAAAATTTGCCCATGAATACTCAAGCACCTCAAACATGATGTAATACTGGAGATTTGTCACAAAATGATTCATTTCATTCCTAAGAGTTTGACACCGCCGCAGCACTACAGTTAACTGAGACTGGCCTCCACCTTCTTCATTTAAAGAGAGGCGTGCAATTGCACAGTTAGGCTTCATTGTCTGCCATGTAGCACTTAAAGCATGCTCCACCCGCTTCAGTCTCCAAAGAAAGTTAAAAATTTTCAGGTACTTGCCCATAACTTCCTCTGTGAACAGTGTAGTGAGAGGATCACGGACACTATAGTCAAGAGAGAAGACATCCCAACCCCTGTCTCCATCACTGTGTGGCATCATACGCACACGTAACCGGTCCAAGACATCACTGTCATCATACTGAGCATTTGATGCTCTCACTGCACTTTCTAGAGTGCCTGAAAGTTTGAAAGAACTGAGAGTGTTAGCAGGCATCACAAGCTCAGGCCCAACAAGGTCCATCAAGTACTGGATAAAATCGCCTTGACCTAGAAGCAAGTACCTCTTGATTGCCAAGCAGTGGTCTCGGAACCGATACCGATTGTACATGATTTGGATGAGATGTTTATCAATCCGTCCTGCTGCCTCAACAACAAGAGCTTCGAGAGCTTCAGTTTCACCATACCCAAGGCTGCCACCACTGGCTGAAGCTCCAGCAGCAGCAACAGCATCAGCAGCTGATTGTGCCCAGCCTTGATCAGAGCAGCAGACACGAAGGAAGTTGATGGATTTACCAGTCCTCAAAATCCGTTGTGCTAGAGGCTCAGGGATAAAGGAAGGAAGCATAGCAGTCTGGAGCTGATAACCCTCCCTCCACAAAAGCTCTGCCTTCACAGCTTGTGCAACTACAAAAAACTCACCATAGTAGTCATCTACCTCACCTTCCAGCACCCACCTACAAAAGACAATTGGAGTGAAGTCAGAGAACACAACTGCATAGATTCTTTTCCTGCTGATGAAAGCACTACACTATCAAGAAGAAAATCTCATGAAATGTGTTCACATATCAGCTACAAACAGAAACAATTGTTGGACTTAAGTTTCCATCATGGATTGGACTCATGGACTGGAGCTTCAGATGAGAGATTGTGGCTCAAGAGAATGTCATACCTGCGAACCATCTCAAAGAGAGGTGAGCAGACCTGCCTCAGAAGGCGCCTCAAGAAAGTTCGAACCAAAGGATCTCCATGTTGTGCATGCATATGAATTGCACCTGCCATTGCACCTCCACGTAAAGTTTTGCAGTCATCTACCAGTACTGCCATCAACCTCATTCTCACCAGTGGCTCTGCTAGCCACACAGACAACCGCCGCAAAGACAAGTAACTCCCAGTGGACTTCATGCCCTCAGAAGTCAACATGAAAGGCACAGGGTTATGGACCTGTGCCTCAAGCACGGCCATGAGCCTGTAGTAATCAGAGAGCTCTTCTTGCAGTGCAGCACAAAATGCCTGCCCCACAGTGCCTATCGCCTCCAATGGCCCATCTTCTAAGCTCTCAGAGATGTGGTTCTTTACTCTCTGGAAGAGCCACCCTACTTCACAGAGCCTTCGGACTAGGGTTCTGGTCGCTCTAGGAACCCGGAATGTTTCTTCAATGAGGAAACCATCTGCATCTTTGTTGAACTTCACATACTTCCCATCAATCCCTTGACAAGCATACACAACGTCCCGTACAAGTGCCATCTCTGTTACCTCTGTTTCCGTCTGATGAATTTCCACATACTCTGCCACTGCTGCTGCCCTAACATCACCATCATCTTTAGAGAGAATCAAGACACCAGATGACGGCTCTATAGCTTGTGAATGCTGCTGAGAACGAAGCTCCCCCGCTGCCGCAGCAGGTGTTTGTTGTTCCCCTAAGGAGAAGAAGTTGTTGGAACGAGAAGCGATTTCGGGAAGTGCCGGCAAACCCCCGCGAACAGCAGGAGCTGAGAGAGTGGAAGTGTAAGGGAATGCGGTACCTCTTGTCTCTGCTCTCTCTCTCCTTTGATCATCGGATATGGCTCGAAGAAGGTACAACAAAGACCACCGATTCTCCAAGCTTCCAGGACCGCTCTGCAACGACAACCTTCGATGCAAATCTGCGAAGGTTAGGGCGTCTGAGGATCTATTTTCTTGCACAAGCTGTCTCTTGATCGCTTCCGCCATAGCACCTTCATCGTTTGCAAGCGACGGCGATATTCTACTCCCTATGATACGCATTGCGTAACGATGAGCTCGATCAACAATCGACTCCGATACAACGACAGCAGCAGCGCCGCTTCCCTTTCGAAGAAGTCCTCCGCTAGAGCCATTGGAGGAGACGACATTCGAGCTGCTATTCTTCTCTCCCCCGCCGCCGCCTCCTCCTCCTCCTCCTCCTCTATTGACGACTGGAAAGATTCGAACAACAAGCTGCCTTACGAGATCTGACACAACATCTCCTTCCATTATCACCACTGCTGCTGCTACTACTACTACTACTACTACTACTGCTGTTTCTTCTTCTTCTTCTTCTTCTTCCGGGTTACTGGCATTTGTTGCTTAGAGCTTTCTTGTCCTCCCGCGTCCAAGAGACAAGCGGCCAAAAGCCTCCCGTCCAATTTTTTTGCAGCAGCTACCGAAAAAAAAGAAAAAAAGAAAACACAAGACACTTCAGATACACAACAACAACAAAAAAAAAAAAAAACTAATAACATAACACAAGACAATCGTCACTCATTCTTGTGTGTCCTTTCCCTCTCTCAAAACACCACAACATGATGAGTGCTCTTTCTCGACAACATCTGTGTCGTTTCTTTCTCTCACGAAACACGACGACATCGATTGATGGTGATACCTGCGTCATTCTGCTCCCCCCCCGCCAAAAAAGAACAAACAACAAAACAAAGAAGCCTGCCTGCCTGCCTGCCGTTGGAAGAACCAAAGAACCAAAGAAAGCAAGGCGGCAAGCAAGTAAGAAAGAGAGAAGAAGAGGTGGGCTTGAGAAGAAGAAGGGTGCTTGGTTTTTTTGTTCAGTTTGTTTGTTTTAGGCTTGTTTCCTGTTCCCCTTTCAAAATGCCAAACAAAAACACAAACACAACCCTAAAACCCTACATCACAGCTTTTTGTGGAGTTTTTTTATTTAAATTTTTTTTTTAAAATTAAAAAAATTTACACAATTTTTTTTGTTTAGGGTTGATGAATGTGGGTTGGTTTGGGTTCATTATGTCCAACATGGATAACTTTATAATGTATGACTCAATTTTGATCAATGGGTGGGTGGATGGATGGATGGATGGGTGGTGGGTGGGTTCGATATGTCCAATAGAAGGTATGATCCATTTGGTGATGGGTACCCACTTTGGCATGTAAGAACTCTAAGAGTCATTAGTTCAAATTTTGATTAGTAAGAATCGAATTAGAATCGAGTTCTCGATTTTATTCATGCATGGAACTGGATTTGGAATCGAGATGAGTAGAACAACCCATGAGCAATCGCTTAAACACTCAGGTCAGGGTGGATCCAAGAGGAGGGTTCCATTGTTTATGGTGTCCAAACAAAACTTGAATTCCTCCTATTGATGCATCTGGTACACTAAAAATCATCAAAAACGGATTAGAATTGAGAAAATTAACGCCCTACAAAGTAAAGCAAATAAAAAACTCATAAAAAACAAACCACCAAATGTTACAAAGCTCATTCTTGATCATGCAAAAATTCATTTTATGTTGCTCTCTTGCTATTAGAGTTCCAAGATGATTTGTAGAATTGAAGGTGACGCTCTTATAACATTTTAAATTATTTAAAATGAATGAAAAATGAGAAAGTTAAAAAGTTTGAAAGTAGGAGGGTTCTGAAAAGAAGAAGGAAAAAAAAAAAACATGTTTTGTGAGTTTGAAAGCTTTTTTTTTTTCTTGTTATTTTTTCATTATTCATTTTCCTTTTAAGTTGACAGATGATTTCTTGAGCTTGAAATAGTGCTCCCATAACATTTTAAATCACTCAAAATGAAGCACATATGACAAAAATTCAAAAAAAGTGATCAATGAATGACGAGCAATTTTACTCTACATGTTTTTGAAAAATTAAAAAATTAAAAAAATGCGAGTTATCACACACACTCCCCAAAAAACTTGTTTTGGCAAATTTTCTATCACAATTTGGCAAGTTTATTTCATTAAAAAAAGAAAAGAATTTCCAACAGAAGGGTGTTGCCTTTTGCCAAGTTTTTACAAAATAAGAAAAACAGAACTGCACACAGTTACAGGCACATACCACAGTACCTTATCAGCTTTCCACAACCGTCTATTGAATAATTAATTAATTTTGAGTTTTTCATTTTGACAAATAAAATATTCTTGGAGATTTAATATTTTCTTTCACAATTCTTTGATATTCGAGAAATATTGTTTCTGAATTTTCAAATTTTTCTGAAAATAATAATATAATTAGTGTTGGACCTGCAAAGGTAGTAGGGTAGATCAATAGTGAGGGCAAACCAATTTGGACCACCTTTCAGTGTACTTCTGAATTCTTTGATGTTTAGGGGTTAAGGCACTTCATTTGAGTGAGGGCATTATGCATGTAAGCTCCCTTTTTTTTCACCCCAAGGGGCCAGTAGCCATAAGGTATAGGGTGCTTAGAACCATAATGCAGCATCAATGGAGTGTGCCTCACCCTTCTTGAAAATCTGCGTTTTATTACATATTTATTACACTCTTCTCTAGCAAGTGCATATCGTCTTGGCTGTGCTTTTTACCAGCCTCAGCAAACGGAGCAAATTATGCAGGAGAAAAACTATTTTCCTCAGCCAAGCCGGCATGTGTTGACTTTTCTACATCCAATTTTAATTCGCTGGTCACATACTGAGCATCAGTGGGGATGCTCTTGGAGCGTCTCCATCAACACTCAGTCTGTGACCTGCAAGAGTATTTCACACCTCCAAGTTTTAGTTACTAACTTCTTTTCAACCCCCACCCATAAAACTGAAACTACAAGTAGGTGGGAGACTACTAATAGCAACCCATTGGACCAAATCAAACTATCTACCCAATTAGAAACAGGGAACAGTCAATAAAATATGAATAGAGTGTTTCTAGGGCTCCTCCATGGCCATGAAAGATGTGCAATTTTTTAGGGTCTCAGGAGTCTTCAAGTGGGTTCACTAGGGTATGTGTTCTAAGGAATAGAATTTCTATGCAACCAATGAGAAGTCCCAGCATGGAGTGAAGGGCCCTCCATTTTTATTGCCCCAATTTAATGGACAGGCATGTGTAGATTTTGGGTGCACCCATCCGATTGATGGGTTGTTTTGAAGTCTACCCATCTACTTGTTGGGTTTCTTCTCAAAATAGGAATGTTGTTGGGTAATTGATTTATTTTTTGGGTTGCCACTTGTCTCATTGTATCACGAGGTTTCATATCACTATGCAATGTAAAAACAATTTCATATGACTAATTTTTAAAGTGAAATTTGTTTGATAAATATACAAATAATTACCTTCAATTCTTTAAAATCTTATTAAAATGAGATTCTTAAAAAATTGATTTGAAAAATATGAAATAATTGATTAAAATAAAACACATCAATTTCAAAATAAAATAAAAATACAAAACTAGTTTTTGAGATATAAATGTTTTAAATTAATTTGATATTATTTAAAAAACTTCAATAACACTTTGATGAAGATATAATAACAAAAATCATAATGAAATTAATTTTTAATTGATTAATTTTTAATATATTTTTTGTTTTTTATATTATAAAAATTTATAATTGCACTAAGAGAGTAAACATGCATGTATGATTTTAGGTTTTACCAAGCATGTATGGGGGGGGCAAACACAACTAGTTTTCTTGTGGGTATGGGGGGTGCAAGGAGAGGGGGGACTTTTGTTTTTCAAGTTGTGTTTGGTGTGGAGAGTGGACCGTTCACTTCTTTTCACTCGGACAGTCGACTTTCCATCCAAGTTTTTTTATCCTCTTCTGGGACGGGGAGTCGAAGCAAAGAGTTCCCAAGTTCCTGACATGTTCCTCAAAGAGTTCCCAATAGCATCTCACTTTATCCCATAAGCTTTGCCAAATGTTGTCCTCCTTTCACGTTGGGCAAATAATTTCTAAACCTCCCTGACTCCAACAACACTACCATGCATAAAACATGATGTACCTTTTCAAAATAAAATAAAATAAAATTCTCATGATACCTAACATAATCATAAGAAAAAAATTACAACATGTGTTTTTGAAAATGAAATGTTTGCTCTTGTGAGAATTTTTTTTATAGGAAATAATGGGTATGCAAATAAACCCTTTTAGATTTGAAACCTTGACCCAAGGTCGATAGGCAAAGGGTTAGGGATTGAAACTCTCAAAAGGTCTATTTGTAGACCATTTGCCCATGTCAAGAAATGGCAAGGTTTTTCTTTCAACCTTCTTTACACATTCAATGTTAGTTTCCAAAAATTTATCAAAAATTTGGATGTTCTTTCTATTCAAGAAGAAAGTAAGATGTTTCAACTAATTTGTTAGCCCACCTTTTGTTTATATTTAATACGAGGTTTTGTTATTTTTGTATGAAAAATGTTTTGTTAAAAATTACTTTGAATTGCAAAAGATTGCTTTTGAAAAGAATTCACTTGTTTCTCTACTTAGTAGGGAGGTTTTGAGATTTCACCAAAATATCTTTAAGATCAAGTGCATTGATGTTACACGGTGTTCTACTAATTTGCATAAATGCATTGTAAATTATCTTATGGATGATGTAATTTCTAATTTCAAAAAACATGTTTGCATGTGGCTTGTTGTTCGGCTTAATGAAAATTTAAGTCCTCACCTTCTTTTCTTAGCTTCAAAACTTAGATGGAGAAAGAGTGATGAAGTTTGCTTCATTTTGTTCATGTTGGCCATAATCAGCTTCGGTTTATTGTTGATACCTTGACATTTGCCTTTCCTTCTTTGAAAGAGAAAATCTTGTTTAACAAGATTGGAATTGGGGTGAACTTACACAAATAGAGAAGGCTTTCGTTTCACAAGATATGGGATGGAGGTGATGAGTACTCAAAACCTAATTTCACATGGGAAATCAATTCTTCCCCCTTTTCATATATATATATATATATATATATAATTTATTATTATTATTATTTATTTTTTTTTCAGGTTTTTTGGTCTTGAATGGTTTCATTCTAGTCTTCATTGTTGTTTGCATTTTTTTTTTAAAAATTATAATAAAATCAACAAATATTTTCGAGATAGAGTTTTGCAACACATAATCAATAGTGAATTGAAGGGAACTTGCCTCCATGGGTACGATGAAATTTTCAACAAGGAGAAAGAGGTGTGTGAAAATATAAAGGTAAGTTCTATTTCTCATTTCTTCATTTTTGGTCTTGACGTGTTTTTTTTCTTCTATTGTTGGATTTTGAATATTTTTTTGGTGTGCAGGCCATAATAAGTCAATGGTTGCTATTAATATTTATGTTCATGTGAAAATGATCATGTTATTTATTTAATTTATATTTTTTTGTTTGTTTGTGTTTATTTTTAATGGTTTTATTGTTTTTAGTAAGAGGTTCCTATTGAAATCTTGATATGACACCTTTTGACTCTTTTGTTCCTATTGCCAATAATTTAAGAACTATTGTTGTTGCTATGGTTGCTATTGAAATTGAGAGTTATTTTTTTCCCTATTGTTGATGTTTCAAAATCAAGAGATTTTGTTAATGATGATGTTCAAAAAGAGGTAATGGTGTAGGTTTAGAAATTAGGTAGATTTCAAGTGACAATGATGATGGCGTTTAGAATCAAGTGCTTGATTTTGAGATTCTTAAGCAAAGAGATCGACTTGGCATAATTCCATGGGTGGCAACCATTTCAAGTTCTCAATGTCAACAAAACTTCAAGTCATGTGTTCAACCATTTACAAAATTGCTCGATAATCATTAATTTTGTGGTTGATTCAAAGTTCAATCATAAATTCACTTTGGGTTTTGCAATGCAATAGATAATGCCATCTAAATTTTTTGGTCTTCCAAGATGTTATTCTTTCCTTTTTTTTCGATTATTGAGGTGAATTGGAGCTTGTGATTCATATTATGAAACCTTTACATATTTGCAAATTTTCATAGTTTAGTGACTTCACTTGGAGCTTGTGACATTTTTAGATTAAATTAACTAGATTCTTAATTTTTTTGATGCCATAGCTACTCTCACATGAATGTTGACATTGAACTCTTGCATGATGTTTTGGTATTCAA
>Ga0116229_10008072_pt1 | contig 16466 bp, 10 predicted proteins | sample S1TSphgellanicum_3_FD_87313 | JGI IMG/M metagenome (GOLD analysis project Ga0116229, IMG submission 87313) | Host-associated microbial communities from peat moss isolated from Minnesota, USA - S1T2_Fc - Sphagnum magellanicum MG | ecosystem: Host-associated > Plants > Peat moss > Unclassified...
AGAGAGCGCCCGCAACAGATCCAGGCGGTCGATCAGGGAAAACGCGATCAGCGGACTCGCGTCGCTCAGGACCTGGGCGCGTTCCCGCTCACTCCCCTCCCACGTGCCCCGGGAAGAGCACCTCCGTGTAGCCGAACTTGGTGAAATCCCGCACGCGCATCGGGTACAGGATGCCGTCGAGGTGGTCGCATTCGTGCTGGACCACGCGCGCGTGGAAGCCCTCCACCTCGCGCGTGAACGGCACACCCTTGGCGTCAAAGCCGCTGTAGCGCAAGCGCAGCACCCTGGGCACGACGCCGCGCAGGCCGGGCACCGACAGGCAGCCCTCCCAGCCGTCCTCGAGCACGTCCGTGAGCGGTTCTATCACCGGGTTGATGAGGACGGTGGGCGGGATCGCCGGTGCGTCGGGGTAGCGCTCGTTGCTCTCGAAGCCGAAGATCACGACCCGCAGCAGCACCCCGATCTGCGGGGCCGCGAGTCCCGCGCCGTCGGCATCGTGCATGGTCTCGAACATGTCGGCCAGCAGCTCGTCGAGCTCGGGCGTGTTGAACGCGGTAACCGGCGCGCTGACCTGCAGCAGGCGCGGGTCGCCCATGCGCAGGATCGGCCGGATCATGCGCCACCCCCGACCGCCGCCTCCAGCACGCGCACCGCGCGCGCCATGCTCTGGCCCAGCACCGCGTCGAGCTGCGCCATCTCCACCCGCTGCCGGCTGTCACCGCGTCCCGCCGCGTGGTTGACCACCACGCTCAGGCTGGCGTAGTCGAGCTGGGCCTCGCGCGCCAGCGTTGCCTCCGGCATGCCGGTCATGCCGACCACGTCCGCGCCGTCACGTTCCAGGCGGTCGATCTCCGCCGCCGTTTCCAGGCGCGGCCCCTGCGTGCAGGCGTAGACCGCGCCGTCGACGATCGCCTCCCCGGTATGCGCCGCGCCGTCGAGCAGGCGCTGGCGCAGGCCCTGCGTGTATGGATGGGTGAAATCGATGTGCGTCACGGCGCTGCTCCCCCTTTCGACGAAGGTCGAATCGCGGCTGTAGGTGTAGTCGAGGATCTGGTTGGGCACGACCAGCGTTCCCGGCACCAGCCCGGCGCGGATGCCACCCACTGTGGCCAGCGCGAAGATACCCTCGACGCCCAGTTCCTTGAGCGCCCAGATGTTGGCGCGGTAGTTGATGTCGTGCGGTGCGATCGTGTGCCCGTAGCCGTGGCGCGCGACGAAGACGACATCGCGACCGGCCAGCGTGCCGAAGGTGATGGCGCCGGACGGTTCGCCGTAGGGCGTGCGCATCACCTGGCGCCGGGGCGCGTCGAGCGCGGCGAGTTTCGCAAGCCCACTTCCACCGATGATTCCATACATGACGTCTAACCCTATTTTGGTCCTTCAGACGATTCCGGAGGTACGCGCGCAGCGCCCTGACTCCCTTCTCCCGCTTGCGGGAGAAGGGTGGGGATGAGGGTGATAGCGTTCACTACCCTCGCCCCAGCCCTCTGCCACTGCGTGGGAGAGGCAGATCATTGCGCTGGCGCACCGGGCAGATGCACGACGGTCCAACGCGCCCGGAAAAACTCGAAGACCCCGCATATTTTAGGCGCCGTCGGATTTGCCTGCTGCAAGCAAGGCTCTTAGCCCATCCTCGTCGATGATCGTCACGCCGAGATCCCTTGCCTTGGCCAGCTTGCTGCCGGCTTCGGCGCCGGCTACCAGGTACCTGGTCTTTTTCGATACGGCCGAGCTTACCGTGCCGCCGGCGGCCTGGATCAGGGCGGCGGCTTCGTCGCGGGTCAGCGTCGGCAGGGTGCCGGTCAGCACGAAGGTGGCGCCGGCCAGGGCCTGCTCGGTGGGTCGGGGCTCGGGGGCGGCGATCTCCAGGTGGGACAGCAGCGCGCTTACCTCCTCGAGGTTGCGCGGCTCGTCGAGGAACCGGCGGATGGCGCTTGCCACGACGGGGCCCACGTCCGGCACGCGCAGCAGCTCGGCCTCGTCGGCCGCGGCCAGGGCCGCGAAGCTGCCGAAGTGCCGCGCCAGGTCGCGCGCCGTGGTCTCGCCCACGTGACGCATGCCCAGCGCGTAGATGAAGCGCTCCAGCGTGGTCTTGCGCGCCGCCTGCAGGGCCGCGTGGACATTGGCGGCGGACTTCTCCCCCATGCGTTCGAGCCCCTCCAGCGCGCCGGTGTCGAGCTCGAACAATCCGGCCGGATGCTGCACCAGGCCCGCGTCGACCAGCTGGTCGATCAGCTTTTCACCCACGCCGTCGATGTCCAGCGCGCGGCGCCCGGCAAAGTGCAGCAGGGCCTGCTTGCGCTGGGCCGGGCAGAACAGGCCGCCGCTGCAGCGCGCGACCACCTCGTCCGGGGCGCGCTCGACCGCCGAGCCGCACACCGGGCACTGCTGCGGGAAAGCGAAGGCCTCCGCCCCGGGCGGGCGCAGCGCGGGCAGCACGGCCACCACCTGCGGTATCACATCGCCGGCGCGGCGCACGGTCACGGTGTCGCCGATGCGCAGGTCCTTGCGGCGGATCTCGTCCTCGTTGTGCAGGCTGACGCTGCTGACCATGACGCCACCGACCTCCACCGGCACCAGGCGTGCCACCGGCGTCAGCGCGCCGGTGCGCCCGACCTGGACGTCGATGCCCAGCACCCGGGTCTGCGCCTCCTGCGGCGGGAACTTGCGCGCCACCGCCCAGCGCGGCGCGCGCGCGACGTGGCCCAGACGCTTCTGCTGGGCAAGATCGTCCACCTTGAACACCACGCCGTCGATCTCATAGGGCAGCGCATCACGCTGGCGCGCGATGTCCTCGTAGAACGCGCGCAGGCCGGCGATGCCGCGGGCGCGGCGGCGGTGCTCGCATACCGGCAGGCCCAGGGCCAGCAAGGCGTCGAGCAGGTCCCACTGCGATGCCGGCACCGAACCGTCGGGAAGCAGGCCCGGCGCACCCCCCTCTGCAGCCGTGGCCGCGCCGCCGGCGTTCACCGCGCCGTAGGCGAAGAAATGCAGGCGCCGCTGCGCCGTGATCGACGGGTCGAGCTGGCGCAGGCTGCCCGCGGCGGCATTGCGCGGATTGGCGAACTCCTTGGCCTCGTGCGCGCGCTGGTGGGCGTTGAGGCGTTCGAAGTCGGCCCGGAACATCAGCACCTCGCCGCGGATCTCGAGCACCCCGGGCACCGGGTGGGCGAGGCGCAGCGGCACCGGCCGTATGGTCCGGACGTTGGCGGTCACGTCCTCGCCGACCGCACCGTCGCCGCGCGTCGCGGCGCGCTCGAGCACGCCGTCGCGGTAGCGCAGGCTGACGGCCAGACCATCGAACTTGAGCTCGCAGCAGTATCCGACCTCGCCGGCCGCATCGGCCGCATCGGCCACAGCGGCCGGCGGCTGCGGCGCCGCCGCGGCGGCGGCCAGGGCCGTGCGCACGCGGGCGTCGAAGGCCTCGGCCTCGGCGTCGTTCAGCGCATTGTTGAGCGAGAGCATCGGCACGCCATGCGGCGCCGGCTGCAAATCCGCGCGCACCGCACCGCCCACCCGCTGCGTGGGCGAATCGGCGCGCATCCATTGCGGATACTGGGCCTCCAGCGCCTGGAGTTCGCGCATCAGGCGATCGTAATCGGCGTCCGAGGCCTGCGGATCATCGAGCACGTAGTAGGCGTGGTCGAGCCGCTCGATCTCGAGGCGCAGCGCCGCCATGCGCGCCGCGGCCGGCGTGTCCTGCTCAGGCATGGACCTCAGACATACAGGCGGCGCGCCCGCACGCTGCCCGGCTCGATGCCGGCCTGGCGCATCTCGTCGTAGACGCGCAGCAGCTGCTGCTCGATGGCGGCCATCGATTGCGGATCGATCGGCTCGCCGTTGTCGTCCACGACCCGGCCACCGAGCGCCTGGGCCAGTGCACCGGCACTGCGGGTCATCTGCGTCAAGCCCCGGGCGGCGGCCGGCGCCACCGCGATGTCGAATTCGAGCGACAGGCGCATCATCGACGGATCGGCCTGAAGCACGTAGAGCGGATCGCCCTGCTCGTCATTGCAGACCCAGCGCTGCGCGCCGGTCGCGGTGAAGCCGGCCTGCTGGGCCGCATTGCGCAGCTGCGGGCCGGTCCAGGCGGCCCCGCCCGACGCCACCGTCAGGCCGATCTTGATGTCGAAGCGCGCGCAGAGGCGATCGAGCTCCTGCGCCTGGGCGACCAGGCGCGCGGTGTCGGGCGCATCGACGTCGGCGTCCAGGGCCGTGGCCACCTGGCGCACGACCTGGACGAAGCGCGCGACCTCCGCCTCCTCGATAGGGCCATGCCGGTCGGCCATCTGTATGGAGGCCAGGGCATCGGTGTAGTAGCCGAAGCGATCGGGCAGCACCCACTGCTGGTGGCGCCCGTCCCAGACGACGAAGTGCACCGGCAGCTTCCAGCGGGCATGCCCCAGGATGGCGGCGGCATCGATCACGCTGACACCATCGACCGCGCGCGCGCAGCGGATCTCCAGCGAGCAGTCCAGCAGCGGGTCCTCGAGCCAATCGGGATGCAGCGGCGCCGAGGGTATGGCCAGCGCCTCGGAGCTCACCCGTGCGGCGCGTGGGGCGCCCTCGTCGCGATCCTCGCCATCGCCATCGCCATCGCCATCGCCGGCACGATCCGATTCCTGCGATCGATCCGATCCGTCCGATTCGTGCCCGTCGTCCGGCGCGCCGGACCCGGCCGCCTCGCCGCGCCCGCGGGCCTCGTCGCGATCGTCCGGATAGGGCCCGCGCGCTGCGGGGCGGCCGAGGCCGGGGTCGAGGCCGGCCGGCGGCCGGACGGCGCCGCCCCGGTCGCCGCCGGGCAAGGGCAGCGCAGCGCCGCGCGCTGCACCGCCGGCCGGGACCGGTGCGTTCCAGGCCGCTACCGGCCCGGCGAAATCCTGGCGCGGCAGCAGCGGATCGCCGACGTCGCCCTGCAGGCGCTCGCGCAGCCTGCGCAAGACGCGGCGTTCCTCCCACTTGCCGCTGACGTACAGGGCCAGCAGCAGGATCACCGCGACGCCGAGCAGGGCCAGTTGCAGTTCGCTCAAGGGGATCGCGCCCAAAAAGTCCGTACTACGCGGCCTCCGCCGTCAGCCGTACGGCACTGTCGATATCGACGGCAACGATACGCGATACCCCCTGCTCCTGCATCGTCACGCCGACGAGTTGCTCTGCCATCTCCATCGCCAGCTTGTTGTGCGTGATGAACAGGAACTGGGTCGCCTCGGACATCGATGCCACCAGCTGGCAGAAGCGCTCGGTGTTGGCGTCGTCCAGCGGCGCGTCGACCTCGTCGAGCAGGCAAAACGGCGCCGGGTTGAGCTTGAACAGCGCGAACACCAGCGCCGTCGCGGTCAATGCCTTCTCGCCGCCCGACAGCAGGTGGATGGAACTGTTGCGCTTGCCCGGTGGCTGGGCGCTCACCTGCACGCCGGCGTCCAGGATTTCCTCGCCCGTCATGGACAGCTTGGCCTCCCCGCCGCCGAACAGCCGCGGGAACAGCTCGCCGAAATGCCGGTTGACCGCGTCGAACGTGTTCTGCAGCAGCGAGCGGGTCTCCAGGTCGATCTTGCGGATCGCGTCCTCGAGCGTGGCGACGGCGGCACGCAGGTCCTCGGACTGGGCCTGGAGGAAGCCGTGGCGCTGGCTGGCGGCTTCGAGTTCCTCGAGCGCCGCGAGGTTGACCGCGCCCAGGTCGGCGATCTGCTGCGCCAGGCGGGCGATCTGGGCCTCCTGCTCGCCCACCGGGCCCAGCCCCGCCACCTGGGGGCGCAGGGCTTCGAGGTCGGCACCGGCACCGCTGAGCAGGCCGTCGAACTGCTCGGCCGCCAGGCGCGCCGCCTGCTCCTTGAGCTTGAGCTCGGTGACCCGGTCGCGCCGCGGCTGGATCCCGCGCTCGATCTTCTGCCGCTGCTCCTCGCTGGCGCGCGCCTTCTGCATCCATTCGTCGACGAGGGCGCGCGCGGCCGAGACCGCCTGCTCGGCCTCGACCCGCCGCTGCAGCCACTGATCGAGGCCGCCGCGCGCGGCGCTGTCGTCCAGGCGCGCCGCCTCGAGCTGCGCGCGTTCGGCCTCGGCCGCGAAGCGCTCGGCGTCGGCCAGGGCGACCGAGACCGCATGGGCGGCATCGCGGATGCGCTCGCGCGTGCCGGCCAGCTCGAACTCCTGGCGCTGGCGCTCGACCTCGGCCTGGCGCGCCTGCTCGCGCCGCAGGCGCAGGTCGGCCGCGGCACGCTCGTCCTCGGAACGCGCCGACTCGACCTGCTCCTGCAGGCTTGCCAGGCGCTCGTCGAGCGCGCCGAAGCGCGCCTCCGCGAGATCGCGCTGGCGCGCCAGTTCCTCCTCCTCGACCGCGAGTTCGTCGAGTTCGTGCTCGATCTGGCCGCCGCGGTGGCGGATGCGATCGATCAGTTCGCCCAGGCGTACTGCCTCGAGCTGCAGTTCGTGCGCGCGCGTACGCAGCCGCGCCGCGCCGTCGCGCGCGGCCTGGGCCTGCTGCTGGGCCTGGCGCACCTGGGCGTCGAAGCGGGCCAGCGCCTCGGCCGCCTGCTCGTCGATCAGCCGCTGGGCCTTGATCTGGCGCTCCAGGTTCTCGGCCTCGCGCTTGCGCGCCAGCAGGCCGGCCTTGCGGTCGTCGGCCGCGAAGAAGCGCAGGCCATGGCGCGACACCAGGTGGCCGCCGGGCACGACGAACTGCTCGCCCGGCACGAGCTGGGCGCGCGCCGCCATCGCGGCGGCCAGGTCGGGCTGGACGAAGACGCCGGCCAGCCAGTCGTGCAACAGCGCACGCAGACCGTCGGCGTCGGCCACGCCGCGGATCGTCACGTGCTCCGCGAGGCGCTTCCAGCCGCGCGCCGCCGGCCCCGCGGGCTCGTGCGCGGCGCCGCCTGCCATCGCGCCGACCGCGTAGAAGCTCACGCGCGCCGGCGGAGCCGACTGGCCGAAGGCGGCCATGGGCTCCAGGCGCCCCACCTCCATGGCCTCGACGCGCTCGCGCAGCACGGCCTCCAGCGCGGTCTCCCAGCCGGCGTCGACGTCCAGGCGCTGGAACAGGCGCGGCAGCGCTTCGAGGCCCTGGGCGCGCAGCCACGGGTCGAGGCGGTCGTCGGCCTCGATGTTGGCCAGCGTCTCCTGCACCGCGTGCTGGCGCGCCTCGAGCCGGGCCAGGTCGGCCGCCGAGCGGTTGCGCAGGTCCATCTGCGCCGCGCGCTGCGCCTGGAGCTCCTGTTCCTGGGCCTCGGCCTGGGCGCCGCGCTCCTGCATCGCCTCGGTTTCGGCCTGCGCCGCCGCCGCCTCGGCCTGCAGGCGCGCCAGCCGCTGCGCATCGGGCTCGCCCAGCTGGCTCTGCTCGTCGGCCAGGCGTTCGCGCCGCATCGACAGGCCGTTGGCGGCCCGTTCGAAGACCTGCATCTGCTGGCCGGCGCTGGCGATCTCCTGGGCGCAGGAAGCGGCCTGGGACCGCGCGGCGGTCAGCGCCTCGCGCGCAGCCGCGCCCCGGGCTTCGACGGCCGGCAGGGCCTCCTCGTGGGCGAGGCAGCCCAGCTGCGCCTGCTCCAGGCGCTCGGCCGCGGCCGCGGCAGCGGCCTCGAGCTCGAGGCCGCGCTGGCGCAGCTGCTCCGCCTCCTCGGTCCGGCGCCGGCGCGACTGGCCCAGGCTCTCGACCTGGGCGTCGAGGCGCGCGCGCGCCTCCAGCGTGGTGCGGATCTCGGCCTCCAGGCGCGCGACCTCGGCGTTGATGCGCGCCAGTTCGGCCTGCGCCGCGTTGGCCGCGTCGTTGGCGCCGTACTGCGCGTTGCGTTCGTGCTCGAGCCGCAGTTCCACCGCGCGCAGCTCGGCCATCTGTGCCTCGATGGCCGATTCGCCCTGCTCGATGTCGTGCGCGTGGCGCGCCTGCTCGGCCACGCTCAGCTGCTGGCGCGTGAGCCACAGCAGCGCCTGTGCGCGTTCATGGCGCGTGGTGAGGTCGCGGTACTCGCGCGCCACCTCGGCCTGGCGCTGCAGCCGTTCGATCTGCCCGTCGAGCTCGCGCACGACGTCGCCGACGCGGTTGAGGTTCTCGCGCGTGTCGCCCAGGCGCGTCTCGGTCTCGCGCCGGCGCTCCTTGTACTTGGTGACGCCGGCCGCTTCCTCGAGGAAGACGCGCAGTTCCTCGGGGCGCGCCTCGACGATGCGCGAGATCATGCCCTGGCCGATGATGGCGTAGGCGCGCGGGCCCAGGCCGGTGCCCAGGAACAGGTCGTGCACGTCGCGCCGGCGCACCTGCTGGTTGTTGATCACGTACGAGGAGGTGTTGTCGCGCGTGAGCACGCGCTTGACCGACAGCTCCGTGAAGCGGCCCCATTCGCCGCCGATGCGCCCCTCGGTGTTTTCGAAGACCAGCTCGACGCTGGCGCGGCCGGCCGGCTTGCGGTTGGCCGCGCCGTTGAAGATGACGTCCTGCATCGACTCGCCGCGCAGCTCGGCCGCCTTGCTCTCGCCCAGGACCCAGCGCACCGCGTCGATGACGTTGGACTTGCCGCAGCCATTGGGCCCGACCACCCCGACCAGGCGGCCGGGAACGTCGATCTGCGTGGGATCGACGAAGGACTTGAAGCCCGCGAGCTTTATCTGCCGCAATCGCACCTTGGATTTCCCGGACAAAACTATAATGATAACGAATCGATGAAGATGTCGATCGCCTCCGATCCCCGCACGGACCCCCACCCCATGAAAAAGCGCACGTCGACCCCGGTCAAGCAGGCCGCGCATCCCCGGCTCGCCTCGTTCCCCAACCCCAGCCCGGCGCGCGATTACGTGGTGCGCATCGACATCCCCGAGTTCACCTGCCTGTGCCCGCTCACCGGCCAGCCGGATTTCGCCCGCTTCGCGCTCGAATTCATCCCCGACAAGCGCAACGTCGAACTCAAGAGCCTCAAGCTCTACGTGTTCGGCTACCGCGACCAGGGCGCCTTCCACGAAGCGGTGACCAATCGCGTGGCCGACGACCTCGTCGCCGCCATCGCCCCGCGCTTCCTGCGCGTGACCGCGCTCTGGAACGTGCGCGGGGGCATCTACACCTCGGTGGTGGTGGAGCACCGCAAGCGCGGCTGGAAGCCCCAGGCCCCGGTCGATCTCGGATCGGCGTCGGCCGGCCACGCCGATACCCAGCCCTACCAGGTGGCCCGCGCGTGAAACCCGATGCGATCGCGCGGGCGCCCGGGGCCACCCGCGGCCCGGCGCCGGCCGCCCGGGCCGGGCTCAACCCCGGGCTCGATCTGCTGCGTCCCTACCCGTTCGAGCGCCTGCGCAGCCTGCTCGCCGGGGTCGAACCGGCCCCCGGGCGTTCGGCCATCAACCTGTCGATCGGCGAACCCAAGCACCCCACGCCCGGCGTGCTGCTCGAGGCCCTGGCCGCCGCCCTGCCCAGCATCGCCAGCTACCCGGCCACGCGCGGCGCCGACGCGCTGCGGGCGGCCATCGCCGCCTGGCTGCAGCGGCGTTACGCGCTGCCCGCGATCGACCCCCAGACCCAGGTCTTGCCCGTGACCGGCTCGCGCGAGGCGCTGTTCGCGTTCGCCCAGGCGGTGATCGACCCGCATGCGCGCGCGCTCGTCGTCGTGCCCAATCCCGGCTACCAGATCTACGAGGGCGCGGCCCTGCTCGCCGGCGCCCAGCTGCGATACCTCCCGACCACCCAGGCCGGCGGCTGGCGCCTGCCGCTCGAACAACTGGGCAGTGCGGACTGGGCGCGGGTGCGCCTGGTCTACGCCTGTTCTCCCGGCAACCCGTCGGGGCACGTGATGGCGCTGGAAGAGTGGGCCGAACTGTTCGAGCGCGCCGACCGGCACGATTTCCTGATCGCCGCCGACGAGTGCTACGCCGAGGTGTACGTCGACGAGGCGCGGCCGCCGCTGGGCGCGCTCGAAGCCGCCTGGCGCCTGGGCCGCAACGACTACTCCCGGCTCGTGAGCTTCGGCAGCCTGTCCAAGCGCTCCAACGCGCCCGGCCTGCGTTCGGGCTACGTCGCCGGCGACGCGCAGGCCATCGCCCGCTTCCTGGCCTATCGCACCTATCATGGCTGCGCGATGAGCCCGGCGGTGCAGGCGGCCAGCATCGCGGCCTGGAACGACGAGGCGCACGTGATCGACAACCGCCGCCGCTATGCGCGCAAGTTCGCCCAGGCCCAGCCGCTGCTCGATGCCGTGCTGCCGGCGCCGATGCCCGATGCCGCGTTCTACCTCTGGGCACGCACGCCGGGCGACGACACGGCCTTCGCGCGCGAACTGTACGCGCGCGAGAACGTGCTGCTGCTGCCCGGCAGTTTCCTGGGCCGCGAGATCGACGGCGTCAATCCCGGTGCCGGCCACGTGCGCCTGGCACTGGTGGCCGACGAGGCCGAGGTGGCCGAGGCCACGCAGCGCATCGTCCGACACATCCACGCCAGTACCCCGGAGGCCCGATGAACGACCAGCAACTGATCGAAAGCCAGTGGGAAGAGCGCGCCCGCCTCGGCCCCGCGACCGCACCCCAGGAATTGCACGACGCGGTCGCCCGCACGCTGGCCGAGCTCGATGCCGGGCGCCTGCGCGTGGCGCAGAAGCTAGCGTCCGGCTGGGTGGTGCACGAATGGCTCAAGAAGGCCGTCCTGCTGTCGTTTCGCCTGCGCGACAACGCCGTCATGGGCGCCGACGGCGAGAGCGGGCTGCGCTATTACGACAAGGTCGAGCCCAAGTTCGCCGGCTACGACGAGGCGCGTTTTCGTGCCTCGGGCATCCGCGTGGTCCCGCCGGCGGCGGCGCGCCACGGCGCGTTCATCGGCCGCAACGTGGTGCTGATGCCCTCGTTCGTCAACATCGGCGCGTATATCGACGAGGGCACGATGGTCGATACCTGGGCGACCGTCGGCTCCTGCGCCCAGATCGGCAAGAACGTGCACCTGTCCGGCGGCGTGGGCATCGGCGGCGTGCTCGAGCCGCTGCAGGCCGCACCGACGATCATCGAGGACAACTGCTTCATCGGGGCGCGCTCGGAGGTCGTGGAGGGGGTGATCGTCGAGCAGGACGCCGTGCTGTCGATGGGCGTGTTCATCGGCGCCAGCACCCGGATCTATGACCGCGAAAGCGGCGAGGTTATATTCGGGCGGGTACCGCGCGGCGCGGTCGTCGTTCCCGGCTCGCTGCCGGCCAAGGACGGCACGCACAGCCTCAATTGCGCGGTGATCGTCAAGCGGGTCGATGCCCAGACGCGGGCCAAGACGGGCATCAATGCCCTGCTGCGCGAGGTGCTCGAGGCCTAGCCGCACCCCCTCGGCCGCGGGCGGCATAACCTGAGCGGCGGCGGGCCGGCGCCGCGCCCGAGTTGACCGCGTAAGGCGGCCCTTTTTTCGTGCGGCAGGGCCCTGCGCCGCGGTAGGATCGATGCGAAACCACCCGTCCACGAGGCTCAGCGCATGATCACACTAGAACGGCTATTCGCCCTGATGGCGGAGAAGAAAGCCTCCGACCTTTTCCTGGCGTGCGGATCGCCGATCACGATCAAGATCAACGGCGTCTGCGTCCCCATCAGCCAGGAACGCCTGCTGCCGCAGGACGTGACCACGCTGCTGACCGAGCGCCTCAGCGATGCCCAGTTTCGCGAGCTCGAGGAGACCTGCGAGCTCAACATCGGCATACCGGTGCAGGGGCTGGGGAGCTTTCGCCTGAGCGCGTTTCGCCAGCGCGGCACGATATCGGCCGTCCTGCGCTACATACCGACCGAGATCCCGCGCCTGGACGAATTGCGCCTGCCCGCCGTGCTCAAGGACCTGGCGATGTCCCGGCGCGGCCTGGTGCTGGTGGTCGGGGCCGCCGGCTCGGGCAAGTCGACCTCGATCGCCTCGATGATCGACTACCGCAACGAGCTGCAGACCGGCCACATCCTCACCTTCGAGGACCCGATCGAATTCCTGTTCCAGAACAAGAAGGCCATCATCAACCAGCGCGAGATCGGCAGCGACGCCCACACGCTGCAGGCGGCCATGCGCAGCGCGATGCGCCAGGCCCCCGACGTGCTGTTCATCGGCGAGATCCGCGACCGCGACACGATGGGCGCCGCGCTGGCCTACGCCATGTCCGGCCACTTCGTGATCGCCACGATGCACGCCACCAACTGCGCCAACGCCCTCAACCGCATCATCAGCTTCTACTCGCCCGAGACCCGCAACGCGCTGTTCGAGGACATCGCCACCTCGCTGCGGGCGGTGATCTGCCAGCGCCTCGTGCGCTCCCGGCGCGGCGGCCGGGTGCCGACCGTCGAGGTCCTGATGAACACCGGCCACACGCGCGACCTGATCATCCGCGGCGACGTCTCCGGCATCAAGGAGGCGCTGGCCCAGAGCCTGGTGCCGGAGAACCAGTCGTTCGAGCAGAGCCTGTACGGATTGCTGCGCGACGAGGAGATCACGCGCGAGGACGCCCTCTCGTCTGCCGATTCACAGAACAACCTGCTATGGTTCATCAATAACGCGGGCAAGTCGCGGCGCGACCATGCCACGGCCGGGCAGGCCGACCCGAGTTCCTCCTCCTTCACGGAAATCACCCTCAACATCTGATGTCCGCCGTCCCCAGCGCCAACGTCCCGAGCCCCGGTTCCCAAGGCGATTGCCTGGCCCTGGTCAGGGCCCTGGTCGCCGCCAGTTCGGTCACGCCGGCCGACGCCGGCTGCCAGGACCTGCTCGCCAGCCGCTTGCGCGCCAGCGGATTCGTGGCCGAACGCTTCGATCGCAACGGCGTATCCAACCTCTGGCTGCGCCGCGGCAGCGCCCGTCCCACCCTGGTGTTTGCCGGCCATACCGATGTCGTGCCGCCGGGGCCGGTCGGGGAATGGAAGTCCGACCCGTTCGTCCCGGTCGAGCGCTACGGCTTCCTGTACGGCCGCGGCACCGCGGACATGAAGACCTCGCTGGCGGCCTTCACGGTCGCGGCCGAGGAGTTCGTCGCCACCAACCCCGACCACGATGGTTCGATCGCGCTGCTGCTGACCTCCGACGAGGAGGGTCCGGCGGTCGATGGGACGGTAGCGGTGGTCGAGGCGCTGAGCGCTCGTGGCGACGTGATCGACTATTGCCTGGTGGGCGAACCCACCTGCGTCAAGCGCCTGGGCGACACCATCAAGACCGGGCGCCGCGGCTCGCTGTCGGGGCACCTGGTGCTGTTCGGGGTCCAGGGCCACGTCGCCTACCCCCACCTGGCGCGCAATCCCATCCACGAGATGGCGCCGGCGCTGGAGGAACTCACCACGACCCGCTGGGACGACGGCAATGAGGATTTCCCGCCGACCTCGTTCCAGATCTCGAACATCCACGCCGGCACCGGCGCCGGAAACGTGATACCCGGGCGTTGCGAGATCGACTTTAACCTGCGTTTTTGCCCGGTTTCCAGCCCGGATTCGCTGCGCGAGCGCATCGAGAGCATCCTCTACTCCCACGAGCTGGAGTTCGAGCTCACCTGGACGCTGGGTGCCAAGCCGTTCCAGACCGCGCCCGGCGCCCTGGTCGAGGCGCTGGGCCTGGCGATCGAGGACACGCTGGCCATCCGGCCGGCCCGTTCGACCACCGGGGGAACCTCCGACGGCCGTTTCCTGGCCACCGTGTGCGCCGAGGTGGTCGAATTCGGGCCGCCCAACGGCACGATCCACATGGTCGACGAGTGCGTCCGCATCGCCGACATCGATGCGCTCAAGGAGGTCTACCGGCGGACCCTCGCGACGCTGCTGGGCAACTGAGCCGGCCGGGCACGGCATAATCCCATGAGCGCAACCAGATAGGGATCGCCGACCCCATGAGCATCGATGCCAAGGCCAACCTGCGCAGCGTGCGTGACGCGCTGCGCTACGCGGTGACGACCTTCAACGAGTCGGACCTGTACTTCGGCCACGGCCAGATGGACGCCTTCGACGAGGCTGTCTTCCTCGTCATGCGCGCGCTGTCCCTGCCCGTCGAGCGCCTGGACATCTTCCTGGACGCGTTCCTGACCATGGGCGAGATCAACTCGCTGCTGCAGCTGATCGAGCGTCGCGTGCGCTCGCGCATGCCGGCGGCCTACCTGCTCAACGAGGCCTGGCTGCAGGGCTATCGCTTCTACGTGGACACGCGCTGCATCATCCCGCGCTCGTTCATCGCCGAACTGCTGAAGGAAGAGCTGCAACCGTGGGTCGAGGACCCCAACTCGGTTCGGCGCGTACTGGACCTGTGCACCGGTTCGGGTTGCCTGGCCATCATGGCGGCCAACGTGTTCCCGTACGCGGAGATCGACGCCGTCGACCTGTCGCTCGACGCGCTGGCCGTGGCCACCCGCAACGTCGACGAATACGGCCTGCGCGGCCGCGTTCGGCTGCTCTCGTCCAACCTGTTCGAGGCCGTGCGGGGACGCCGCTACGATCTCATCCTGTGCAACCCGCCGTACGTCACCACCGCGGCCATGGACGCCCTGCCCAAGGAATACCGCCACGAGCCCAAGCTGGCGCTGGCGGGCGGCAACGACGGCCTCGACATCGTGCGCCAGATCGTCGTCCAGGCGCGCGAGCACCTGGAGGAGAACGGCCAGCTCGTCCTGGAGGTGGGCGACGGCCGCGGCGCGCTGGAGCAGGCTTTCCCCGACATGGCGCTCACCTGGCTGACCACCAGCGCCGGCGACGACATGGTCTGCCTGATCGCCCGGCAGGACCTGCCCGAGGCCGCTGCCCCGGGGGAGTCCGAGCTGGCCGCGGCGAACAGGGCCGGGGCTGCGGGCGCCAAGCCGGCCGCCTCCCGGTCGATCGAACGCAGTGCCGACGCGGTAAGGCTCAAATGACGCGCACGCCGGCGCGCCGCGCTGCAAACCGGGCTCGCCGGGCGCCCCGCCCCGGCTAGTCGCCCGATGCTGCGTATCACCAACCTGTCCGTGGCGCGCGGCGCCCGGGTCCTGTATCGCGAGGCCAACCTCGTGGCCGCGCCGGGCGAGCGCATCGGCCTGGTCGGGGCCAACGGCTGCGGCAAGTCGAGCCTGTTCGCGGCCATCCTGGGCGAGCTCGCGCCGGAGGCCGGGACTATCGACACGCCCCGTCCCGAGCGCATCGCCCACGTGGCCCAGGACATCGACACCGAGGGCTCGACCGCGCTCGACTACGTGCTCGAAGGGCACGCCCCGCTGACGGCGGCGCGCGCCGCGCTGGCCCGGGCCGAAGCCGGGGACGACGACCTGGCGCTGGCCCATGCCCATTCGGACCTGGCCGAGATCAATCCGGGGGCGGTCATCGCCCAGGCGCAGACCGTCATGCGCGGCCTGGGCTTTGCCGCCGACGCCGGCGACAAGCCGATGGCCAGCTTCTCCGGCGGCTGGCGCAACCGCCTGGCGCTGTGCCGGGCGCTGTTGCGGCCGGCCGAGCTGCTGCTGCTCGACGAGCCCACCAACCACCTGGACCTCGATTCGGTCGTCTGGCTCGAGAACTGGCTGCGCCGCCAGTCGGCCACGGTACTGGTGATCTCGCACGATCGGGAGTTCCTCGACCACTGCGTCGGCACGATTTGGAACGTTGCCGACACCACCATCCGCCGCTACGCCGGCGATTACTCGGCATTCGAGACCGCGCTGATCGAACGCAACCGCCAGCAGGATGCGAGCGCGCGCAGCTACCAGCGCACCGCGGCCCACCTGCAGAACTTCGTCGACCGCTTTCGCGCCCAGGCCACCAAGGCCCGCCAGGCGCAGAGCCGGCTCAAGATGCTCGAACGCCTGGTCGAGGTCGAGCCGACCCGCGCCGAGCACGAGTGGCGCTTCGAGTTCCTCGAACCGCGCAAGCTGCCGGAGCGGCTGATCGACGGCTCGGGGCTCGACCTGGGCTACGGCGGCGCGCCGATACTGCGCGGCGCGCGCGTCGTCGTCGACGCCGGCGATCGCATCGGCATCCTGGGCGTGAACGGCGCCGGCAAATCGACGCTGATCAAGGCGATCACCGGCGACCTGCCACCGCTGCGCGGCGAACTGCGCCGGGGCACCGGCGTGGCCATCGGCTACTTTGCCCAGCACCAGCTCGACCAGCTGGCCGGCGACGAGAGTCCGCTCGAGCAGCTGCGGCGCCTGGCGCCCCAGGCGCGCGAGCAGGAGCTGCGCGATTTCCTGGGCACCTACCGCTTCTCCGGCGAGATGGCCACGGCCAAGGTGGGACGCATGTCGGGCGGCGAGAAGGCGCGCTGCGCGCTGGCGCTGATCGCCTGGCAGCGCCCCAACCTGCTCGTGCTGGACGAGCCGACCAACCACCTGGACATGGAGACGCGCGAGGCCTTGACCATGGCCCTCTCCTCGTTCGAGGGCGCGCTGCTGCTGGTATCGCACGATCGCCACCTGCTGCGCGCGACCGCCGACCAGCTATGGCTCGTGCACGACGGCACGGTGGGCCCGTTCGACGGCGACCTGGACCAGTACACGGCGTTCGTGCTGGCCAGCCGCCGCGAACGCAGCGAGACCCAGGCCCAGCGCAGCGCCAAGGCA
>Ga0116229_10008074_pt1 | contig 16465 bp, 7 predicted proteins | sample S1TSphgellanicum_3_FD_87313 | JGI IMG/M metagenome (GOLD analysis project Ga0116229, IMG submission 87313) | Host-associated microbial communities from peat moss isolated from Minnesota, USA - S1T2_Fc - Sphagnum magellanicum MG | ecosystem: Host-associated > Plants > Peat moss > Unclassified...
ATATATATATATATATATGAATGACACCTATGTATTGTTGCAAATTTTAGATGTCAAAAACCCTAAACAAATCTAAAACATCTAAAATTTAGAAAATTGAAGCTAGATCCTATAACTACACACATGTTCAAAATCCAAGTATTATTCAAGTAGTGCGAAGCAATGCTTTCAATCAAATTCATGCATATTTTATATCTTCAACATGACTTTTATTTTTGCTACAAGTGCCTATAATTGACTTGTAAGCTTGAGTTCACTTGCAATCTCATTTCCATGGTGCATAACATGACCTTTACTTAAACCTTTGTTTTGTAATACCTACCCAACTCATACTTTATGCCTATGACATACCATGTTGTCACCACTTTTAAAATGGAAGTCATAACGTCACACATTAATTAACTGCCCCACTCTGTTCATTTGGAAAACCAATGTCTCCCCTTTCTTTGTGTCAAGGTTAGAGGTTGAAGCTTTTCTTACAAGGTCCTTGGGAGGTTTTAAGGTTTTTGGATACTAATTTTTCTGTCATTGATTTAGGAACCAAAATTTTCAAATGTTTAAGACAATTATTTTTTATATACTTGAGCCATTCTAAAACCATTTGACAAGTTTTTCTTTCATATGATTAAAATTTTAACTCTCAAAATCTTATGGTAGAATTTGGCATGAAAATTAGAACAATAAGAATGACATGGCTCCTATTTAAGTGTCTACAAAAGATGCCCAATATAATTTCAAATTCTAAATACCTACTTAACTAGTTTAGACCAAATGTGTGGCAGGCAGATTCATTTATGGGCTTCATTTTTATTTTTTTGACTTGGGTGAACTTGCACCTACATTGGTACCATGATAAAGAAAAACCTCAAAATTAAAATTTGGGTTGCATTTTAATATTAGAGTGCAAATATAATAAAAGGCACCACAAGGGGTGTGGATAATTTTTTAAATTTTTTCTTTGAATTTTTGAAAAATCACAAGAGAAGCATAATAATTTGGATTTGTTAATTGATTTTTGGGAATACTTTTCATTATTTTAAAAAATTTAATAATAAAATTTTAATACAAATTGATGATGTTTCAAGTGTCTTTTTGCATGTTTAAACACTCAAAACCTATTTGTGAACAATTTTTATTTTTTTCAAACATCTATTTTTCCATATCAATTGTGCATCATTCTTTTTCAAATTTAAAAAGGATCTCAATATTGATGATTAAATTAATTGCATTAATTGAAAAATTTTAATTCATGTTCTTAACGCATTTTGACACTTTTGGTTCAATCATGTTTTTTACCTTGAAATTTTTGAATTTTGAATATGTGTCATTAACAACAAAAAAATTATTCATTTTTATGTGACAAAGAGCATGAATAATATACATTATATAAAATCAAGGTGTAATAAAAAGAATATTTATATTTAGCACACAATTATAAAAAGAATATAAAAAAATGCAAAATTTAGGATAATAGACCAACACATGAATGCCAATGTATGTCATCCTTGGCTCCTTTTATTTTGCTTGGACCCATTACGAATATCTTGTCATGTTGATTTTCATAGTGCTTACATAATAATTGCAACGTTTTTGGCCCTTGATTTTTGACATTGTTTAGCATTTCCAAAATGTTTTTTTTAAAAACATTTGCACTTCTTGCTATGAAATGATTTTGGGTATTGGAGTGCAGAAAAAATATCAGCATTTTGCACTTCCATTGTTAAAGGGTGACAACTTGTATGACCTTATGACACTCACCAAAAGTTCTAAGGGGGTGTTTAATGTTATTCACAACAACTCTTCATTACTACCAAATATCAAAGTTGAGTGACCCAACATCCAGGAATGCACCAACCTTGTTTCCTTTTTTTGAAGGCCATCTAGTGGATGAACCCCAACTCTAGGCCCCCATTCCACCTAGGTTACCATTTTTTTTCTTACCTCCCTTTTGGTACCCCCTACCCACCCAAACATGGAGTTTTCTTATTTAAAAACTATCATTTTGATACCCACCGTACACCCCCTCTTACCTACACCTTTAACCTAAACCCATGATGAGCACTATTGTTTCCATATTTATCAATGACGTGGAGATGTTTTCCTCTTGAAATTTGATATGAAGTTTCTTACTTCTTTTGGGGGCAAATGATGACAATGATGAACATTGGTTGATCATCATTGTCTCATTTCTTTTTTTTTTGGTTTGTCATAACAAGAGGAGGCAAAACACATTTTTGTAGAAACTCAGAATTTTAATAAGAATGGACCACACAGGTGGATCCAAATCATTACATAGGTAAAATAGAGAAGAACAAACTCACTAATTTAGTAATCAACTACTTATCAACTTACTAATCTAACAACCTGATCAATCTTGATCAGTCCTTAATCATCACTGTTGATCTCATACACAGTGAACATCTATGTAGTTAGGTGTGAATCATATGGAACTTCCAACACTCCCTTGCACACCTGACTTCAATAACTTGCTAACTTATAAGATTGCTCATGGTAATGTGATGAACTTGAACATGCTCCCCCGGTCGCTGATGCCTCTTTTGATGATAGCATGTCGCATACGTTGTTCAAATAATGAAGTTATCCTTCAAAGTCAGCCCTTTTGTGGAGGCCAAGTCATGTTCTGCTTTCTTCAAAAATTACTCTACTTAGAGGCTTTGTCAGCATGTCATCATTATAGTCTTTCAACCTCACAAATGTCAAGTCCAATTTATTTTTCTTGACCTGGTCCCTAATGTAATGACAATTGCCTTCCAAATGTTTTATTATTACATGAAAAACATGATTATTTGTGATTTTAATTCTATTTTAATTATCACAAAAGATTGTTAGAGTTTTCTCACATGGAAAACCTATCTCCCTTATAATGTTTTTGTACTAGTTACCTTTTCTTGATGCTTCATTCATGGCACAATATTCTACTTCAACACTTGATTGAACAACTTCAGGTTGAAGTTTACTTTTCCAAGAAGTAGGTGCAGTTCCAAGGGAGAAGACATAACCAAAGGTGGATTTTCTTTCATCCAAATCTCCCTAATAATCACTATTGGAATAATTGTGTGGCACAACATTCTCCCCCCAATGATAGAGCAAACAAATATTTATAGTATGCTTGAGATACTGAAAAACTATGAATGCAGCTTTAAGGTGAAGAACTTGGGGTTTGGCCATAAAATGAATGCACATGCCAATTGCAAATGCAATGTCATGTGGGGTATGGGTTACATGAAATAATTTCCTAACAACACAACAATAATATATTCAAACAACAAAAGGAAACCAACATGTCAATTTTGAGCAACAAGCCCAATTATATTGGAATTGGACTGGGGATGCAATGGTCAAGATCGAAATTGAACAAACATTTTAGAATGTACCAATGATGGTAGAAAAACACACCAAGGGTGGTGTAGAAAAATTTTGCACCCAAATATAATGCAAATGATCCTTGACACGCTCCCAAGCTCCATGATAGACTCAAATGTGAGTTTAAGGTGAAAACAACAAAAGAGTAAAGAGTCGGGGCACGTTCCCTGGTTCACAACACTTTGGGGGTAGAGGGCATGTTGAAGCTCTGGGATGGGGACTAGGCAGAATGACAAGCATCAACTATTCACACGAACCTGCACAAACTAAATAACACGTTAGTTAGTTATTAATTTGAGCACTTTTGGTGCACGGACGAACCATGGGCAAACACGGACTCACAAAACTCACCATGGCCCGAACTTGGGGGAAGCCACCACCTTCCCCCTTATAGTATACTATGTGCCTAGCCACGAGGCCAACACCCAAATGGCATTTTGTCCCAAAACTCCCAAGTGGGAGTCCCAAAATTCCCAAAATTGGGACTCCTGTAACTTTGGAGGTGCATAATTCTGTGTGTGGACCTCCGATTGAATTGAGGTTTGAAGAAAAGTTATATTCTTCATTGAGAGCTTTCCAATAGTATGTGGTGCGCCACTTGCACGTGAGGAAATCAAGGCGATTCCTAACTTTTAATGATACAGAGTCAAATTGACAATTTGACTCCCAGCCCTTCTTTTGGCCATAATTTTTCTTTTAATTACTCAAATGGGTTATGCAAGCCCATTTTAGACATTTAAGTTCCAAGAGTTTTCCAATGATACAAAGAACGATTCAATCCAATGAGTTTTGACCCCTGTAGTCGCTTTTTGAAAATTCCAAAATCCATCAAAACTCCAACTCCCAATGTGGGAGTTCACTTGGGAGTGCGGTGGTTCATTCCCTCACACTCTCCTACACTCCCGAGAGCATGAAATGAGACTCCTAGGCTCCACTTTTGGCCCACACCCTCGCAAGTCTTTGCTTTGGTCGTAGACCCAAGGTTAGGGCTGTGACAATCCTAGTAAAAACATATCAAATTGAGAACAAAGTTCATCACGAACCCACTTTAACTTAGCATTGTGATTTCCAATGAGCATAAGGTCATCTACATAAATGGCAAATGCAAGTATTAAACCATCTTTTTGAAAAATGTATAGACTAGGGTTAAGTAAATAATTAAGTCGATTTTTTGAAGAAAAACATTTATTTTCTCATGCCAAACCTGAGGGGATTAACACAACCCATATAATGTTCTCTTTAATGTACATACCTTATGTTCAAGACTCGAAACAATAAAACCATGAGGTTGCCTAACATAGACATCTTCTTTAATTTGATTGTTGAGGAAGGCTGATTTTACATCCATATGTAAAATCTCCCAACCATATTGAGTTGCTAGTGAGACGAAAAAACAAATTGTGTTCCATTTCGCAACAAGAGCAAATGTTTCTTGAAAATCCAATCCATGTCATTATTCATTTTCACAAGCAACCAAATGGGTTTTATCCTTCACAAAGGTGTTATCATTACTAATCTTGAAATGATAAACCCACTTGGTTGACAATGGTCGACAACCATGCGATAAATCTCCTAAGATCCATGTCTCATTGTGTGCCAAAGAACAATACTCTTGTTCCATTGCATTAATCCAATGGGGGTTTTTGGCAACCTCTTGAAAACTTTGGGGTTCATCATCAATTTCCATTAGATTTATGAGCTCCTCACTTGTCTCAATAGCATTGATATATCCTTGTAAACGAATAGGAGTGTGAACATGTTCAAATCTACAAATAGAAGGTTCAAGAGTTGGATAATCAATAATAGCAAGCATTGCAAAATTAATAGCAATAAAATTAAGACTTGGTGATGGTGCATCTTCAAGATTAGTAGTAGGAGTTGCAACATTAGTGGCAATAGGCAAACCATTTCCAAATGTTGATGGTTGTTCACCATTTTTAAGTGTCAGTGGTTGCTTCCAATTATTAATTATATTTGGATTACTGCATTTACAACATAAATACACCCACAACAATTGTTGAGCTACATTCACCTCTTGAGATTCAACATGCTCCATGGTTAGATTAGACAAACAACATGACGTAACATTTGTGGGTGGGTCAATGATCTCAATATCCACATAGTGATTTGAAATTTGTTCTAAGGAAACAAAAGGCTTGGAACTTGAATCAATGTGTTAATGCCAAAAAATTTGTTCATCAAACTTGAATCTTGCAGGTAGGTGGATGATAACATCTAATCACTTCAAACTCATTAGAATAGTCGACCATAATGCATCGCTTGTTTTTTTAATCCAATTTGATTTACTACTCATCAAGTTCATGCGCATACACAACATAACCCCAAACCTACAAATGTTCTAACTTGGGCGACACCTTAAACAATTTCTGATACAAGGTCATCCCATTGTTAGTTCTTGTGGGTGATCGATTTGTAATATAATTCGATGTTAACCACATCAGCCTAAAAGAAACCTAAGGGTTTGTGCATCAACCACCATCAAATGAGCCTTCTTAAGAAATGTATGGTTTTTTTGTTCTAAAACTCCATTGTGACGTGGTGTGTAAGTTTGAGTCAGCTCGTGGGTGATGCCTATTTTAATGCAAAAGGTGAAAAAATCTCCTAAGACATATTCTCTCCCGTGACCACTACATAAAGCCAACAATTTAAGGGGAATAAATTGAACCTCCACTTTGGCACACATTTTTTAAAATGTTTGTAATGTTTCAGACTTTTGCTTCAAGAAATGTAGCCATGTGAAATAGCTAAAATCATCTATGAAGGAAATGAAATAGTGAGCACCACCAAGAGAAGCAAAATGAATCATGCCACAAAGATTTGTATGGACAAGTGCAAGCAAGCTTGTTGCATAGTGTTCAACAATCTTAATAATGTGATGACGTGATTGTAATTTCCCCTCCATATAGCTTGGAAAAATTGACTTGCTTTCTAGTAGAAGAGGTACACCATGTCCAAATTGTTGTTTGCCCAAAAATTGAATACTATGGTTATTGAGATGCCCGAGGCGTTTATGCCATAAATCAACAAAAGAAAAAGACTCCACAACACAAATAGGAAACTGTGGGCCATCCATGATGTATTGATACAAACTAGTTTCCGATTCTTGAACTCCGTGAGAAACCACTTGATTTGGCCCAAAAAAAATTAAACACTTTTCATTGTCAAAAACAATGACAAAACCTTGATCAGCCAATGATCCAACTAAAAGGAGATTCATTGTAAGCATCGGCACATAATAAAGATCATTAAATTTTATTTCACCAATCTTTGAAAGGGTCATAGTTCCTTTGCCTTCTACTCCAAGTTAGGGGCCCCCAATAGTGGAGACCACACCAGGAATTTACTAGGCTTCTAAATTTGAAAAAACATTCTTGTTTTTTGTAAACATTTTTAGAAACACCAAAATCTATGAGCTAAAAAATGTTTGATTTTCCTAAATCTAGATAGGTAAGAGCAATATCAAACACATTTATAGCATAGATGTCTTCAAAGCTATTAGTGTTTTTGGCAACTTCTTCACTAACTACATGTGAATGAAATGTAGGTTGTGGACCACTATGTTGGTGATGATAATTGGTGTGCCTCACAAGCTCTTGCGCCAAGTCATGACAATTTCACATGAGATGTCCCCAACCACTACACCAATTGCAAGGACCAACATAGTTATGGTTGCCAAGTTGTGGTGCTCTAGATGTTGATGGTCAATAATTATTACTCCCATGACTACTACTTGACCCCCCCCCTTCCATAATTGGATGGAACTTTCTTATATGGAGAAAAAATTCACATTTTCATCTCCAAGGCATCTTCTTTGGCTAAAAAATTAAACCCACGTTGTGTGTTGATCATGTGTGTTTCTTTTTGAATAAAACAAGTCACAATGGTTTTGAAGGTGGGAAGAACATCATAACTTGGAGGTAGAATGTTGAACACCATTCAATTACATCAACCTCTGGGACATGTTGGTTTATGCCTTGGAGCTCAAGTTGAGTTTCTTGGATTTGTCTAAAATATTTAGTAACAAATCTTCCTTCATGTAGACACAAATTGCTTAGTTTATCTTTAAGCATAAGGCAAGCTACATTATTTACAAATTGATATCGTGTTTGAAGCCTCACCCAAGCTACACGAGGATCAGTACAATCTACAATCTAAACATAAATTTAAGGGCGAACATTCAACCCTATGGTTGTTAAACTAGTGATTCATCCTTGAACTATGTCCTTGGCTCTCCAAGGACAAGGGGGTTCTTTATGGTAGGATCAATAATTCACCATGAGTTTTCCTTCCTGAGCATGAGTTTAAGTTGATGTTTCCAAGTTTGATACTCTCCTACCTTGTTGAACTTCAAATGTTTAGGTAATTCAAAAAACTAACGAAATTAAGCCATGAGTACTAACTAAAACATGTAGAAATCAAAGAACAAACCAAAATAAATAACTAAAAAACAAATCTTAAACACCTTTATCACACAAACCACTATTCAAAAATCATGCACCATATCACCAAGAGTAAGGTTCACTAATCAACAAACAACTAATCACACTCAATAAGAGCAAAACTTCATTGCTATTAACATGGATTTTGGATACCATGTAGAAACTCAAAGTTTTAATCAAGAACAGACCACATAAGTGGATCCAAATCATTATAAAGAAGGTAAAATAAAGAAAAGAAAACTCACTAATTTAGTAACCAACTACTTACCAACTTAATAATCTAACAACATGTTCAAATTTAATCAGTTTGATTAGTCCTTAATCATCACTGTTGATCTCATACATAGTAAATTTAGTCAAGTGTGAATCATATGAAAGTTCTTACAATTTTATATTGTCTTTTTTTAAATGTGTTTTTCAAAACGCAACAATGACCAACTTTTACAAGAAATATCGTGTCATAAAAAATATTTCATTATTCAGATCAATGATGCATAATTTGCATTTGTGAGGAATGGCATAGCAAAAATAATTATAGTGTAGTGAAAATTGTTTCAAATGGATCATCAAAGATTTTTTGCCATGTTAAAATTACTCAAACTTTCTTTAATTTCACCCCAACCTCCCTCTCCATGTGAAAGGGTGGGTGAGGATTGTTTTTAACACAATTATTTGTTTGCAATAACTTTATTTTATGGGATATTTTTGTTGTTTTTATGTTAGCAATACCCACATTTGCATAAGTCTACTTAGTCATGTGTATGTTGCAATGCTTTCATCAAACACAATTTTCATTAAGACTTGATTTGATCTTCACCTCCCCCTCCTATCAATCTAAAAGGAAGGTGGAGTTTTTTATGGCAACTTATTTGGGTAAGCAATACTTGCACTAATAATTAAATAGTTGATTAATTTTTCTTCATGTTTTGGTAAAGCAAGTTGTAGGGAATTCTTTAAAGGGTTATGAAGATGATTTTAATGGCAACACCTTCGATTCTTTAAAGGAAGATGCAAGTGGTCCCATTAGCCCTTGCAACATAGCAAAGGAAGGCATAGATTGAGAGGTATTGGGGGGTAGTTTTTCTATAGATTTGGGGAGTGCAAAAAATCTTTTGCAACCAAGTGGTTTCTATGCAAGCATGTGGACAAGGACCACTTTCTTATTATACTAGTGGGTAGATCTGGTTCCCCTTCCACTCATGAAGAGGGCATGAAAGATTAGGACTATACTACCATGAGTGTTTGCATCTTGGGCAATGCTTACAAATGTTAGAAGCGGAATTAGACCAAGGGTAGGGAGTGTGCTAAGAAAAAGGTTGGAGCAAAGTTTGAAAAGATGTAAATTGAAACATGTCATGTGCTAGAAGTATGCAAACCAATCCTCATGAAGCTTGTTGACTCCATGCTTTATAAGATATTTGGGATTTTAGAATAGGGTGTGGGATTGTTAAGGAGCATAACCTTTTCCATCTTGGAGAAGGATGATGATCTTTATGCATTCATTATAACCAACAAGTTTGTTTATGCCAAGGAGGTGCATGCAACATGGGACCCCAAGCACAAGAAACAAAAACTTTCCAAGATGAAACAATAGAAGTAGATGCAAAAAATTGCATTTTACCATGAAGAAAAAATGATTAATGTGGGTAAATTAATCAATTTCTTTTTTGTTATTAATTTTTGTTCAAGTTTGGGCATTGGTGTTATCTGCAAAAAAAATTAATTTGCATACTGCAAGATTTATGGTATTACCAAGGATGAATCTATAACAAAAGTAGGTCGTCTCACCTTGAATACCCATGCCATGTACATGGTGCAACATGCACATTCGGTAGTTTGAAATATAATACTTTATTGCTGAGCACATTCAATTAATGATGAGGAGGTTAGTAAAGGGTCTCCATTTGAAGCTTAATATCTTATAGTGTATTTCTCAATATATAATATATCATTTTGAAACTTTGTGAACACATGTGCATTTGTAACATTTTTGCCATTTTAGATTAAAGTTTGCATTCAAAAGAGGTTATTACAAACATTTTTAGTATTTTAATAATAATTTCTAGTAAAAATGAGGGTATTGCATTATTCCTTGTGTTTGTTGATAAATTGTTATCATCGTGATGAGTGTAAACGTTAAAATGAAGGATGATAAGGTTTTGGTAATACACACATCAACAAATAAACTTGCATTATGTGCATAATTGAACTTGTAATACCCACATTGAACCAGGATTCCTTCATTGTGTACATAACTAAACATGCAACACCTACATCCACATAAGTAGGAAACTTTATTTGTTCACATGCCAAATGTGTATTACATGAAAGTATTAAAACCACCATTTGTAAACCTAACACAATACCTACATATGGGTTTCATCTATTATTTTCATTGGAAAGACAATGATAGCTTAAGTGACAGATGATGAAGTTTACAACACTTGCATCAACATATAAACCTTCATTATGTGTATGAATGAACTTACAATATCAACATAAAATTTGCAATCCTTCATTATGTACAGTATTAAATTTACAATACTCACGTATCTTTACTAAACCTTCATTGTGCACATGCAAAATTTGTATTACATGAAGGTATTGTAATTGTTATTTGTGAACATAACACACTACCTACATATGGGTTTGATTTATTATTAGCATTGAAAGGATGATAAAACTTATAAAGTGAAGGATGATGAGGCTTTTGCAATATTTGCATCACTAAATAAACCTTCACTATGTGTATCATTAAACTTTCAATACCTTCATACAATTAAGAAACCTTCATTACATGTACATGGCTAAACTTACAATACTCAGTTATGACTGTGATAACCTTCATTTTATGGGAACCACACATACAATGCTTGTATATAAGGTGGCAAACATTTATTGTGCAATTTTGCTATTCATGCAATACTTGCATGTTTTTACAAATCCTTCACTATATGCATAATTAAACTTGCAATTCTCACATATGACTATGATAACTATTGTTTTATGAGAAATGAATTGTGCAATACTTAAATATAGGGTGCCAAACATTCACTATGTAATTTTCCATTCATGCAATACATGTATGCATTTACAAATTCCTCATTGTTTACCATGTGCTTAAGCTTACAATACCTACATTTAAAAAATGCAAAGTGTGTGAAGACCAATTCCAATATGTGCATGTGGCCATTTTCAATAGAGCTTGTGATCCAATACCTTTGCTTGGTCACATAAAACTTACATGTTCTCCCACATTGACTATGTAATACCCACACATAATTTTTACTATTATCATTTTGACAAATGGTCCAATGACTCTATTGATTAAAACAATCTTATGAGCTAATTATAGAAAAAAAATGAAACCTAATGAAACAATAAACTTTAATGAGACAAAAATATTTAAATCTTACAATTATCTTTTATATGAAAATTGTTTCCACTCTCCTTCTAGAAAGATCCAATCTACAAATTGAAAGTGTAATACCCAACCTTTTCTAACGATGCCAAATCACTATGAACTGATGTAAAAATCTTCACTTTAATCTCAAAGCTCCAACATGGTTAAACATGTGTAACCCTGATTATTTGCGGATTAATAATAAACAAACTTGTATTACCTCACTTGTTTACAAACCTAATCTTCCAAACCATTAAACAATTTAAACTTTACAATTGATATATGCATTGTCACACTTCAATAAATAAACAATTGTATACAAATGCCAAAACAAAACAATTTTATGAAAAGCTAACTAAGGAAAAAATTGAAACCCAATGAAATAAAAAGCCCTAAGTGATGCAAAAAAAAAAAAAAAAAACCTTTTATATTGAGATTTTTTTCCACTTTCCCTCAAAAGAGAAAAAAATGAATTGAGGTTGCTTTATATATGTGTGTGTGTAATTGAAGCAAACTTTTAAATCCTACATAGACATTTCATGCCTTAATTTTATTTAATATCAATAGAGTTATTTTGCAAAAACATTTAATGTCATAGAAGTTTCGTTCAAAATTCCTTTTATTCACTTTAGCCAAGAAAAAGTAAATATCCCTAACTATACATTATGCATTAAAGTGAAAGCAAACTTGCTAAAAATCATATTAATAAAACTAGCTTCACATTCAAGATTTGTTTTATGTTTTCATTTGGACCCTAAATATTGTTCAAGAAGATGACAATATAAGTTCTTTGCAATACTTACATGTGGTTTCATTTTTGCATCATCTTTGATGGTCACCTTAGGTTGGGTTGGAGTAGCAAGTAGTCATCTACGGAGATAGGTAGGTGGGGGAACATATTAGGTCATCATATGTAGGTAGGCAATGAAGGGGAAAGATAGTAGGTCATTTTAAATAAGTAGGTGGGTAAGCAGGTAGGTAGTTTGAGGTGTATACCAAGCAGGTGGGTGGACAAGTCAGCATGTGTGTTATCAAGGTGGTGGGTAGTAGTTTTGACACAGGGCCAGATGGTGGCAATAGGTAGGTGAGGTGAGTTGAAGGGAAAATATCAACCTCAAATGTTTTAAAAAATAAATCTAGGACTGAAAGGGTGAGCACTAAAAAAGATTGTAACAAAAAAGGACATGCAACATCAATCTTCCCTTACACTAGAAGTATATGCAGCCAAGGACAACTCACATAGGCTTTTGCATTATTTCAATTTGAAAACGACAAGGTATACACAACCTTTTTGAAACTATTGTGACTAATCTAGAACTTGTAAATTAAATTTAGGGGGTCAGATTGCTCCAATCTCACTCTCTTGCACATCAACTAATTGACTTAGGCACCTCAACGTTCCATAGAGACACTATTAACCACAATCCCCATCAAGTGATGAAATGCCAAGTCACAGAGACATATAATAGTTGAGGCTCCCAAACAAAGTGATAACCCTAAGAACCCACACCCACAACTTACAATTCTGCAAACTACAAACTTTAGTAAGTTTTACCAAAGTAACACATACCCCCAATTAGAGTCCCAATGAAATGCCCAATCACGGAAATATGGTGTACCTTTGTTAATCCCAAGCTAGTTCGGTACTCTCTTCCTTAACCCCATTTCACATAACACTAACACAAACATAACATTCCACCCCAAACGCATGAGTTGCCAAGTGAATCGCTCTCAAAATCCTTACTGTTTCTCATCATACACTCGATCATAAACTTAATTTTTTGCTGCTCTGCAGTTTCCTAAGAGGCAAAAGGCACAATGAAACTTGCATGACTTCAACAAGAAAATCACAGTGTCCACAATTGGGCATTCATCCCTTCCACATCAAAACAACCTCTACTAACAACACCAACTCCCACAAAAAAACTTAGCTACCAATTGAGCAAAACTCCAATTACTTAAGTTGCCCAACGCCTTGTCCTTGATTGATGTCCCAACAATAACCACAACACCACACAAAACTCACCCAAAGCAGAAGCCATAAAAAAATTACGCACTGATGATCATGAAAACACCCATATGCTCTTCACTTGCAAAAGAACAAACCAACACAAAAACAGAAACCAAACCTTCCACACATACCACTTCCCATCACCATCAACCGCCAAGGTTTTGTTGCATTTTGCTTTCAATGGTTGATGTGACTGTGTCATCCATCTAGGTTTACATCCCTGAATTTTTCATCATAAGATCACAATGTTAATCATGGTGGTTAGCATAGTGACAAGAACCCAATGAATTTTTTTTTCTCAATTCAGTAATTGTCCATCCATCTGGTGCATTGGTGCTTGCTGGTTCATCCTTGGCCAAATAATATATGTATGGGAATTGTTATCATGTGCCAAAAGGGGAGGGTGTGGACTTGGGACCTTGTTCCCCTCAGCATCTGACAATCATGAGACAAATGCGGATAAAATCTGCACACAATTCAAAGGCCCATGATTTAATAATCTCTACACTGACTCTGAGTCATGATATGTTTGCAGCCTGCCTCTTACCTCAAACACTCCAGCAAAGTTCATGCATGCATCTGCCCACACAATAGCCTAGGTGATGCTGACCCTGCAAAAGAACAACTATACTACAATAGAGTTATCCGTAATATCCCATGATTAGGGGGCAAGAACGGCCAGTTTCGGCATATTGAGGGCATAAGCACGTAATAACGAAAATTTTACAAAACGAAATAACTGGGACCCAAACTAGTTTTTCCACCAATTTTGGTGGTAAACTGAGTTTCATCCTGTCTTTCCTTCTTCTTGAACGTCCCCACTGCTGGTACATATATTTTTAGTGCTCCTTCCTGTACAACTACTATAATCAGTTTCGAACCTTGTGCATTAAATGCTGAGTTTCAGCATTTCATACCGAGATGTAATCAAATTTCCTTACTTTGCTGACACCACTGAAAGAGGGGATAGGGGGTGAAAGCAGGCCCAAAGATAGGGTGAAGACAGGGTGACTTTACTGATAACTCTAATGTGCTCAATCTCTCTGTGAAAGACACACATGCATCCATCTCAGCCAATTTCTCTCTCTCTCCGAGGAAATCACTACAGATCCAGACCCTAGAACACATGACCGTTTGCAAATTCCAACTTAAGAGACATCATACCTTTTTCACATTCCGAAAAATGTTGTTAATGGACCTTAACAGATTGTTTGCAGCAGATTAGGGACTTAAGCCCATGCAATGCAAGAAAATCAGCACCACAAAAATAAATGTGAAGAATCTACATATGGGTATTCAAATTTTTGGTGGCAAATATGATTGATAGATTGATAATAATATCCTTTCCTGTTTGACCATGGGACTAATTGAAATGAGTGATTATTCATCATGTATTGCTTTGCCCTTTATTGCAGGTTCATATACAAACCTGAAAAGACAACGGAACCACCACGGGATGTGATTAGGTAATGTGAATGCAAAATGAACATGTTCATGATTTCTTCAGAAAAACTTACTTGTTTATAATGTGAATTAATTGCACAAATTGTTTACCCACATGTGATATAGCTCAAGTGACAACCATTCATTAGATGATTTAGCCACATTTGGTGATAAGAAAATATGAAAGTAAGAAAATAATCTAGCATCCTTCTATAGTTTTTGCTACCTGTTGGGACTTAGGATAGAATTTGATGATTTAAAAAACTTTTAAAGATTTTTTTCAATATCTTTCGACTAATTTTAAGAGAAAAGTCAATCAAATTTGGCCAATTTGAAAAAAAATCTCCATACAGAAAATTTTTAAAATAAAAAAATTGGATGTTTGTTTTGTGGTTTGTCCCACATTTATTTTAGCTAAACTTTGCCATCATGAGCCAAACCCTTGGGGTAGGGTATCGCACATATTGCAGCACTGACACCCACAAAGTTAGTAAGGGGGATTTTAACAGCTTGCTTTCTTTTCCTTGTTACCATTGTTGGCGGATGAGGGGAAGGAAAGGGAACCTGAAAAGCAGGGGACAAATGGACAAAAGTTCCTCTTGTAAGGGATACAAATAGATACTCCATGATGATATCTATCCTGTCACATTTGGGTGCAAGAGGGAAGGGAGGCCAAAAGTGGAGGAGAAAAAAAAGAAGATGAATGTGAAAAAATGCTTTTAATACTAGTTTGTATACATTTTTGGATGAAAAGATTTATCATGTCAATCTTCCAAAAGATCCAATGATAAAAAGTGACAATAGAACCCCCCCCCCCCAAAAAGCCTAAAAGGTTCTCATGTTTATCTGTTTATACTTTAAACAACATTGATAGTAGAGCTTCATCATTGATAGTGATGGAATTTGTGGCCTTTTCAACTACGGGATTCATGTTTCCCAATATAGCTTTGCTTTGTTCCACCAAAGAAAAGCACAAAATGTTTGTCATGTTTCTGTTGGCACTGTTATATAAGAGCACTAAATGACCAACTGACCATTGCAGAATATTATGTGAGGGTCCAAATCAGTGTTGAGTGGATATCAGTTGCATCACCAGACCCATCTGATATCTCGGTCGTTCTTTGTTTTTCCCCAGGTATTTGTGCGCCATGATATACTAGCACATATTGGCAAAGTTAAAAGTGCCCGGTGGTGGTGTAGAGCTTGGGAAGAACCTTTGGCCTGGGGTACTCAGCCTCACCTGAGGACTCACAGTTCTCGATCAAGCCTAGGGTTTAGGTTAGGGTTAGAGTTTTGAGTCAGCTGGGACCTGAAGAATCTTTTTGCAAGATTTAAACCCTACGGATATTTGAACTGGAAGCCTGGGTGCCCAGAAAAATTAATTGAATTAACTCATCCACAGAACTCATCCAACTGCACATGTGTTTGTTTGGTTGTTTTGTCCCGTTTCTTTCTGGAGTCACTGACTCTCCCACATGTGGCCAGGCATTCCCCATGTGTATATTGTCTGGCTGGTGAACATTGAACAAATGGCCTCTTCATTTTTATGTAAGTGACATGACCACATGATCCCAAAGTGACTTTAAAATGTGAGTAAAAATCTAACCTGTTGGGGTTTTGCCTTTTGCTTTCTAGGGCAATTGTTGTCACAGAATTTTGCCTCCATTTTGAGCCCTGGGAGTATTACAGTTCTAGGCAGAGGGGGGGGGGGGGGGGGGGAACATATTTCTACAACCACTAGAAAAAAATGTTGTCAAGTTTGTG
>Ga0116229_10008075_pt1 | contig 16464 bp, 13 predicted proteins | sample S1TSphgellanicum_3_FD_87313 | JGI IMG/M metagenome (GOLD analysis project Ga0116229, IMG submission 87313) | Host-associated microbial communities from peat moss isolated from Minnesota, USA - S1T2_Fc - Sphagnum magellanicum MG | ecosystem: Host-associated > Plants > Peat moss > Unclassified...
AGAGGAAGGAAGGCCAGGGCTCTGCCCTGGACCCGTCGTGCGGAGCACGCCCTGGCGTGACGGGGCCCAAGGCTCCAGACCTCCATCTGCTGAAGTATACTCCCAGCCGCCGCCTAACGCTTTGTACAGCCCTACCAGTGCCAGAAACCGCGACAAGCGCACCTGCGCGAGCGTGTCCTGGTCGTTGAACAGCGTCGTCTCGGTATTCAGCACCGTCACGATATTCACCGTGCCCGCCGCCAACTGCGCCCTTGCAATATCCGCCGACCGTTGCGCCGTCCGCACCGCCTCCGCCTCCAGCGATTCCTGCCGCGCGTCGAAACTCTCCTGCGTCAGCGCCGTCTCCACATCGCTCAACGCCTGCAGCACCGCCTTCACATAATCCGCCGCCAGCTCCTGATACCGGCCTTTCGCCTCACCCAGCGTGCCGGATTTCAACCCGTTGTCGAAAATCGTCTGCGTCAACTGGCTCGCCAGGCTCGCCACCACCGTCCCCGGCCCGGTAATCGTCGACAGCGCCAGGCTCGACAACCCGCCCGACGCCGTCAGTTGCAAGCTCGGAAAAAAATTTGCCACGTCCTGGCGCACCGTTTCGTTCTGCGCAATCAATTGCTGCTCGGCATTCTGCACATCCGGCCGCCGCCGCAGCACATCGGCGGGAATCCCCGCCGCCACCGGCGGCAACGTCAGATCCAGCAGCCGCGCCGGCGCCAGCTCGATCTTCTCCGGCGGTATCCCCACCAATATCGCCAGCGCAATCACCTGCTGCCGGTAGCCACTTTCCAGCGGCGGCACCGCGGCGCGATACCCATCCACCAGCGCCTCCTGCTGGCTCACATCCAGCGCATCCGCCGTGCCCACCTGCAACTCCGCCCGATACGCGTCCAGCACATGCTCCGCATCCTTGACGTTGCGCTGCGCAATACCCACCCGCTCGCGATAGCTCAGCGCCTGGAAATAGGTCGTCGCGATCGAACTGATCGTGCTCAGCCACACGGTCTGCGCATCATACCGGCTCGCGCGCGCGCTGGCCTGCGCCGCATGCAGCGCATCGCGATTCTTGCCCCAGAAATCCACCTCGTAGCTGGCCGATAGCTCCGCCGAATAGGTGCGGGTATCCGTATAGGCCGGCTGCTTCCCCAGCGCGAACGGCAGCCCGGCGAACAGGCTGCCCGTGGTATTGCCGCTCCGCGTATAATTCTGCCCCAGCGTGCCGTTCACGGTCGGCAGCAACGGGCTGCCGGCCACCCGCGTCGCCTGGTCCGCCTGAATCAGGCGCGCCGTCGCGGCCTGCACGTCCGGGCTGCCGACCAGCGCCTGCGCGATCAGCCGGTCCAGGTCCGGCGCGCGGAACCCGTGCCACCACCCGGCCGCCACCGGGGCGGCCGGCAGCGTCGGCGGCCCCGTATAGGCGGGCGGAATATCCAGTTTTGGCCGCTGATATTTCGGCCCGACATTGCAGCCCGCCAGGCACAGGGACGCGCTGGCGGCCAGCAAAACTGCCCCGGAGGAACGGATTTTCATAGGATGGGCATGGGGCGCGCGAGGTTTCCGGTGGCGGCGTCACTGTATGGATATACCTCTATGCCGCAATGCGGGCCGCGTGAGGCGTTACCGTTTTGCAAGGTCCCGGACAGACCGCGATATCAGGGCGACCGGCCGCGCCGGCGCCGATTGGTGTGATGTCAACGAATGCGTTATGGAATCCGCGCCTGGGTGGCACAATTTCGGCCTCCCGCGCCTTGGGGGCAGGGATCCACATATGACCATTGGTAAACGGGCCGCACTCCTGCTGGCGCTGCTGCCGGCCTGCCCCGCTGCCGCCCGGTCGACCCTCGGCGACGCATCCCCCGGCCCTCCGGCCGCGTCCTATCAAGACGTGGTGCGCCTGCCGCCGGACCCGGCCGGCATCGCCTGGCACCAGGTCGGCGGCGCCGTCACGCCGGACCAACTGATCACCGAATGGGTTCCCGAAGGCCAGACCGACCTGGACTGGACGCAGAACATTACTCTCAAAACGCTGCCCCATACGCGCGACCCCGGCGCCATCGTGCAGCGCGCGGTTGGCCTGATGCGCGACATCTGCGGCCAATTCTCGGTGACGAAAACGCCCCCCCGTCAGCAGCGCGGCGACGTGCAAGCGCCTGGCGTGCCGGTGCCGGTCTTTGCCGTAACCGACATCACGGCCACCTGCCAGGCCCCGAACCTGGCCGCGCTGCGCAAGAAGTTCGGCACGGAGAACGTCGCCTGGCGCCGCTACGAGGTGACCTGGTATCGCATCATGCAGGGCGACCGCCAGAATTTCATCGTCCAGCGCACCTGGCACGCTGACGCGATCGACGCTCTCTCCCCGCTGAGCTCAAAACAAACACAGGCAGAATGGACCCACTGGCTCACCAGCATAACGCTCCGTAGGGTGGGTTTTTAAGCCCACCAATTTCGCGCCGCCCCACCAAAGCTACCGCGCTGCCCCAACCCGCACCAGCGTCCCCATAATCCGCGTCCCCGCCCGCAACGTTCCGCGCATATTCCCCGCGACCTTGGACGCACCCGCCACCCGGCAATAATACGGCAACGGCACCTCCCGCACCCGCAGGCCCGCCCGCGGCGCGCGGATTTGCATCTCGAGGTTCCAGCCATAGGTCATTTCGGACATACCAAGCCGCATCAGGTCGCGCACCCGCAGCACCCGGAACGCGCACATGTCGGAATAGCGCACGCCGGTCAGCGCCCCCACGGCCAGCCCGATCGCCTCGCCGGCCAGCACCTGGTGCCATCCCATGCTGCCCGGTGCGCGGTCGCCCCGCGTGCGTGTTGCGAGCACGAAATCCGCGTCCCCGCACGCGATCGGCGCAATGAGCTTTGCGGCAAATTCCACCGCATCGGCGCCGTCGCCGTCCATGAACATTACCAATTCCGCGCCCAGCGAAGCCGCTCGCTCGGCGCCGCTGAGGCACGCGCGCCCGTAACCGCGCCGCGCCTCGGCAATCACCTCCGCGCCATGCGCGCGCGCCTCGGCGATCGTGCTGTCGGTGCTGCCGCCATCTACCACAATGGCGTGGCCCACGACGTCGCGCGGCAGACGCGACAGCGTGTCGCCGATCGCGCCGGCCTCATTCAGCACCGGAATGACTGCGGCGACGTGCATCAAGGAAGGAAGGACTTCTTTTTTGAAAAAAAGAAGCAAAAAACTTTTTCTCCTGCGCTCACGGCAAGCATATGCACCGCAATGGCAAAAGTTTTTTGGTTCTTTTTTTCAAAAAAGAACATACTTTCTTCTACAGACTCCACCGCAGCCCGCAATTCCGGCAAGGTTTCGGTGGCGCATCACTCAGCAAGGCGGCCCGAAATTCCTGGTAAACCGGCCCGTTCCAAATCTCATCGAGCGTCTGCCGCGTCGCATCGCCAAGCGTATAATTCTCATAGCCGCGCGCCGAGAATGGCGCGATGCAACACGGCAAAGCGCGCCCGTTGGCGGTGAAATACATCAGGCTCCATGGCCGCCGGCACCCGGACCACGCTTTCTCCTCCTGCTTTTGCAGGCTCAATCCGGGTTCGGTGGCGCCGGACGCATCCAACGTCACGCCGAGCGTGCGGCCGATTGCCTGCGCTGCATCGATCGCCGCTTTTTCCGCCTCCCGTGTCTGTTCGAACAGGCTGCTTTCCGCCCGCGCCATGCCGAATCCGTCTTCATCGAACACCAGCCGCTGCAAATGCACTTCGGCGACACCCATCCGCGCCGCCAGACGCACGAACGCCGGCAGTTGGTCGATCGTTTCCTTCAGCCCCGTCAGCCACAGCGATACGCGCGGATGGCCCACCCCCGCCTCCTGTTGATATGCCGTCAGCCGCGTCACATCACGGACAATACGGTCAAAGAACGGCTTGCCGCGCACCAGCGCATAGGTTGCGGCGTCCGCCGCATCCAGCGACACGCGCAATTCATCGAGCCCCGCATCGATCAGTTCGCGAAACCGCTTCTCCCGCAGCAGCGTGCCGTTCGTATTGAACAGCACATAAACCCCGCGTTCCTTCAGCGTGCGGATCATGTCCGGCAAATGCTTCACCAGCATCGGCTCGCCCACGCCATGCAGCACCGCCCGCGATAGTGCCGGCACCTGGTCGATAATCGAACGGAACAGCGCCATGCTCATATCCGCGGGCGGTTCCAGCGCTTCGAACGTGCGTGGACAGGTCTCGCACAGCAGGTTGCACCGGTTGGTCACCTCCAGATACAGGCACACTGGCGGTGCTGCCGCCCGCCGCGCGCGCTCCGGCGCCACGGCTTCGAAATAACGTCGCGGGTCGGCGGCCGGCTTTTCAATCGAAAGCGACATGGCATCAGGCTCCGGCAAGAACGGGATATGCCCGCGCGCGCCATACATCGCGCACGGCAAGAATGATGGCGGGCACAAAAACCGCCGTGGGAATCAGGATTTCATCGTGCCACGGGTCGCAGTACAGAAACATCGGCGCAGCACTCAGCCACAACAGGCTCGGCCATGGCACCAGGCACGCCGGCAGCGCCAGCCACGCATAATACCACGGATAATGCGGGCTCACCGCAAATAATGTCGCCGCCGCCAGCAAGGCGACATGGCCACCCAGCCGAACCGGGTCGCGCACGCCGAAAAATGCGATCCAGGCGCCAAGCAAGCCGATCGCTAAAACCGCCGCGGCCAGGTAGAGCCTCTGCGACCAGCCGGGCAGGCGCATGATATGGGCCAGCGCGCCGAGCGGCCAAAACCCATTGCCGGTACGCAACCCTTCCTCCTGCGTATAGGTCGGCAGAAAACCGAACACGCGCCACCCGACGCGTGCATAAAGTCCATACAGCAGCGCCATCGTCACCGCGCATGCCGCCGGCAATTTCCAATCCCACCGCCGCCACAGCGCCGGTGCCACCACCAGCGGAAAAAACTTGGTCAGGATCGCGCCGCCCAGCAGCGCGCCGGCCAAACCGTCCCGCCGCGCGCAGGAAGCCCACATCGCCAGGCCGAGCAGGCCAATCATCGCGCCATCGACATGTCCATCCAGCGCAATCGCCCACAGCGGCAGCGGGTTCCACGCATAAATCAAAATGCGCGGTGCCGGCAGCCGCGCCCGGCGCAGCAGCGCCAGCATCGCGCCGACACCACACGCCTCCAGCAGTAGCATGGCGCATTTGGTTGCCGTCACGCTCTGGCTGATCCGCCCGACCGCGGCGAAAATCACTTGCGCCGCCGGCGGGTAGATCGTGTGCGCATAATCCAGCCGGTTGATACGCGGATAGATCGTGCTGTCGCGCAGCGAAGCCAGCGCCGGATCGGCCGCGATATAGGCGTACGGGTTGATCCCGGCCGCCTGCACCCGCCCGTCCCACACGTAACGATAAATATCGCTGCTCATGAAGGGCGGCGCTGCGAGCAGCAACAGGCGGAGTGCCACCGCGACCGCGAGCACCGGCAGCAGCTTCGGCGGCGCGCGCAGCGTGTGCGCGACCGCGATGGCCCACAGCACCGCGCTGAGGAGCATGAGCCCGACCACGCTGTCTTTGCGCCAGAGTGAGCCGACCCAGATGGAGCCGGGGACGTGCAGGCAGACGGCGACCACGGTACAAATTAAAATCCCTAAGGCAAGGAAGGCCAGGGGCGTCACGCGCAGCGTGCCTTCGCACGACGCCCCTGGACCCCGTCGTGCGAAGGCACGCTGCGCGTGACAGGGTCCAGGGGCGTCGTCCGAAGGCACGCTTCGCGTGACGCTCCTGGCCTTCCTTCCTTTGTCATACCATGGCCGCATCAAACCACGCCGCCGTAAACGGCGCCGCATACGCAAAATAAGACGGCTCCGCCAAATCCCCCCTCAGTCTGGCCAAACTCTCCGCATCATCGACATCATACCACGCACTCAGCTCCGTCAGCGGCACCCCCGCCTCCAGCGCCCGCGCCCGCGTCTGTGCCGCTACCGTATCGGTGCTCCATGCAATATCCGCGAACACCCGCGCATGCGGCCGCTTCAGCCCGATCAGATAATACCCGCCATCCTCCGCCGGCCCCAGCACCACGCGATCGCCCGGCATCGCCAACAACTCCGCCGCGCGCCGCAAATACGATGTCGGCAGCGTCGGACTATCCGAATTCAACAGACAAACCGACGAGAACCCGCGATCGAACAAAGCCTGCGCCGCATGCAGCAAACACCGGCCAAATCCCTCCACCCCGTCCGGCGCCTCGATCTTCCCATCCGCCAGAATCAGATCGGTCCCCGGCGCCAACATGCCATCGAACAACACCGCGCTCTCCGCCGGCGCATAGGCCACATAGGGTGCCACCGGCACGCTCTCGGTCAACAAGCGCAGATTTTCGGTAATATCGCGCAGGAATGCCGCACTCAGCCCCGCCGCATCGTCCGGCGTCAACGGCGGCACCAGGCGCGTCTTGCAACGACCCGCTTGCGGCGCTTTGGCCATGACCGCAATCGCACACGCCATCTCAGATCCCCGAAAACCAGTTATACCCACGATCCGGCCAAAACCCGCGCGGCTGCGTGTTGGTGACGAAAATCGTCGTCACCCATTTGGCGTTCTTGAAGCCCAGCTTGGTCGGAATCCGCAGCTTGAACGGAAACCCATGTTTTTGCTTGATTGCCGCATCGGATTGCGAAAACGCCATGATCGTCTGCGGATGCAGCGCCGTCGCCATGTCCATGCCCTCATAATAGCCGTCGGCACATTCATAGCCGACATAGCGCGCGCTCGTATCGGCGCCGACCCGCTCCAGAAAAACCCGCAACGGCGTGCCGGACCATTTGCCGATCATGTTCCAGCCCTCGACACACACATGCCGCGTCACCTGACTTTCCTGCGGCAACGCATGCAAATCCCGCACCATCCAGGGCCGCTTGTCAGCGATCAGCCCGCCCAGCCGCAGACGATACGTGTCGGCATCCAACCGCGGCGCCTTCTCCGCCGGATACCACGCGTTATAGCGGAAATCCTTCACCGCGAGACGCTCGTCGAACGTCGGCGCAAGCCGCGTGCCGCTGAACAAAGCCGCCTGCACCCGGTCGTTCCAGCGCGACACCGCCGCCAGCGCGCGCTGCACCGCGTCGGTGTCGCTGATGTCGCACCCGGTCAGAAACGTCAGGCCCCCAAGGGAAAGCCCGCCACGCAGCAAATGCCGCCGCGGAAGATCGAGCATCGTCCTATTCCCCCGCCGGAGCATGCGCGCGCGCCGTGGCACGGCCCAGCACCATCGATTGCAACGTCTTCGGCACGATCGCCACCAGCGCCACATGCACGATCACAAATCCGACGATCGCCGCCATGAACATGAAATGCACGATCCGCGCGCCCTGAAATCCGCCGAGCAGGAACGTAATCCAGGCCAATTGCACCGGCTTCCAGATCGCCAGCCCGCTGACGAACATCATCAACACCGCCGCCAGCACGCCGATATACAGCGCCCGCTGCACCGCGTTATACACGCCGAGCGTGTGCGGCAGCCGGAACGTCGCCGCCGCGATGAAATCGCGCAACACGCTTTTCGGCCCGACGGGAAAATACGCCCGCCGAAAATGCCCGGACAGCACGCCATACAGAACAAACAGCAGAAAGCCGGCCAACAGCAGCCACATGCCGGCAAAATGCCACGCGATCGCATTGGCAACGCCCGGATCGTTGCTGCGCGACAAAGTCTGCTTGATGCCGCCGCCCAGCGTCAATTCCACCGGAAACCGGAACGGAAAAATCGGTTCCTGATTATAGATGCGCCAGCCGCTGCCCACCATGACCAAAATCGCCAGCGCCTGCGACCAATGCGCCAGCCGCAGCAGAAAATGATGCCGCTGTTCCGCGATGACCGGCGCGCTCACGTCAGCACCTCGAGCCCATGGCGCGTCGCTTCGGGCGCAGTACGTGCAGCGAGGAACGCCATGAACGGCGCGTTATAGCGGCTCCACGCCGCCCGGCTCAGCGCCGCTTCATAGATGATCGGCGCATACGCATCGTCCGGAACCCGCATCAAAACGCGCATCCCCGGATCGCCCGCGACCTCGCTCGCATGGCAGAGCGCCACCGCGGCCTCGCCACGTTGCAAGCTGGCGACCGCGTCCTCGCTATCCGCCGCACCCAGCACGCGCGCGGCCAGCCCGTCGGCCACGCCCAACCGATGCAGCAGGGCAGGGCCGTCGACCGTGCTCGCGTCGCTCGGGTCCGGCAACGCGAGCCGTCCGCCACCCACCGCCGCGCGCAACGCCGCCGCATCGAAATCGCGCGCGGCCGGTCCCGCGCCGCTTGCGGCAAACACCAGCCGGTTGCGCCACAGCCGCGCACGCGGCCCGCTCACCAGCCCACCCTGCGCCGCGGCCGCCATCGCCGCACTTTGCGTCACCAGCACATCGTCCTGCGTGCCGTGCGCCAGCAGCGCCACCATCTGCAACGGGGCCGCGCAAAAGCACCGCACGCGCTGCGCCTGCACGAACCGCGCGCCAATGGCCCCGACCACACGCCGCAGCGGCGGATCGGCATACACCACCACCTCGTCGCGCAGCCATTCCGCCCGCGCGGCGAGCGGCGTCGCCCCCAGCATCGCGGCAGCCAGCATCACCCGGCGCCGCCCGATCAGGGCGCCGCCATCGCGTCTGTCGTCATCCACAGGGCCCCCGAGCAGCTTCTGTTGAGCTTTGGACCACCACGCCAACCCGACGCGGCAACATTCATGTGGCCCTATTCGCCCGATCCGCCAACCCGGTTACGTCGCGGGAAGCGCGCAGCCCGGATTGGCGAAGCGAAATCCGGGATGGGGCAGGAGCAACGCCAGGTTCTGAACCGGCGCTTACGCCGGCTCATCGCAGGTAACGACGACCTTCTTTGCCCGGAACGGTCATGCCTCGAGGCTGATGGCACCAGGGCCTGTTTGGTCGCCGCGACGTGTGACGCACACGGAGGATTCGAATACCGTCACGGGCGATGCGGTAGCGAATAATGTACGGATAGGTCGAAATCAGCTCGCGCAATGCCGTGTTGTGGATCAGGCGACCGCGGTGCGGGAAATTCGTGAGGCTTTCCCCAGCCTTCATCAGCTAACCCACGACCTGCTTTGCGGCATATGGATTTAATTCGGCGAGGTAATCATATATTCGTGGCACCGGGCGAAGCGCGGAAGGCGCCCAGGTAACTTGCACGGTTACGCGACCGGCGGAGGAACCCTATCGCCTTTTGACAACTGCAAAAGCCAGGCGCGCACGCGCTCATGGGGAACACCAAGGCCAGCGTCAATTTCTGCCTCTGCCTCAGCATCGAGCTGCGCCTCAAAAGCTGGATCCGGCTCAGTATCGAAGATCGATCCTGTCTCTTCGTCAGCCATGAAAACCTTCCTGCCGATCGGAGAGCTAGCATAACGCCAGGTCGCTTGCATCCGACGAAGTGCTTACGGCGTCCGGTCGCGTCAAGATGGGACCCGCGACGCGCGGACCACGAGGGGTCCGAGCCCTGGCGTTCCCTGCCGCGTCGACGGCGGCACGCATGCTGCTACTTCTCCACGAACGCCCGTTCGATCACGTATTGGCCGCGCGTGTTGTTGGTGCCCTCCAACCAGTCATGCGCCTTGAACCAGGCCTGATAGTCCGCCAGCAGACCAGGGCTGCCGCACAGCATGATCCGGTCATGTTCCTTGTCCACCGGCGGCAGCCCGAGCGCGGCGGGGAGCGAACCGTGGAAAATCAGGTCGGTCAGGCGCCCGCGATTGGCGAAGGCTTCGCGCGTAACAGTCGGATAATAGAGCAATTTCTCCCGCACCAGGTCGCCCAGCAAATCATGCTGCGGCAATTCGGCGCGGATCAGGTTTTCATAGGCCAGTTCCGGCACGGTGCGGCAGCCATGGGCCAGGATCACCCGCTCGAACGGCTCGTAGGTCTCCGGGTCGCGGATCAGGCTCATGAACGGCGCCAACCCCGTGCCGGTCCCGACCATATAAAGATTGCGCCCCGGCAGCAGGCTTTCGGTCAGCAGCGTGCCGACCGGCTTGCGCCCGATCAGCACCGTGTCCCCCACCACGATATGCTGCAGCCGGCTGGTGAGTGGCCCGTCCGGCACCTTGGTGGACAGGAACTCGAGCTGTTCGTCCCAAAACCCGCTGACCAGGCTGTAAGCGCGCAGCAGCGGTTTCCCCTCGATTTCCAGGCCAATCATGGTGAACTGGCCGCTCTTGAAGCGAAACGCCGGATCGCGGGTGCAGGTGAAGCTGAAGAGTGTGTCGGTCCAATGGTGAACGCTGGTGACGCGTTCCTCGAAGAAGGCACTCATAATGCGGTAAATCTTTGCGGTGTGACTGAGCGCGCCAGATGGGACCTCCAGCCCAGGTTGTAAACAGCAAGAAAAACTGTTCTTCTTTAAAAAAATAACCAAAAAACCGATAACCGTTGCGTCTGGCATCACGCCCCCAAGGGGACCCAATGCCAGCCGCAACGAGCAAAAGTTTTTTGGTTCTTTTTTTCAAAAAAGAACACTTTCTTCTTTCATTAAACTGCCCAGAATAAGGCCCAGTGCCGCCTCCCAAGTGAACCCCGCGGCATGCTGCCGGCACGCCTCCGCCGGCGGCCGCCGCGCCGCCAGCGCCATGATCGCCCGATGCAAATCCACCGCATCCAGCGGATCGAAATATTCGCACACCGCGCCGCCCGCCTCCGGGATCGCGCTGCTCCAACTCGCCACGCACGGCGTGCCGACGGACAGGCTCTCCAGCACCGGCAGCCCGAACCCCTCGAAGATCGACGGATACAACGTCGCCTCCGCGTGACGCAGCAGCGCGTATTTCGTCACTTCATCGACAAACCCGGTGAACAATATCCGCCCGCGCGCCACCTCCGCCTCCAGCGACGCCGGCAGCGCGTGCAGGTCCGCGAGCCACCCCATCTTGCCCGCGAACACGAACCGGCGGCCTTCCAGCAAAGCCGGAAACCGCTCCAGCATTTCGAATATTTTCAAAATGTTCTTGCGCGGCTCTCGCGTGCCCAGAATCAGCACATACGGCTCCGACCCGGCCGGCCCGCCAAGATTGGCCGCCTCCGCCGCATACCAGTCCGGCCAGCGCACCCCATTCGGCGCCGCCACCACCCGCGCCGGATCGACGCCCAGATACGCGATCAGGTCGGCCCGCGTCGCCTCGGACACCGTCACCGTCAGGTCGTTGCTCGCCAGATCGGCCAGCATGCTGTCGGCATGATACACCACGTTTCCCGGCAGATGCATCTGCGGCAGCGTCAGCGTGGACAGGTCATGGAACACGCTCAGCTCGATATCGAACGCCCGCCGCAACGGCTTCACCGACGGAAAGAACCCGACCCTCTTGCCTGCGCCGCGCGTCAGCGGCAGCCGGCCCGCCACCGCATGCCCCTGCTGGATCGCCCGATCGAGGAACAACCCGGTATTGCGCCGCAACGCGTCCGCCACCGCGTCAGTCTCCACGAGATCATAGCCCAGAAAGAACCGCGTCTGCTCCGGCAGCCCCGCCAGCAGCGCACCGGCCAGTCCCGCCGCGACCACCGGAATGCCGGTCCAATGCGCTTCATGCAGCGGCGACAGGTCGAAATAAATCGTCGCGCCGGTGCGTGCGAACGCGGCCGCCGGGTCAGGCACCGGCTTACGCACCACGGGCTCGCCCCGCCTTGCCCCGCGGCCGGACCGCCGCCCGCGCCACCGTGGGCAGCTGTTCCAGCAACGCCCGCAACGCCCGCAGCGACGGCATGCCCGTCGCGAACGACAGCAACCCAAACCCGGTCTCGATGTGGATGGTCAACGTCTCGTCCGCCGGCAGCGCAACCGGTTCGAATCCGCAGGCGCGCAGGCGGCGCGTGCTCCAATCATGTTCCGGGTCATGCACGTCCAGCCACGCCACCGGCGCGCGCGCACGCAAGCGGGGCAGGGCGCCCAGTCGCCGCACCCGGCCGACAAACACGCCCGCCAACCCCGCCTCCGCGTCCGCCACGTGCTTGCGGATCAGCCGGACCAGCCCGTCCACCTCGCCGATCTGCCCGCACTCATTGAACGGCAGCAGCACCAGCCGCACCACCGGCGCCGCCGCCTGTTGCACATGCAGCAGACGCTGCACCAGCCGCGGCACGATGCTGCCTGGATGCGCCAGGTTCCACGGCACCAGCACGAACGGCGCCGCACCACCTGCCGCGCGCAGATCCGCCGAGTCTTCGCCCACCTCACCGGCCGCGAACGCCGCGGCGCTAAATGCGCGCAAGGACACCAGGTCCAGCCCATCGCGCGTGGCAGCACCCCCCAGATCGGCCGCCACCATGTCGTCCGGCAGCACCGTGGCCGGCACTGCGCCGCCGCCGAAACGCGTCGGCAGCAGCGCGGCCGCGTCCCACGTGAACAGCCGCTCCACCGCGTGCGGCACCACCGCGCCCGAGGCAAACGGATGCCGGCTCGGCGTCACCACCGGCGCCGGCCGCCCCTCGGCCAGCACCACATGGTTGCGCGCCGCCCGCATCACCCGCACGGCGCGCACCGCGCCGAACCGCAGATGCACCGGCGCCGGCCCCGCCGCCGACGCGCCGGTCGCGTCCCACACCGGCGCCAGGCTCCGCGCGTGGCAAAACATCTCCGGCAACGGCGCGAAAAACAGCCGGGGCGCCGGCGCCGCGGCCACGAACGCCTGCAATTGCGCCTCGGCGCCGAGCAGGCATTGCGGCAGCGCGAGTTGAGAAATCGGCAGCACCGCAGCATGGTGCCGCCGCAGTGTTACAGGGCAGCTCAGCACGATGGCAGGCGCGTCGGTCCACATGGTTCCCAAACAAGCAAGGCAGACTTCTTTTTTGAAAAAAAGAAGCAAAAAACGTTTACGCTCCCGCCTTCATCACTCTGCGTACTGCTGGTTCAGCTTGCGCGGAACCCAACAGTCAAAGGTTTTTTGGTTCTTTTTTTCAAAAAAGAACGCCTTCCTTTGATCCACGGCGCCCTCGAATCGCTCGGTCCGGACGGCTTCACCGGCTGGCTCCGCGACACCGAGTCGGCCACCCCCGCCATCGTGCGCATAGCAACCGCGGGACAGATCGTCGCGCAAGCCGCCGCGCGCCTGTTCCGGCCGGACCTGCTCGCGCGCGGCCAGCATCACGGCCATTACGGCTTCAACGCCCACCTCGCGGTCGCACGGCCACCCGGCCCCGCCGCGTTCGACCTGTCCTGCAACGGCCAAACCACCCGCATCACCGCCCGCCTGACCGTCCCCGCCATCGCCCCGCCGGCCCCGGTGCCGGTCGAGTCGCTGCTGCGCGGCCCGCCCGCCTGGACCACCGCCGACCTCGCCGCCAATCCCGCCTGCATCGACGCCAGCGCGCAGCGCCGCCTGATGGGCACCGCCCGCTTCGTCGACGTCACCTTCCGCTTCGTGCTGCGCCGCTGGCCGAGCCGCGACGAGGCGCGCGTCTTTGCCGCGGCGCTCGATGAGGAACGGCTCTCCCCGCCCGGCTTTCTGCTCGAACTGCTCGGCAGCCGCGAGCGCGCCGACCTCGGCCCGGCCTTGCCGTCGCCGTGGGACGCCGACTTCCCATTCGCCCACACCGCGCCCGCCGCGCCACCGCCCATCTTGGCGGCGCCCGCCCGGCGGCGCAAAGGGGCCGCATGAGCGACACGCCCGACACACACGCCCAGGGCGATGCCCCAGGGGACGCCCCAGGGGACGCCCAAAACAGGGATGCCCAAAACGCCGCCGCCCGCCTGGTGGCGGACCTGATGCCAATCGCGGTCGCCGTCTGCGGCCCCGGTGCGGGCGTGTTCGCGACCTGGCTCGAGGAGGCCGGCGCCGCGGCGGAAGTGTTCGCGCCGGACGACCCCGCCACGTTCGACCTCGCCGTACTGCTCGCAACGGCCGAGCCGCCCAACGCGGCGCAGCATGGCCCGGTGATCGCCGGTTTGGCCGCCGCCAGCGACCGGCTGCTGTTCGTGCCGGTGCCGCTCGGCCAGTCATCCGCGCCGCACCTGAACGCCTGGTTTGAGCTCTTCGCCGACCAGGGATACCAGCCCGTGGTGGAATACGATGCCGGTTTCCTCGGCGCCGGCGCCTTCCTGGTGGACCGCAATGCCACCGCCGCCGAGGACGAGCTGGCCGCCTTCGCCGACCGCGTCTCCGGCGCCGCCGACGCGCCCGCGCCGCCGCCGCCGCCGCCCGCCGTCGCCGCGCCGGCACCGCAGATCGCCGCGGCGTCGTCGCTGGAGGCCGATCTGGCGGTCAGCCGCGCCGAGACCGCGTCGTGGCGCGCCCGCGCCGAACGCGCCGAGACCGAAGCCGAAAATCTGCGCCGCGAAATCGGCGCCTGGGACGCGATCGGCCGCTGGGTGTGGGCCGCCTGCGCCAAGCCGGAACGCGACATGGCCGCCCCGCGCCGCGCCTGGCTGGCGCGCTGGCGCCGCCCGGCCAGGGCCGAACAGCAACAGCGCGCCGACGCGGCGCTGATCCGCCAGTCCCGCCATTTCGACGCCGCCTGGTATATCGCCACCCACCCGGACCTGGCCGAGACCGGCGACGACCCGGTGTGGCATTACGTGCGCGTGGGCGCCGCCGCCGGCGCCGAGCCCGGCCCGCATTTCGACAGCCGCCCCTGGCGCGAGCGCTACCCGGGGCGGAATCCGTGTGCGGAAGCAATCAGGCAAGGCAAGGAATAAGGAAGTGTTCTTTTTTGAAAAAAAGAACCAAAAAACTTTTGCCCGTTGCGGCTGGCATCACGTCCGCTAGGGGACCCAATGCCAGCCGCACCAGCAAAAGTTTTTTGATTCTTTTTTTCAAAAAATAACACTTCCTTGTTCAACTTGTCGGAAATAACGGCAACTTCCTGAGCCGCGTCCCGGTCAAATTAAACCACGCATTGGCAATCGCCGGCGCCATGCACGGCACGCCCACCTCGCCCACGCCACCGATCGCCGCCCCCGCCGTCTGCAGCAGCGTCACATTCACCGTCGGCATGTCCGCCATCAGCGGCATCCGGTAGAAATCGAAATTGCGCGTCTGCGCCACGCCCTTCGCGAACTGCATCTGCCCCCACAACGCCGAGCCCAGCCCCTGCACGATGGCGCCCTGAACCTGTTGCGTGGCCGTATCCGGATTGACGACCAGCCCGCAATCCACCGTGCACGCCACATTCACCAGCTGGATCGTGTTCTGCACCTGCGTAATCGTCACGACAGTCGCCACCAGGCTGCCGAACGATTCATGGTAGGCCAGGCCACGCGCATAGCCTTCCTGAAACGTGCCCCAGCCGCCCACGTCCGCGGCACTGTTCAGCACGGCCAGCGCGCGCGTGTTGCCGGCCAGCAAGGTCTGCCGGAATTGCAGCGCGTCCGTGTTCGCCGCCGCCGCCGCCTCGTCGATCGCACATTCCACCGCGAAACAATTGATCGAATTCCCCACCGACCGCCAGAACCCGACCGGAATGGTCGCCTGTGTGTGCGGCACCCATTGCATCAGGAAATTTGGAAAATTATAGGGCAGATCGATCGCCCCCTCGGTCGCCTGGCTGTCCAGCGTGTCCTTCTGGATATAGCCGCGCTGCGCCAGGATGCTGGGCGACACATTGACGAAGTCCCAGCTCACGATATCGCCCTGCTTGCTTAGCCCGACAGTCACCTTGCACACCGCCATCGGCCGGTACTGGTCCTGGGTGAAATCCTGCTCGCGGGGAAATACCACCTGCACCGGCACGCCCAGCGCCTTGGACGTCTGCACGGCGTAGCTGACGTAATCCGTTTCCAGCCGGCGCCCCAGCCCGCCGCCCATCTGCACGCAATTGACCGTAATCGCACTGTCCGGCAATCCGGTGATCGTCGCCGCCACCGCCTGCGCGCTGTCCGGCACCTGGGTCGGCGCCCAGATTTCGCAACTGGTGTCCGTGACACTCGCGGTGCAGTTCTGCGGCTCCAGCGTCGTGTGCGGCACATATGGCAAGATATAGGTCAGCGTCAGCACTTTTGCCGCACCGGCCTGGCCGGTTTTGACATTGCCGATTTTCTGCGCCGTCAGCGCCTTGTCGCTGGTCAGCAGCGCTTCCGCCTCGGTCAGGATCGTTTTGCTGGTTTGCGTGGCCGCGCTGGCGGGCACGTGCCAGGTCACCTTGGTTTTCAGCGCCGCCTGCATCGCCGCCCAGGTCGTATTGTTCGGCCCAGGATCAGCCACCGCGGCAATGCCCACGCCGAGATTGACCACCTGGCAGCCCGACGGCGCGGCCCCTACGGTGGCCACCGTCCCACCCCGCGTCGGGCACAGCAGCACCGCGCCATACTGCATGTTCGGCACCACCACATCGAGGCCGTAGACCGCGGTGCCGTTCACCTTGGCCGGCAATTCCGGCCGCTGCACCGATTGTCCCACCAGCACATAGCCGGAGGTCGAATAGAGCGGCGCATCCTCGGGCGGCTTCAATTTCGATGCAGCTTCGGCCACGCTGCCGAACTGGACCGACTTCCCTGTTTTCGTAACGATAATC
>Ga0116229_10008077_pt1 | contig 16462 bp, 11 predicted proteins | sample S1TSphgellanicum_3_FD_87313 | JGI IMG/M metagenome (GOLD analysis project Ga0116229, IMG submission 87313) | Host-associated microbial communities from peat moss isolated from Minnesota, USA - S1T2_Fc - Sphagnum magellanicum MG | ecosystem: Host-associated > Plants > Peat moss > Unclassified...
ATGTTTTTAAAAATTAAAAAAAAAAAAAAAAAAAAAATTCTTATAATTTTTAATTCTCTAAATTTGGAAAAAACTTAATGTAAAGAAAAAAAAAAATTAAAAAAAAAAAAAAAAAAAAAATAAAAAAAAAAAAAAAAAAAAAAAAAGATCATCCTCCTTAATCACATTCTTTCATTCTTTCATTCTTTTTTTTTCCTCTTTTCATTAATTTTTTTCCTTTTTTTATTGTTAGTTTTCATCTTTTCACTTTTTTTTTTCAATTTAATTGAAAATTTAAGAAGTTTACTTAAGAATTTAATTAAAGTGTGTTTATTTTATTTTATTTCAAATTTTAGGTTATTTTCTGAATAAGCAAGGGAAAAAAAGTGAATGGGAAGAATAAGAAGAAAAAAATTAGGGTTGGGAAGGTGGAGAACTTTCAAGAGGCCTTCGAAGGAGGCATTACAAGAGTGATATTAGGTCATTCGTCACCAAAGGTGAAATAGAGTATTTTTTCTTATTTACAAATGGCTTGAAATGCTTTGAAAATAATGACATAATTGTGAAAAATAATAATATACACAATTTTATTAAATTTTAATGTAACAATATTTGACATCATATTTATAAAAATTAAAAAAAATTATACATGTTTCTAAATCATGGATGTGAGAATTCTCATTTGATAATTAAATCATATTTAACCACATTAACTTGTTAGCTCACCCACTATATTTTAACCAAAGCACAAAAAGTCACTTCTAATCCCTTGTGCATGTGTTATATATTTTATAATTAATGCATACCTTATATTAATTATATTTGAATTTTCAAAATAAACATAAAACTCATTATAAAATTAATTTTAATTTTCACCCAACAATTAATCAAGGTTGTCAGAAATGATGTGATATGCTCGTTTTGTGTCTATTGTTATACCAACAATCATTTTAACACGTCAAATGTGTCAATTTTGTTCATCAAATTAGACATGGACAATTTTTTTTTCATCGAGTTTGTCCCTTGAATGCTTAGCATGTCACCCAACATTGCTTTTAATAATAATCATACTGGATTTCTAGATGCTCATGATGGCTATACATGCAATGCAAGGTGAAACTCCTCACTTTAAATACATCCATCAAACAACAAACTAAAGCCATGCATGCATCCATTAAGATTGTACATGACTCAATGGTCGATGATAAAAATCACACACCTATAATCAATAGGTTCCATTGATACTATACTCCCACATAACATGAATACACCATTAATAACAAGGGATTCAATTGTGGGCCCATGGATCAACATTGCACATCTACAGTAGTAGCTTAAAACATGTTAATTGAGACATTGAATTAGTAGGTCGGCCTTTCGGTCAATCCTTTAAATCCTATAGAAGTCACCATAGTAATGACATCGAACTATGGGTGGGCCTAAATATCACCACTTTCATAGTTGAACCCCAAGCTAATCATCAATTCATGGCAATTCATGAAATTGAAATTCCATTAACACAACATGATTTAGATTTTAATCACACACCAATCTTCGACTACCTATGATGTCAAACACATCTTCAACCCGAGGTGGGGTCAAGATTGGGGGTAATGGATGCTTCCATGACCTATCTTCATCTACCTATTTGAAATTCATCCACACAAGGGAAAAGTCATTCAAGGGAAAATGCTAATTGATAAAACAAAAATTGCTTTCATAGGTGAACATGATTATGATTGACCACACACAAATGGCATTGTGAGTATTAATGGATGGTGTCCCACTAAATGAATTGTGAAAAAACAATTGGGGCAAAATATCATCATGACCTTGTGTGGGACAAACATTTCAAAGGCGGAGGAACAATGCAATGATGATCATGAAAACATCGACATTAATGATGATGGCAAGGAGGCACCAAACAATAGTGATTATCATGAATCACAACTCCAAAATACCAATCCCACAACTAGTTGTGTTTCCACATTTAAAACTATTAAGGCATCGCAATCTTGCATTGTTTAAAGGGGTTAACCATTAAGGGAATATGCATAAATCAGCTCATACTTCCATTTGCATGAAGGTTTACATATCTTGTTTAAATTGCATGATTTTATATAAATAAATTTGTTGCCATTTTATTTTGGACCCTATTTGGTATTTATCATAATTTTGTTAGTATTTGAACTATTGACTTTATCATGCAATGCAAATTTAAAATTTGGTCCAACTTGAAATTAAGTGTTGAACATATGCAAACATGTATATTGTAAAAATGAATGTTTTATGTGCAGTTATGAGATTTCCAATCATAATGTCATCTAAAAGTTCTAAGCACGTGAAAAAATTGCTTTTTATTTTATTGCTTACAAGTTATCACAACCATTACTTGTTTGCCCTTTGTGCACCATTCATAAATATGACAATGGAATTGTACATACTTTTGCTTAAGGTTGGAGAAGTTATGTACATATGATTTGCTTAATATCTATGTTAAATCTTCCTCACCTTAAACCCAATAATCTATGGGTCTTCTACTATTATTTTCCCCAAATAATGTTTGAAAAGTTGGTTGAGATTATTGCACTAGTGGAACTTGTTGCCCAATGTTCACCTCATGCAAAATTGCATTTGACATCTTACCAAAAAATTGTATATATCATTAACCATGGTGATTGTATGTGGCAATACCTTGGCTACGAGTGCAAATGTTGTTTCATCTTTCAAGCATTGGAAATCATTAATCTTCTTGACTAAAAGGTCATGTGTTATTTCCTTTGAGAGGTCATGTAAATTACATGCATGCTCGACCTCATCACCAATGGAGTTGTACCAAATTCCAGGTGGGTTTCGACCAAATTCAAACTTGTTGGTCCTTGGGTTATTTTCAATGTAAAATGTGTGTTTTCAACATAAAATTGTTGCTTTTTTGCAAAATCAAAATTTAAAAAAAAAAACATCAAGCAATGCTTTCTTGTGATTGATTGAGGTAACATCAATTAATTAGTGAGAATGTACATGAAAGATTTAGCATTTATTAGCAACATAATTTTTAATTAATTGCCCAAACTATTAGAAAATGGTAAAAAAAATTGTCCCCAAAACTAAAAGCTAGGTCAAAAAGCAATGAAATAAATTTCTCACATTTGTTTTCTTAGATTATTGGCATTATATTAAAAAAAGGAGTCATCAACTAAATATTCCTGTTATGTTTTTTTTTTTGCCACAATGCAAAAAATTCACCATTAAAAATTATTTTATTGCTATTAATTTTCTTTTATCTTTGTTCAACTTATTTATATATTTCATCTAAAAATAGCCCGATCTTTAGGCTACACCACAAATTGTGTCAAAATTTGAATTTTTTTTTTCCCTGAACAAAAAATTGTTCTCGAGAATTTGGCGAGAATTTTCCAAAAAAATTTTAAAACAGGGAATTGGCGAAACTTGTGAAATTTCGCCAGGGGCAAAAAAAACACACACACACACTCATATGCAAGTAGCCCATGCGCACCAAACCCTAATCTTCTATCGTTGTCGCTGGAGCATCGCGCAATGGCCACCACATCGGGACGGCGCTCTGCCAAGCTCTTGCAACGAATTGCAACTCTAACGCCGTGCTTGAAACCCAGGCCAGCAGTTGCAGCTTGTGACTGGAATCCCAAAAGTTTGCAGTTCTGGCGTTGTCTTCATCATGGCGGCGATGGAGTGTTGGTTCCGGATGTGGGACGAGAACGGAAGACCAGCGGGAGCAGGCAGCTGGCAAGTGAGGGTGGTGGTCGGCTGTCTTCTTCTGCATTGGGAGGGTTGCGGTATGCAACGAGTGCGGCGCTGCCGGCAGTAGGTGCGAAAGTGGCGAAGGCGGAGGAGATGATCGAGGTCAGCGTGGATGGACAATCTGTGCAGATTCCCAAAGGTATGACGGTGCTGCAGGCCTGTGAGCTCGTCGGGGTGAGTATCCCTAGGTTTTGTTACCATAGCCGTCTCTCCATCGCTGGCAATTGTCGCATGTGCCTTGTGGAAGTGGAGAAGACGCCCAAGCCTGTGGCGTCCTGTGCTATGCCTGCCTTACCGGGCATGAAGATCAAGACGGACACGCCCTTGTGTAAGAAAGCAAGGGAAGGCGTCATGGAGTTTTTGTTGCTGAATCATCCTTTGGATTGTCCGATTTGCGACCAAGGAGGCGAGTGCGATCTTCAAGATCAATCTATGGTGTTTGGATCTGATCGTGGTCGCTTTACTGAAACCAAGCGCACTGTTCTCGATAAGAACTTGGGCCCGCTTGTGAAGACAATCATGACACGCTGCATCCAGTGCACCAGGTGTGTCAGATTTGCCAAGGAGATCGCTGGGGTGGAGGATCTTGGTGTGCTGGGGCGTGGTGGGAGTGAAGAGATTGGGACATATGTGGAGAATCTGATGACCAGTGAGCTTTCTGGTAATGTTATTGATGTGTGTCCTGTGGGTGCATTGACGTCCAAACCCTATGCATTCACTGCAAGAAGCTGGGAGTTGAAGAGCACAGAGAGCATAGATGTTACTGATGCTGTTGGCTCCAATATTCGTGTTGACAGCCGAGGACCTGAAGTGATGCGCATACTGCCTCGGCTTCATGAGGAAGTCAATGAAGAATGGATATCTGATAAAGCAAGGTTCAGCTATGATGGCCTGAAGCGGCAACGATTGAGTGAGCCCATGATCCGTCGGCCTGATGGCCGATTGGAGGCAGTCTCTTGGCATGATGCGCTTGAAGCTGTGGCTGAAGCTGCTCATCGAGTGAAGCCTGAGGAGATGGCAGGGATAGCTGGTAAGCTCTCCGATGCTGAATCAATGATGGCTCTGAAGGATTTTCTGAATAAGATGGGCTGTGAGCGCATCTGGAGTGAAGGTGATGGCAAATCTGCAAATGTTGACCTGCGGTCCAGTTTTCTGCTCAATACTGGCATTGCCTCCCTTGAGTATGCAGATCTTTGTCTCTTGGTTGGCACTCAGTTACGATGGGAAGCACCCCTAGTAAACGCAAGACTCCGGAAAGCTGTTCGGAGCTCAAGGGCTAAGGTGGCTAGCATTGGACCCCCCACAGACTTGAATTATCCTCATCAGCATTTGGGCACTGGCAGTGAAACTCTTATCAGAATTGCAGAGGGTCGACACCCGTTCTGTGCAGAGTTTGGTAGAGCTGAGCGGCCAGCTGCTATTGTTGGTTCTGGGTTGTTGGAGCATTCAGACAGATCAGCAGTTATGGCGGCAGTGGAAACGATTGTAAAACATGGCAATGTTGTGCAAGATGACTGGAATGGATTCAATACAATTCTCTTGAATGCTGCTCAGGCTGGTGCTCGAGACTTAGGCCTTGTCCAAGGTGCTAGGGCTGGCAGCAAGGAGATCAAGTTTTTATATCTTTTGGGTGCAGATGAGCTCACCCCAGCTGATATCCCAGCAGATTCATTTGTGGTTTATCAAGGACATCATGGTGATCGAAGTGCTTACAGGGCCAATGTTATCCTACCAGGAACAGTGTATACAGAAAAAGAAGGGACATATGAAAACACTGAAGGTCGAACTCAACAGACTAGTCCAGCAGTGCCTACTGTTGGTGATTCCCGAGATGATTGGAAAATTATCCGAGCTCTGTCAGAGATAGCTGGAGTGAGGCTTCCTTATGACACAGCAAATGGCTTAAGAGCCAGGATGCTTGCAGTGTCACCAAACTTGCTAAGGATTGATGACTTGGAGCCTCCTTCAGACTTCTCCTTCACTCTGAAGAATCAGTTTCCGTCAACAGTTGCATTATCCTCATTCCCCAAGGCAGTTGAAAACTTCTACATGACAGACTCAATAACCCGTGCTTCCCGAACTATGGCACAGTGCACTGCTGCCTTTTTCGGCAAGAGGGAATAGTAACCCTGAATTATTTTTTGGACAAACATTTTGTTGTGGGGTGCAGGGGGTGGAGGCAAGGATTGCTTTCCGTTCATGCAGATTCAGAGCATTGATGCAGTGGGCCTACAGATGTCACCTTGCTCTTTTGTAAAGTGATAGCTTGAAAAGGGGGGACCCTTGAGATTTGCTATTGCATGTGTGTCTGAGACTCAGTTCCTCCTTTCGATCTCATCATCAAAGATCTTCTGATGATGGGACTCAGAGCTTGTTGCTTGTTGCAGTCAAGGTGACTTGCTCAATCAGAAATTGCTATGGACATTAGATCCTTCAAGGAAACATGGAAATTTCTCAATTCTCATAAGAGTTTCTTATTATCCTTCAAGGAGGTAATAAAAAAATTCCAGATGCAGGTTGGTGTCTTTCATTGACCTGTAATTGCTACCTTTTGGGGACACAGTATGGTAGAGCCAGTTGCAATGTAACAACAGGTCATGGACAATTGAGGGACTGTCGTTGTTCATACCGCAGAATTCATCATTTAGTTCAAGAGTCAAATATGCTAATCAACTTAGTACTTGTTCATAGGAGCAACATGCATGTAATGGAGGACTACTACAGTAATAAAATTACTTCCAACCTCTGACAATACCACATCCATTTGCATTATGTTATTTGGAAATCTAGAAAACCAGTTTGTGTTCTTCTTTGGTTCTTCTAAGCACATGGAATGACACCGACTGCATATTGTCTCAGTTGATAATAAATTTGTCGTCAACTATAAAGATCATTGTAATGAGGCAGAGATTGGATGCTAGCCAGTTCAGTGATTTCCAGGGATACTTCATCCACGAAGGTTAGCTTGGTTAGTTGATAATAAAATCCCCCACCAGCAACAAAGAGCAGTGCAATGGTCGGAGAGATAGGATGCTAGCAAGTTCAGTGATTTCCATGCATGTTTCATCCATGAAGGTTAGCTTGGTAGTTCATAATAAATCCCCCACCAGCTACAAAGAGCAGTGCAATGGTCAGAGAGATAGGATGCTCACAAGCTCTGTGATTTCCATGCATATTTCATCCATTAAGGTTAGCTTGGTAGTTCATAATAAATCCCCCACCAGCTACAAAGAGCATTGCAATGATAGAGATAGGATCCTACCCAGTTCATCGATTTTCAGGAATATTGCATCCATGAAGGTTAGCTTGGTAGTTGATAATAAATCCCCCATTGCAAAACGAACGGAGATGGGATGCTAGGCAGTTCAGTGATTCGTCGTCGTCGTCTCTCTCTCTCTCCAGGGATATTTCATCCATGAAGGCTTAGCTTCTTAGTTCTTAATCATGGCGAAGAACTGGTCTTCCTCTTCTCTAGCGGTAATAGGCAACCGCGTTCGTCTTCCTCGTCCTCCTCCTCTTTGCTGCACCACACCATCGCCCCTCTTTGCTCTTCTGTTTTCGCAGTCCTTTTTTCTTCAGCTTCTCGCCAGAATTTCTCCCCATCAGGTACTCATCGACCACCTGCTGCTTACTGATTTTTCCGAAGGAATTTTATGTGCAGAGAGAAACCACTTGTTTTTCCTGGGTTTCTTTGGAGCCTTGGTTTTGTTTCTCTTGCTGGTTTTGGAGTCTGCTTCTTCTTTTTCACTTACTTGGTTGTGTTCTGACGGAAACTCCGGATTTCGAAGCCCTTTCTTTGGGGATTTGCTACCGTTCTCGTTCTCTAGAAGAAGTAGGGGTTGTCGTAGTTCTGTTTTTGAAGGCACTTCCTATGTGCAGAGCGGCTTAGGGTTTTGTCCCTTCAGGAATCCTTCCGCTTTTCTTATTGCCTTCCGATCGGTATTTGAAGGAGTTTGACGAGGCTACTAATCTGCAGCTTCTTCGAGGCTTTCTCGACAGTAATTGTATGGCGTCTCTCCGTTTGCCGCTCATAACGAGTTCGTTTCGTTATAATTTATTGCATTGTTTATGGCCGGTTTGCTATCCAAAGCCGTTGGTTGAACCTTCTCCTTTGAGTAGCTTCAGTAGCAAACGCTTCTTGCATTGCCGTGCAGTTCTCTAGAAGCTGTTGTAGCATTGTACAGACATGAAGCACTTGTTGTAATTTAGGGTTTCATGTTGGGTTGCTGTTATAGGGTTTGGTTTCAAGGGTATTTAAGGCCACAAAGTGCAGGACAGAGAAGGAAAAGGCGAGCTGCATGAGTGATGGAGGATGAGTCTATCAAGTGAAAACTCCTCTGTGTCTCCTTCATTCAGTCGGGCAGAACAACGTTACAATCAGGTAATTTTTGTTTAGCTTTTTATTTGCTGAAGATTGCTGGCAGTCCTGTCCTCCTTGTCATGCAGTTTATGACTTTGCAAAACACTCAGTGGCAGACCCCTCCTCCTTGTCATGCTCTTGAAGATTTGAGAAAACATTCAAGGTGTGGAAATTTCTAGAAGCAATGGCAGTTGTTGGAATGAGGTTGTCTTTGTATGCAGTTATCTTGTGAATTATGCTATGTTTTCCCTGTTGCAGGCTTTAGAGCTAGAGAAGCAACTGCGTGCAGTGGTTCAAGCCAAGGGGCCTTTTGATTCACATGCCCGTGCACTGCGGAACAACATCCGGGAGTGTTATGAGGCAGTTGTTCTTGAGGATCATGAGTTTGCAGAGCTCCATGAGGTTGAGCAAGCCATCTGGCGTCTGCACTACAAACAAATTGATGAGTTCCGTGCAAAAATCAAGAAGAACAGTTCCATTGCTGCAGCAGGACCTGCTGTCCCAATACCTGGCGGCAAATCTGCCTCCAAGCAAGAACTCATGCACAAGATCCTGGCAGCATTCAAGAGTTTCTTGGGTGAGGCCACTGGATTTTATCACAACCTAATACTGAAGCTTAGAGCGAAGCATGATCTGCCACAAGACTATTTGGCTTTTGAGGTAACGAGTGATGATGATGAGAATCGTGCTGCTGAAGTGAAACGCTGTGAGAGTTCTTGCCATCGCTGCTTAATCTTTCTTGGGGATCTAGCACGGTACAAGGAAGTTCATGGAGATGGTCAGGATTGGTCTGTGTCAGCTGGATATTATCTTCAAGCATCTGCATTGTGGCCTTCAAGTGGCAATCCACATAACCAGGTCTGCGGTTTTCTTTTCAGTTGGATCTCTTATATGGGTTTGCCAATAGTTTGGGCTGCTTACTAGACATTTGTCTATTGCCACCATTGGGAGCTGATAAGTGGGTAGTCATGGCAGCTCATCACTGCTATTCATGATGAAGTTGATGGTCTGACACTTTGTGAACAACTCTCATTAGGTTTTGACTGGCCTCCTTGTCTTGTTATCTTCAAATTGTTGTTTAGGAGATTTCTCTGCAATTTCATAGGTATCTCTTATACGGATAGGGTAGGCAGTCCACTGGTTTTATGATGACTGAAGCCTTCTCTCTGTTGAGTACAGCTGGCAGTGTTGGCAACATATGTGGGTGATGAGCTTCTTGCAGTGTACCGGTACTGTCGCAGTCTTGCTGTCGAATCTCCATTTCTCACATCAAGAGATAATCTTGTTCTTCTCTTCGAAAAGGTGGGGATTTTTCTCCTGAGAAAGTTTTCAATTCTTTTCTGTCAGATGGAATAGCAAAAGCCTCATACTTGTTTTCCAAGACTGGGTTTTAACTTGCATGGTCCAAGAGTTATGTTTATTACAAAAGATTGAGAAGCTAGATTGTGATCTTTTTAATTGCAGAATCGCCAGCAAAGTGCAGCAAAGACTGAGACAGGAAGACCTGGCCAAATTTCAGAACTACCGAAAGCTTCGGAGGACAAGAAATCTGATAAAGGAGATTGGAAGTCTATCCTTGGAACTGGAGAAGTCAAGCATGCAATCAAAGAATGGAAATTTGAGGACACAGGCTCAGATGCAAATTCTGCATTTAATGTGGATTTACGCAAACGATTCCGCATGCACTTTGTTCGCTTAAATGGGATTCTATTCACAAGGACAAGGTAAGCTCTTCCTGTCTTAGGATCTGCCATGGTTTGTATAGTTGTGGTGTGTTCAAAAGGTTTCATGTTGCTCCATGCCTTTAGGCTTCACTGCTTGCTTGTACAGGGACCAGCTCAAATGAGGATATTATGAACTTTTTCGATTAGTCATGTCCCTTGAGTGCTAGCTAATGTTGTGCCTGAGTTTCCTGTTACTTCCAAGAACAATACAGGAACTCAGGATGCAGATTTGTGTATACTGCTTTGTCTGAAATTTTGGGTGAACTTGTATATTCCTATTTACAATCACCATCAGGAGCTGATGAAATCAGTTTGGATTCATGTCAGCTAGTCACCACTACTCATGATGAGGGTGATGGTCTGAGACTTTGTGAGTGCTACTCATAAGATTATGATCACATCATTCTTGCAGTTTTAGTTTTTGGTTTTGCTGGAACTGTTACAATGGTTACCTTCAAAGGAGTTTAAGTGGAGTTCTGTTTACAACCTGATAGTTTTGTTTATAAGGTTCCAGCATTTTGCCACCAAGTGACTTTTTGGATGCAGTGAATGTCTGACACAATTCCATTGCTATTGTTGAAATGGGCAGTTTGGAAACATTTACAGATGTTCACATGACAGCAATGCGGGAGCTTGAGCAGCTACTAGCAGGAGAGGATGCAAGCTTGGAGGCAGGGTTAGTAGCTGACTGCAGTAGAACAGGCATGACCAATTCTGGTGCAGCAGACATTCTTCAGTTGGTGACAATCCTCATCTTTGCCGTTTTCAACGCCAACTCTGGTACTGAGGTACAGAACCAGACATATGCAGAGGTTCTCCAACGCTCATCTCTGTTGCGGTATGCCTTCTCTGCAGCTTTTGAATGTGCAGGCCGACTAATGCGTCGGTGTGGCAAATTTAGGGAACCTGCATCAAGCCCATTTCTTCCAGGCATGCTCATTTTTATGGAATGGCTGGCATGCCAACCAGAGATGGCTGTCAGAAGTGAAGTTGATGAGAAACAGGCAAATGCAAGGACTTTCTTTTGGAAGCAGTGTGTGAACCTTTTGAACCTCCTTGTGGAATTTGCTTCATCTGAAGGGGCTCAACCATTAGATTCTCTACAACATCACATGGATGATGGTGCAAAAGGACTTGCACTTTGGGAGGACTATGAGCTTCGAGGGTTCCTTCCTCTCCTGCCTGCTCAGAGTGCATTGGACTTTTCAAATCGCCGTCCTCGCATTGGAACATGGGACAAGAAGGAAGTGAAAGTCCGTGTGCACAGATTCTTGAGTGCTGGCAAAGCAGTTGCAAAAGCTTTGCAAAGCAAGGGAAAGGATGTTGTTTATGATTTAAAGGAACAGAAGTTTTACATTGCTGGAGAGATGCGTGAGCAGAAAAAGGATGAGGCTTTGAAGGTGAAAGAAACAAAAAGTGCAAAAGATGAGGAGGGGGATCTATCAGACAGTGGTATTGACACCTCACTGAGCACTATAGTGACCAGCAGTGCCCAGACCACAGAGTCTTCCACTCCAGAGACACCAATTACACTGTCTTTGAAGATCCCATCTGTTGTGGTCAGCAAGAAAGAAGAGGAGGATGAAGAAGTCATAGTATTCCAACCTTTGAGTAAGGATCGAGAAGCTGCCTCTGTTGCTGCTGAGATCTTTCTGCAGCCTACACTTTTGCCTACAAATGGCTATGGCAATCCAAGTGACTCAGAAGTTTCTCAAAGGGAAGCAGCAGCTTCTTTGCCAGACTTTCAGGGCCTGAGTGGCACAAAACAGCGACCTCTTGGCTCACCTTTTGAGACTGCCAACTATAGTATGAATGCTGCTTCCTTAGGGGGGCCATATGGATCTGGTCAAGTTGACCTTGCGGTGCCCACTCCATGGATGTCCAGTCCGATAAGTGGATCAACAACAACTCCATCTGCAGCAGTCCCACTATCAGCTTCACAATGGTCCAGTTTGAGTCGAATTGTGGATGCAGCTGCACCTGCCTACAGCCGCACAGATGCTGGTGACTGGGTTCTTGGTAACAGAAGTAGAACAACTGGTGTAGAGAAAACAACTCCAACTGCTGGAGTACTTGGACATCCAAAACAAACTGCCATAAGCTCATCTTTGTGGAGCTCGCAGCTTGAGGCACTGGCAACAAATAACCTTCTTCCAAATTTACAGCTCGGCTCTCTCTCTCTCAATAGTGGGTGGGGAGCAGAGAGAAAAACAGAGTTACCTGCAATATCGCAACCGCAAGCATCTGAGACAGCTGTATTCCCTGGAATTATATCACCTCCGAACCCTACCAGAGTTGTTCCTCCAGCAATGCGCCCACCTCCAGGTTTTGGTCCTCTTCCAGCAAACCGAGTTGGGAGCCCTGCTCCTGTATCCCCTCAAGTGACTGTTCGACCACCAGCAACTAGCATGGGTTCTTCCTTGTACAGTACCAACTATGGGATGTGGGCAATGGATGGTGGTCTTCCAAACTCAGGATCTGCTACTCCACTGTTCTCTTTGCCTCGAACAAGTGGTTCTCACCCCCATGATATGAGTAGCTCTGTAGCCCCTTCACAGCCACAGCAATCTTTTCTTGATACTCATCTGAAGTATGAGGTGCAACGGCAGAGGCAAATGTATGAGGCTGAGGCAAAGGCCCAGGCTGAGATCCAGTATCAGCAGCAGCACAACTTGTTCATGCTTCAACTTCAGCAGCAACAATTCCAACAGCAACGGTAACAACAGAAAACAATAACAGTAATTACTGCAACAGTGGTTTCAGCGGTGCCAAACCCAGGACTATCATCAGGAGGAGGGATTGGTGTAATTGGTAAGTTCTTGTGTACCAATGTTTCCTGGAAATTTCCATTTACACAAGTTAAGAATGCTCAGTGGGTTTTGGGAGTTCTCAGTAGTTTGGAGTTGGATGAATCTTGTGGGGTTGATGCAGTTCAGGTGCAATATACTCAATTGAATTTTTTTCCTTTCAACTACAGTGACCTTAGCTGGTGTTTCATTTACAACTACAATGCTCAAGAGTACCCTTTTTAGTGCAAGCTCTTGCACCTGTTGTTCAAGCATGCACTAACTATCTCAGCCTGTGTCATTGTGGCAGGCAGGTGTCTCATCTGGACATTAATTGCAGGCTTTGGTTGTTTACTTGTCGTCCTGAGCACTGGAGACTTGACTTTGTTTATGTGCTTGAAATCTTCTGTGATACATGACACAATAAGGTGCTGGATTACAGCACAAAGGCCGGACAGCTTTTTCCTTGCTGTGCGTGGTCTGCCCATTTGCTGCTTTGACTAGAGCACCTGGGATCAAGCCCCGTCACATCATAAGGTGGTGATTCTGTAATGACAGATGTATCAACTATCAACCAATGCCGGGTGGGTATGATTATTTTATGGGCATGAATTTGGGTTATCAACCTGGATACCCAACAACTGGTGGTTCTCAACAATCTTCCTTGTGGCTTTGGAACCTGAATGGGCATGAGTGTTGAAAGTTATTTACCCAGCTAGCTGATGCAAAACACTTCCTGCATACACAAAGCTTGGAGATGGCCACTCCCAAGTACATGGTTTTTCCAAGCTTTCCACAGATTTCTCCATATCATCAGAGGATTATTTTGTTGCAACTTTCTTCTCAAGTCCTTACTTGTTGAAGACATGACTTGCTCTACATCCAGGACCCAGCAGGTTTGAGGTAGAGGGGTAAGTGGCTATGCCCAAGAACTTGATGTGAAGCAACCCTCCAAAAGCTGAAAAGGATATGGAAATTTCCGTAGCTCTGGAAGCATTGAGCTCTCGAGAGGGTGAGCATGAGCATGTGATGTGAAATGAGACACGAAAACCTGGAAAGGATACAGAAATTTCCTTAGCTTTGGAGACAGTGAGCATGAATACTGCTTGATGTGAAGTGACCCACCAAAAGCAGAAAAGGTATATGGAAATTTCCATAGCTCCGGAGACGATGAAGCATGGAACTCAGAGACGTTACCCCACTCACTAATACACATCCCAACTCTTTCCTGTTTGCAGTTTCTGGTTCTTACAGCATGAACAGAGAGAGCTGTGCATTACCGGTTCATACCGCATGGTGTTGTGATATTGATTTTAATCAGTGTTTCAGTTTTTGTAGAAGTGTCTCTGTGAGTAGAATTCTAGTATTATTGTTGCTCTGAGTGTCTCTCTCAAAGCAGTGTGAACTGGATAATTGCAGAGAGAAATTCTAGTCCAAAAAGCATTTTGAATCAGTTTGTTGTTCATTCCCTTTTGCTATTCATTACCTATATTATGGATTGTGCCTCACAACTGTGCCTATCTTCCTGGTGTTCAATTCTTTTGTATGTTGTCTGTTCCATTTTGTTGCATGGCCTTTACCAAATCCGTATCCTCATTTTAAAGCTTCATGACATGTGTGTCCTTTCTGGTCTTTCGTGGTTCATGCTTCGTTCCTGATGGACCAACCATCCTCAGATGGTTAACCTGCCCCCCATCACCTGGGGTTCCATTGAATGAGCTATTGTGAAGAAAATGACTGAAGAATCACATAACTCTTTCTTCTACAAAATGTGGCTTCAACAGACTTCTATAAAACAGGGGTTCTACATGATGTTTGATTTGAGGAGAGAGAGAGAGAGAGAGGAAGTGGATAACACTTCTGAATCCAGGCTGAATGCAAAATGGAGGAAAGTTTCAAACTGTTACAGTTACCTGATTCCATCCCTTACAGGTGACATCTCTTCCATCTCCATTCCCAGTTTTGTTTGCACTGAGACAAATTAATGGAAAGGGGTACAAGAAGACCTGCACCAACTAGAACTATCTCCATTACCAATTTCCTATGTTTCCTTTGAACAAATTTAGACAGATTAAGGAAAGGGTGATGAGAAGATCTGCTACAACTAGAGGGTGATGACCTCACAGGGTACATAGATTTAGGCATTTCTATCAATGGCTTGCCATGAGAGGCATCATCCATGTCTTGAAAGATAACAGAAACACGAAGAAACAAATAAGTTTATTCATGCATTAGGAGTACAGGCTCTAGTGAAAGAAGAATGCCTCAAAATGAATAACATCAACAGAGTAATAACCAATAACATGGTTCTGCATTTCCCACACTGGGGTGAAGAACTGAAATTAGAGAAGAGCATCAGAGGTGCACATTGTCCAACAGCCTGATTACCTAAAGTGAAAGCAACCCACCATTGTGTTGAGAATTTTCCATTGAAGAAACAAACAAACAAGCACCTATGCATCAAACTACCCTAGTTACACTCCTGTTGTCACGATTCTGCAAGTCTTGAATCTTGTCATTTATCAGTTGGCGATATCAAACCTGAGAAAGAGATAATAGTCCTCCTGGATGCAGCTCTGACAACTGCCTGAATGCAGCTCCAATAACTGCATTTTGTGGGTCCAGATGAAGAGGAGTTGAAACTTGAAGGATGGGCCATCATTATCCGTAGCTTGACAGAAAGAAACTGGTCTGGTTGCGATGCAAGAATTTCAGAAAATCTGTCAACTTCTGCTGTAAATGCACCAGAGCCTCTTGCTCCATGTTAGTATACACGAGCAACTCGGGCAATTTCACAAAAAGTCTTAGCAAGTGTTCTGCACCATAGATAGTAGAGGGATTTGCATTGCTGCCTGGAGGAACAGCAGTTGCAAACTGTGCTCGTTCTTGTGGGTATAAAAGCATGGCTGGCAAGGCTTTGTCAAAGTACATTCGCAACCCATTAAGTACCTCCATCAATGCATCCTCCACCACACCATCCCGCTTTGTCTTGAACTCAATATACTTCTTCAGGATCTGATCTGCAGTGGGGGTTCTAGGCAGCTTGATCATCTTCCCCATATGTGTGACAAACTCCCAGTCATCCACCAGCTGCTTCTTCAAGGTCCCTGGCAGCACAATCTTCAAAACTTGCTCTGGCTCCTCTGCTGCTGCAGCATCTTTGACCTCAGCCGATGACACAGCATCAGATTTGCGTTTCTTCCCTCGAGTCACAGCCGGTTTTGGTGGCTCTTGTTGTTGTTGTTGTTGTTGTTGTTGCTGTTGTTGTTGTTTGCCCTCTTCTTTCTCATGCAAACCTTTCTGCTTCCCTGCCGGAACTCGGCTCCTGCTGGATTGCTGTGTTTTGAAGAGCTTTCGCTGCTTCTCGAGATTGGGTTCTGTGAGTTTCATCAGACGCTCAGAGCCAACCCACTCGTCCCAGGTCTTGCTCCACCCCAGGTAATGCACGAAGTACTTCCACTCCTTGCGAAACTCCGTTTTCTGGATCTTTGCTTCGTAGATGAGAGGGCCATGGTAGGCAAGAACTTTCTCACCTTCACGGAACGGACCTGTGTCCTTCTTCGCGTCGCCACCAGCACCGCCGCCGCCGCTCTCCTCCGCCGCTGCTTCGTCCTTCACAGCTGCAGCACTTGCACTCCCCATCTTCTCAAAGCAAAAAACACAAGATAGATAGAAGAGACGAGAGAGAGAGAGAGAGAGAGAGAGTGTGTGTGTGTGTGTGTGTGTTTCTGTCTTGTCTGCTACAAACCTTTCCCCCCCACCACCACTCCCCCCGCACCCCCCCCCCCCCCCCCCCTGATACCCTCCGCCCTGATAGTACACAGAAGCCCACA
>Ga0116229_10008078_pt1 | contig 16460 bp, 17 predicted proteins | sample S1TSphgellanicum_3_FD_87313 | JGI IMG/M metagenome (GOLD analysis project Ga0116229, IMG submission 87313) | Host-associated microbial communities from peat moss isolated from Minnesota, USA - S1T2_Fc - Sphagnum magellanicum MG | ecosystem: Host-associated > Plants > Peat moss > Unclassified...
TAGAGCCACTGACACTATTATTAAATAATGCACGTGGAAATCATGAAAGCCTTTGCCTGTAAGCCTTTAAAGCTGTCAAGCAACAAGGTCTTAGTATTAGGTTCCATAAAAGGGGCGAAAGAGTCAGATTAATTAAACAATTCTATGTTTAGCTATTCTGCGCCCTCGCCTCTCACGCTCATCCGGTACTCCGGATCAGTGGTAGTTGAGAGGCGCGGTGGTGAGGAATTGAAGCTTCGGCTTCGCTCAGCTTCAAAGAAAGAGCGAAGCCGAAGGGTTGACCGTCAACCAATAGTAGCCTATGGCTACTGGGAAGCATTTATCTCCTCCATCTCCCTCATCCTTTCTAGCTACTCCCAGTAACCCCAAAAATCTTGATGCGCGACGTTACAACTAAGTTGATTTTGACCAATCATGTGTTGTTTTTTGAGCAACCAAGTGTTTAGCTGATCTTGCAAAGTTGCCTCTTCAAGAATTTCTGGGATCGATTCCTCCATAAACCCTAACAGTAACTGGAGAAAGACCGGATCATCGCTACTAATTTCCCACGGACTTTCTCCTTGTAATACCTTCATGCCAATACCCTTCATTGCTTCCCACATAGAGGAACCGCAGTCAGGACCCATCCCCCTGCCGAAGTATTGAAGGCGCTGCATATGCTGATCGTAGTATTTAATAAAGTTAGAATCTTCCTCAGTTTGAGGAATAAAACTTGTGCCAGTATAGTTAAGAGTAGCTAGAAGCGGCAATTGGTACTTTTTTAAACATTCCAGTAGTGTTTGAAACTGCTTTTCGCTAAATAGATCAAACACTGCATTGGCGACAGCTAAGTCGAAAGTATTTAAGTCTATCAAATTCTCCAGATCTAAAATAGAGCCGACAATTCTGTGGATAGTAATTTTAGAGACTTGATTGTTCAAGACCAATATTGAATTTTGCAATTGTGAATCATATCCATTTTCTTGCGCCCAGACTATTAGCCTGTCGAAGGCGATTTCCAAAAGTTCTTGATTTTGTTCGACCAGAAACCATTCCTGATCCTGGGAAATCTTACTAAGGTAGTAGCGACAGTTAGCACCCGTACCAGCTCCCAAATCAAGGATTTTAAGCGATTTGCGCTGTTTCAGGTATTGTTGGCAGCTCGCTTCCACAATTGAGTTACGCCCCTTGGCATCATAGGGAATGCGCAGTTCCAGCCATTTGGCTAATTTATGGTTTTTAGTCATTGGGTATCGAGATTAAGCAGAGAACGTGCATATACATCACCGGAGTTTGCATTGACAGGCAAACTTTTGAGTAGAGTAGTCATCTCGTCAGAATTAAGCCAGTTAGCTGACTGCAATCGATACGATTCGCCAAACTTAGCAGGTTTCCAGTTGAACTCATAAGGACCCAAATGGTTCAATTGTTCAATGCAGGCGATCGCAATGTTGATTGCACTCGGAGTGTATTCAAACGAAAGGGCACGAATAGGTTGCGACAAGCCACGCAGAACTTCGAGTTCGTTACCCTCGACGTCAATCTTGCAAAAAGCGGGCTTACCATACTGGGCGATGAGGCTATCAAGGGTTGTTACCGAAACAGACACGGTTGTATCCCAGCGCACATGAGCGAAAGAGTCAACCTGTTGAACAGCTTGCATCCAATCACGGGAGAGGGTGGTTACGGTTGGGGTACGTTGGCTGACCAACAAGGTTTGGTTCCCAGGAACTGCGCTCACAGCCTGTTCAACAAGGGTAATCTGGGAATGATCACCGTACCAGCGTTTCAATAGATGCATACACTGAGGTTGAGGCTCGATTCCAACAACGTGGGCACCAAGACGAGACAAGGCAAGAAGATGATTGCCAACATGGGCACCGATGTCAAAACAAAGATCGCCTGGTTGGACAAACAGTGAATAAAAGCTTGATAACTGACGGATGCGAAAGGGAATACCGTAGTACATCAATAATGAGCGAAGAATGCCTACCTGATGCCAGAAAGATGACATATTAATTGTTTTCTGCTGATGATTTAGTTGTTCTCGTCATTGAGGAAATATGGGATTTTAAGTAACTAGTACTGCTGCGTTGGAATGACGCTCTCTACGAGACGCTGCTTGTCACGCTTGTTTCCCCGAACGCGAGTGCGTCTCCCCTTGGGATAAGGGGTACGCGGACAACGCTCGTTCCGACGATCGAGTACTTGCTAACGCTTTGCTACCGCTCTAAGCGAATCTATGCCGTTGGCGAAGCCTCTCGTAGAGAAGGCTTTACGCTACGTTCGCCCTTGGCGTCTCCCCTTGGGAGAAGACCGTAATTCCTATACCGCAAATATTTCATTGATTTGGAATGGGTGGTTTATTTACGCACATAGTGTACTATAGCAGGGCAAGCACATCTCAAATGCTATTGACATGACTGGCATTTTGTGTATCATATGCATTTCCGTTTTTTCCGTGCAATACAGGAGAATTGTTACGCTAACTTCACAATTCTCCTGTCATTTCTTAACAATCCAAGCGGTAAACTCTGGTTGATTTAGCGGCAAACGCTTAGAGTACAAACAAATCATAAGTTCATCGTTTTGTCAATGATTGTTAAGATACGCTTACCTTGCTTCTTCAAGCATACCTAATTTCACGAAACTCATTCTCTATTACGCGAACGGTAAGCGTTATTGTTGAACTTCTGGTATCATTTGTAAAGTAGTTCAAGTTTGTTTTAATGCCCCGTATTGAAGTCAATGTTAAAATTCCACATCATTTTCACAAAAAGCTAGTGCCGCTGCCTTGGAATTCAAAATTCGCTTATTCATAATGCTTATGATATAAGCCTTTCGGTAATTTTGAATGATGCCACATCCTTACAGGAATTTATCAGAGGCAGAAAAAGCCATCATCTCTGGCATAAAACGAGCAAAACTATTGATATTCCTAAGCTACCACTGTCATCATCTGTTTGATCAGGAGTTTCAATCACAACTGGTCATAGTGGTCAAAACTTCACTCTTTTGCCTGCAAATGTAGGTAACAGAGTAGGCTGTGATTGGTTTATTATTCTAAGCTTAATTTATGGTGAAAAATACCATCGTGTATTTCAAAAATTAAATAGAAATTCTATAGTAATTTGTAAATGCTTGTAGAAAATCTCGATAAGTTTGATCCCAAGTGTTAAAGGATAGGTTCACGGTACGATTAAAAGCTTCTTTCCGTAACTGATTAAGTTCATCACGATCTGTAAGCAGCCTTTTGAGTGCCATGAAAAATTGTTCCTGCTTACCTAGCTCAATCACTATCCCATTGACTCCATCCTCAATCCAGTCACTAATTGCTCCAGTTGCATAAGCTAATATTGGTAGTCCGTAAGCCACGGCTTCGGCAGTAGCTATAGAGTAACTCTCATAGGTAGATGGGGAGATATAAAGATCGGACTGGGACAACAACTCCAACATCGTCTTCTGAGGAACACTGCCATGGACAATTACAGCATCTTGCAGTCCTGCACGCTTGATTAACGCCAGAATCTTCTCTGTGTAATTGGCTTCTTGTTCGCAGGCACCTATCAAATGCAGCCTAAAATTCTTTGTCTTTATCTGGGCTAACATTTCCACTAATTCAAGTTGACCTTTGCGCCGATAGATGGTTCCTATGGTAATTAGAGTTATCTGCTCATTTTCTGGTCGCTCCTTGAAATTAGGCAAATGGCAAGTTTGAACCTGATCGATACCTGGTAATGCTACCACAATTTTATCTGTTTCTATGCCCCCATCTAGGATATAATCCCGCAGTTGGAAACTAGGAACGATAATACCCTTCATAGCTCTTAACCACTGCGCGTCATTACTCCAGAGCACTTTTTTTTCCTGAGTTGAGTAGTAGGTATTCAATGACTCAAGATGGTGGAGCATGAGGTAAGTTCGTTGAGCATAGGGAAAAAATTCATTTAAGGAAGCATTGAACTCAGGAATTGTCAAGTAGAGTGCGTCAATAACAAGGATACAATCAGAGGGCAAAGCACTCAAAGATTCAAGCAGCCCAGAAACAGATCCATTTAAGGGATAAAAAAAATTCTTGCCAATGCCTTCCTGCTCCAAACGCTTGACAATTTCTAAATTGTAAAGGGCTCCTCCTGATATGAAACTTAGTTTTGGCTGAATGAAATAGATCATGTTTGGTTCATACCGCTGCTTCATAACTTCCCCAAGCTATATGACTCTCCTCCAGAGTGACTTTGAGAGAGCCTTTGAAAAAAGAACTAACCCGGTTGCTAATTTGCTGGTGGATGTAATAAGCCATATATTCCGTCGTTGTATTTACACCCTTAAATTGTTCAAGGGTATCGAGATTTTGGTAATTTAACGGTTCCAGAACCTCTTTGAGAATTGCGATCGCCTGGCCAATATCGACCACTAAGCCATCTTCATCCAACTGAACTACTTTAAATTCAGCTGTGACTATATAGGTTGCTCCGTGAAGCTTCTGAGCAGGGCCAAAAATTTCCCCTTGGAAGCTATGGGCAATCATAAAGTGGTCTTTTACTGCAACAGAAAACATGATTTTAATACTCAATTAATGGGGACACTGGCTGAACTTTACGCTGATATAACAGTGACATAAATTCGGGCAAGTCTCTAAAAGAAATTACTGGTTCAAGGAGAATATCTACTGCTGCATCTGCGAGCAAGCTCAAAACCCGTTCTTTGCGCTGGTGAAAGTCTATCAGCTTTCGCATCGGTCTAGCGATGGAGGAAACTTGAGAAGCGATAATTTGTTTGCGCTGGTAATGAAAAGAACCTCCTAATTGCAAGGATACTGATTGCGTTCCGTACCAACTCAGTTCGATACAGCGACCTTCAAAAGCCAGAGCATTAATCGCACTCTGAAGTCCAGAAGAAGAAGCGCTGGTATGGAAAACGATATTGTAATCGCCTTCTTTATACTCGGTTGCTAATCGGGAATTTTGCAGCCAGGGTAGTTGTTCTAGGTATTGAATTCGTTGCTGATCCTGTTCTAAAAAGTCTGCCTGAAGACCATACTCTTTGCTGAGGACAAAGCTAATGAGAATACCTACAATGCCTGCGCCAACAATCAGGATGCGATCTTCCTGACTAACCTGGGCATCCCAGACCGCATTCAGGGCTGTTTCCATGTTTGGAATTAAAGTGGCCCGCTTGCTAGGTAGCCAATCTGGCAATTGTAAAGCATCAGAACTCTCCACAACAACTCTCGATTGGTGAGGATGCATGACAAAAAATCGTTTACCCTGATTGGAACCTTCATGAGCCTGACCGACAAGACTGTAACCGTACTTTAAAGGAAAGGCAAAACTGCCTTCCATATACAAACAGCCCATTGTTTCCCAGCACTCTTCAGGGACTTTTGCTAGACCCACCAGCCGCTCTGTACCCGGACTAATGCCACTGTAGAGCGTTTCCAGATAGAGAGGATCTCTGAGGAACGGGGTTACTGAGGTTTCTCTAATTTCACCTTGGCTAGGAGAGACTAACCAGTAGGCATAAGCTGGAGAATTTGTAGGCATCTTTTAAGGTGTTGTTCATCTCAATTAGGTAATCTGAAGCAAGCGCAAAAACAGTTACAGCACATTGCAAGTACGTGAGGTACAATGCTCCTATCTCAAAGTTAGACAGAAAGCCCTTTCTACTTCAGAATTCATAATTCATAATTCTGCTGTAATTTCTCTCCTCACCGACCGTTCAGCCTCAACGCGCAAATTAAATGCGTGAGCGCTGATGTGGAAGTAAAAGTTCCAGCAGAATTTCTCCATCGAGATCGAAGTGTTTCATTTTGAAGCGGAGTCCTTGGTCGATGGAATCTATAACTGGAAGGGTAAAACTCGACCGTCCAGAGCCTAGAATCAGAGGAGCTAAGTGGAGATGCAGTAGCTCGATGCAATCAGCTTGCAAGAAATAGGATACGGTTTGTCCTCCACCTTCCAAAAAAATACTGGAAATGCCATTTTCGTACAAAGAGTTTAAAATCTCCGAGGGAGCCAAAACAGGATTTTTCCGAGAATCTGTTTTTGGAGAAATAGGAAGATCCAAAATTTTCTCTTTGGCTACCTTTGGTATGACTCGATCAGGCTTTCCTTGAGGATGTAACACAATAACTCTTTCATGGAGCGCCATCATCTGCAAATCATCCAAATTCAAATCGCTTTGTCCTTCAATAATGATCGGAGTTGGATGCTTGCCAGTTACTAAACGCACCGTTAGCTTAGGGTTGTCGAGTGTTGCTGTGACTGCACCTACCATGACAGCATCATGAAGAGCACGCAGACGATGGGCATGTTTCAAGTTAGCCTCGTTGCTCAGCCACTGAGAGTTTCCATTAGTTGCTGCAATTCTGCCGTCCAGAGATTGTGCCAAGTGCGCCATCAGAAATGGACGCTTTTCTAGGTGAGCAGCTCGTTGAGCAACTAAAAGCCCCAGATATAAGGAAAAATTTTGCCATCCATTGCTGTTCCAAATTCCTTGAAAACATTGAGTATCTTGCACGAGATCGCTCTTAAAAGCGGAGCCGGGTTTGAATACAATGCCATACTCTACTTGAGAAAATAGTTTACTGACAAGATCCAAGTTTTGGCAAAAATCATTTGTAAAATCAACGATGATCAAGAAATCACTTTCCGGGAAAATGGGTAGCTTTTCGCTAGAAAATTTCTGGAAACTCCACGGACTTTTAGCATTACCAAAAAAAGCCCAATACTCATTTATGTGGGGAGCTTTATTTTTCATTGCCTCCCTGCATTCTAGTAGTGCTGACCAAATATCTTCTAAATGTTCGTCAATGACAACCGGATTGATTGCTAGAGATTTTCGTTTTTTTAATTTGATCAGATGCCCTAATTTTTTTGCCTTAGTCGTCAAATAATTTAAATTGTGGTCATTGGGTTCAACCACTAATGGAATCCGATCAGCTACCTCAATACCGTAGCTTTGTAACCCAGCAATTTTGCGAGGATTATTGGTAATCAAGCGAATTTGCTTTACCCCTAAATCCTGAAGTATTTGTGCCACTATGCTGTAGTCTCGGAGGTCAGCAGAGAATCCCAGGCGTTCATTTGCTTCTACTGTATCTAGTCCCAAATCTTGCAAAGAATAGGCTTTTACCTTATTCAATAGACCGATGCCTCTTCCCTCTTGCGCCAAATAAATGACTACCCCTTGACCTGCGTTCTCTATCATCCTCAGTGCTGTTTGCAACTGTGTTCCACAATCACAGCGCAGAGAACCCAAGGCATCCCCCGTTAAACATTCCGAGTGGATTCTTACCATTACCGGATTGTCGAACTTTTCCAGATCTCCCTTGATGATGGCGACGTTTTCTGAATTGTCTAGAGTATTACGGTAGCCATAGATTTTGAACGTGCCAAATTCACTGGGTAATTTAGCGATCGCTACAGTTTCTGCAAATGCGCTTTCAGTCATCGGTCTTTGGTCACTCATAATTTATGACTAATTTATGACAATATTTTGGTGTTTGGATTAACCAGATGGAGTCAAATTTTGAAAAAAGTGAATGCACCTAAGCTAGCAGTGGCTAAAGTTTGAGTCCCAAGTAAACTCATCATCACTACATTCACGTCCGCACCAATGCTAGTAGCACATATTTGAGTAAATACTAAGGGAACTGCCAATTGTAGGGTAGCTTGTGCTTCGGAGCTAAGATCTGACCGGGAGCAGTGCGATTTTGTGGGATGACCAAAATTAGGGTACAAAATCACCTGTTTCAGGCTGCGATCGCGGTGAAAAACCGTGTTTATTGAGAATCAGGTGTTTTAATTGAGAATTAAAACCCGATCCAACAAAATCGCATTGCTCCCGATCTGACCTATTTGCTGTTGATATTATGTCCGTAAATCCTTCTTGGGGATTTTTTATCCACGCTAATCGACATCTCCGCAAAATACGACTACCCCATACTCTATAGATCGGCAAAGAGATTCATGGCATTTGTTATTAATAACACCATCAGCATTACAATTTAGAATACAAGATATTGACCACTGTGAATAGGGCTTTATTGTAAAAAATCAGATCTCTAGCTAGCCCTCTTGAATCACCGAAGAAAGGCAGAGGGAAGAGGGCAGCTATGCTGCTATGTAAGAAATTTAATGGTCTGCCCGATGCCACTTTCTTTTGAAGCCCTCCGAAGTTTGGAGCGTCGGTGTGCCTCCGCTCCAACTTCTCTCTAAATTCATTTATGAACAACAAAGAAAATATGTATTTCGCTCTGGAGCAGTGAACCAGCGCTGCAGGAGGGTCAGCCCGCTCTCACGGCGACTGGTGTTAGCGTTAGCGTTAGCGTTAGCGAGTACTCGAGCGTCACCCGTTCGCGCAGCGTCTCCGACAGGAGAAGGGCGCTCTTAAATACTACGTTCTTGCGCTCATCCCTTGAATTTATTTATAGGGATACATAGCAGCATAGCAGCATAGCTCCTTCTCCTGTCGGAGACGCTGCGCGAACGTACTTCTGTCTTCTTAATGCGACTAGAGCGCCGGTCAAAAAATAATGGTTGATATATGGACATAATCTGAATTCTAGGAGATCGCCTCCGGCGCGGCGCTTCTCGTAACGCACCAAACCCTTAATGATGGTGCTGTACTGCTATGTCAAGCACGCACCCTACCATACTTAACCTTGTTCAAATATCAAACCGGATTCCTATAGATTCCATCAAGTAGGGATACTTGACCTTCGCAAGCAGGAGGCTGTAAATGCGCTAAACATTTTGGGAATTGCATCAGACTCCCATCTATAGCAATCCTATTACAAGAGTGAAAATTCCAGCCTTTAGAAACCCGGTTTCTTTAAGAAACCGGGTTTCTGGACGTTCACAAATCCTCCACGGATTGCTATATTTTATCGATTACATAGGTAGGAGTTCTACGCTCTAATAAGCGTCCTGTAACTCGTAGAAATCGGGCGAGATGTAATCTTTCCGCAAGGGCCAACCTACCCAATCTTCTGGCATTAAAAGCCGTTTCAGGTCTGGATGTCCTTCGTAGACAATGCCGTACATATCGTAAGACTCACGCTCTTGCCAGTCTGCTGTTTTCCAGAGCCAGTACACAGAAGGGACTCTCGGGTTTTCCCGTGGTAAGAACACTTTCAAGCGTACTTCGTCTGGGCGATCAGCATTATCACTCACTTTAATCAAGTGATACATACTGACCAATTGCTGTCCTGGTCCTAAGTCAATACCACATTGACACTGGAGATAATTAAATCCGTAGGCATACAGTGCGGTAGCAATGGGAAGCAGGAAATCTGGCTCCACCTTAATGATCTCTACGCCATTATGATCAGCTTCAAAAGACTCATGGGCAAAGTCATTTTCTGTCAGCCACTGGGAAACTTTACCTGCTTTTACCAGGGACTGTTCCTCTGCCGATGCTGGTTTTGATTCTTCACTAGCCACGGGGTGTTTCCTCCTTTTGTGACTGTGTCAAGAGAGATGGAGGTACTGGCATACCGATCGCCTCTGCCAATTCCTTCGGTGGTGCGACACGATTTGCTGCCTGCAAATACTTACCAGTATGGATTTGCTGTACTGGCTTCATGCTGTGAGCCGTGCTGTAGTAGCGGTGGGTTTGCTTGATCAGACTTCGCTCTTGGATCGAATCATTGGCTATCTTCTTCCGCAGCTTAATGATCGCATCGATAATCGCCTCTGGACGTGGCGGACAACCAGGTAAGTACACATCCACTGGAATCAGCTTATCGACTCCACGTACCGCAGTGGGGGAATCCACGCTGAACATCCCGCCAGTAATAGTACAAGCGCCCATAGCAATCACGTACTTTGGTTCTGGCATTTGTTCATAAAGACGCACGAGTTGGGGTGCCATCTTCATAGTAATCGTCCCTGCCGTAATAATTAAATCAGCTTGGCGGGGGCTAGAACGGGGAATCAAACCAAAGCGGTCAAAGTCAAATCGGGAGCCAATCAAAGCTGCAAACTCAATAAAGCAGCAAGCAGTGCCAAACAACAAGGGCCACAAGCTGGAGAGCCTTGCCCAGTTGTAGAGGTCATCAACTGTCGTGAGGATGACGTTTTCTGACAAATCGTTGGTTACTTTAGGACGCTCAATCGGGTTGAGAATGCGCTCTTTGTTTTCCTCTAAGTTAGTATTCAAGACCATTCCAAAGCTCCTTTACGCCATGCGTAGACGAGGGCAACTACAAGAATTGCAATAAAAATTAGCGCTTCAACAAATGCCAGCAGCCCAAGACTATGGAAGGCAACCGCCCAAGGATACAAGAACACAGTCTCTACGTCAAAGATGACGAAGATCAGCGCAAACATGTAGTAGCGGATATTGAACTGTATCCAAGCACCACCAATGGGTTCCATACCAGATTCATAAGTGGTGCGCCGTTCTGGGTTGCGACCACTCGGTCGCAGGAGCTTGGACGCTGAGAGAGCTAGGGCAGGCACTAGGCTACATATGATTAGGAAGCCTAGAAGGTACTCGTAACCGCTAAGGACAAACACAATAAATATCTACCGCTTGGAGTGAAATTAACTTTGTTACCTTCTTTTACATTATATCTCTTTCACTTTTTTGAGTCCTGGAAAACAGAGCCAGAGATTATTTGATTCCTTTTTGCTAGGTATAGAAAGATCTAACAATTATGTCATAATTTTTAACATACGTTTAAGATTTGCCCTTTACCAATGTCAAGAGCTATCAAGAGGTTTTATGAGCGAACAAGCTGTTGATCCAACTGCATTAGATCGCTATGAGTGCCGTGTTTGCGGTTATGCTTATGAACCCGTTAAAGGGGATGACAAGCAAAACATTCCTCTAGGAACACCCTTCGCGGAACTGCCCCTAACTTGGCGTTGTCCAGTTTGCAGCGCTAAGCCAAACGCTTTCACGAACATTGGTTCTGTTGGCAAGGCTTCCGGTTTCCAGGAAAATCTGGGCTATGGCTTAGGTGTCAACCAGATGACACCAACACAGAAGAATATCCTGATTTTTGGTGGATTGGTTCTTGCCTTCTTGTTTTTCATGAGTCTCTATGGCTTACAATAAGACGCTCTGCACTCAGGACTGAGCCGTTTACTATAAACAAATTCACAAATAAAAGACTAATGCGTTCAAGTGTGAGAATTTGGCAACGAATATTTGGCTTGTTGGTGGCTGTTCTCCTGTGCGTAGGTTGTAGTCAAGTCCCCTCGACAAAGCTCAACCCTTGGGAAGTGATTCAGGTGCCAATAGATACGAAAGTGAAACTGTTGGACATCGCCTTTACTGATAACTCTGAGCATGGCTACTTAGTTGGTAGCAAAGCCACTCTTTTGGAAACTAAAGACGGCGGAGAGACTTGGCAACCCATAAAATTACAATTTGATAACCAAAAGTATCGCTTTAACTCAGTAAGTTTTGCGGGTAAAGAAGGGTGGATAGTCGGAGAACCTTCCCTGCTGTTGCACAGCACTGATGAAGGTCATTCTTGGTTAATTGTTCCCCTGAGTCAAAAGCTACCAGGTAATCCGATTAACATTTTGGCACTAGGGCAGAAAACAGCGGAGATGGCCACCGATGTCGGAGCAATATATAAGACAACAGATGGTGGTCAAAACTGGAAAGCGCAGGTAGAAGAAGCCGTCGGCGTAGTTCGCAACATGGAACGATCTGCCGATGGCAAATATGTTGCTGTTTCCGCTAAGGGTAACTTCTACTCGACTTGGGAACCAGGGCAAAATGCTTGGAAACCTCGAAACCGTAATAGTTCCCGACGAGTCGAGAATATGGGATTTACCGAAAATGGGCAGATGTGGATGATCGGACGGGGGGGTCAGGTACAGTTTAGCGATCCAGCCAACCCTGAGGAGTGGTTGAAAACTGAATATCCAGAACTTGCTACAAGTTGGGGTTTGCTTGATTTGGCTTACCGCACACCTGAGGAAATTTGGGTAAGTGGTGGTAGCGGTAATTTACTGCGGAGTGCAGATGGTGGCAAAACCTGGGAAAAAGACCGTGATGTTGAAGGCGTTCCCGCTAATTTGTACAAGATTGTTTTCTTATCTCCTGAAAAGGGATTCGTCCTTGGCGATCGCGGCGTTTTACTGAAATATCAACCTACCGTTGCAGCTACTTCTAAGTCAGAGGCAGCGTGATGGGGGGAGATGGGGAGCAGGGGAGCAGGGGAGATGGGTAGATGGGGAGATGGGGAGATGGGTAGATGGGGAGCAAGAATTTATCGGCAATTAGTTCTTTTCCCCTCTGCCTCTCTGCCCCTCTGCCCCTCTGCCCCTCTGCCCCTCTGCCTTTCCGGTTAAAGTCAGTAAAAATAGGTATTAATACCAATTTATGAGAAAGAGGTTGCAACTTGTAACTCTTTCTAAACTTTGTAGGATAATAAACTCAATAGCAATCTTTGTGAAGAGAGGGATCTAAATGTCAGGTACTACTGGAGAACGTCCATTTTCGGACATTATAACCAGTGTTCGTTACTGGGTGATTCACAGCATCACTATCCCAGCACTGTTTATTGCGGGTTGGTTATTTGTCAGCACTGGCTTAGCATATGACGTGTTTGGTACACCTCGTCCCAACGAGTATTACACACAAACAAGGCAGGAATTGCCGATTCTGAATAACCGTTTTGAAGCAAAACAACAAGTTGAACAATTTTCTAACCAAAAGTAATTTGAAATCATGAGTAGCGGCAGTAACATCAATCAACCAGTTTCTTATCCAATTTTTACAGTTAGATGGCTTGCAGTTCACACTCTAGCTGTGCCGACTATATTCTTTTTGGGCGCGATCGCCTCAATGCAGTTTATTCAACGCTAGGAGAAAATCATGGATAGAAGCCCAAATCCTAATAATCAGCCAGTTGAACTCAATCGGACTTCGCTTTACCTAGGACTACTACTCGTTTTCGTTCTGGGGATTTTGTTTTCCAGTTACTTCTTTAACTAACTGGAACGACTGCTATAAATCGTTATCTTTTTAACCTACTACCGTGCGGCGTCAATTACCATTCAAAATCTCTGAAAAGCTTACGCTGTATTGATTTTGAATGAGCGAATTCCAAGGCAGCGGTACTACGTTGTTAATCTTTCGTTAAGGGAGGGTAGAAACTGTGTCAGAAAGTGGAAGAATTCCCCTGTGGATCGTCGCTACGATCGCAGGGCTAGGTGTGATTACTGTTTTAGGCATTTTCTTTTACGGAGCTTATGCCGGACTCGGCTCTTCCATCTAGAACCCATAATTTCTCCTATAACCTTGTCAAGGAAAGATTTTAGGGGAATTGCGGGACTTTTAAGATCAGCCTGTTTACAAGTCATCATTGAAAAAACCGCCCATCTCTTAGAGATGGGCGGTTTTTTGCTAATAGCTAATGGTCAATTTTTGCCATAACCTTTAGACGATATCATCGCGTTCAATGTATATCAACAGAAACGCAATTGACGCTGCTGGAAAAATGAAACCAGTCAGGGGAACAAAGATAGAAGGCAAGAAGGAACTATAAGCCAACAAAGAAGTTGCCATAGTAAAGATTCCTATTAAACTACACGACAATTCAAGATGAGCTTACTGCAAATTCTGCGACATTTTTTAAATTCTTTCATATTTTTAACACAGCGCCGTTTTAACTCCCGTCTCTTTGTAGGTAGGTCTATGCTGACTCCTCTCATATACTTAGGAGGAGTTCGTCTAACGGCAGATTTGGTAAGTCCGGAGGAATCACAGTCCTCTGGACAGTGACTTTATGGCTTTCCCGTTGGGTTGCGAGATCTATTGCGATCGCCTCCAAGCGAATTTCCAAACAGCCAAAAGGAACATTAATGTGAGTCATAACTTCCAACACTCCCAAAGAGTTGGGTAGCAAATCTGTTAACAAATGAGGACCATCAAGTAACCAGCGAGTTTGGCAATCTTCAACCCATAACTTTACAGCAACTTGAGGGCGCTTTTCTGTAAGCTGTACATTTACCCAGACAGACTTTCCTGAAATCAATTCGCCCTCTGGCAAATGTAGTTGTGGAACTGGCAACGGTTCTGTAAGTGCTGGCAAGTCTGATATTGATTGTTCCTCCTGTTTGGAGGGGTAATTCTTGAAAGCATCAGCTTTGGCTTCAATGTATGTATCATCGACTACAATTTCCTGCGCCAATTGACGGGAGTGGGCAATGGGGAACTCGGGGTCCCCTCTGGGGATTAGGGGTAATGGGGAACTCGGGGCCCCCTCTGGGGATAAGGGGTAATGGGTAGTGGGGGGATATGAGGAGGATGAGGAAGATATTGCTTCCCTTTCTTCCTCGACTTGCCCTACGTCTCCTACTTTTTCTACGTCTCCTACTTTCCCTACTTTTTCTACTTCCCTATTTTCTCCTACTATCCTATCTTCTTCTACTTCCTCTACTTCCTCTACTTCTTCTACTTCCTCTATCGACGGAGAGTATCCTTGGCTTTGCATCCACTTTTTAATTAGAGGAGATACGCGGGGATTAGCAGGGGTGGTGAATTCAGAACTAGGCGGAACGACTACTTCTGCAAATGAGTCTTTATCAGATTGTGCATCGGGGGCAATTAATTCATGTGGATCTTCATAACGAGCTTCAGTCGCCTCCATATACTGGGAGTCAAGAGACATCTTTTGGAAAGACGCATCTTCCCTGTGGTCCGGTAAGGCTACTATCCGTCTCAAGTATGGAAAAGTAGTACCTATGCTTGTGACTCGGTTAATTGCAGCTATAGTGTTATCATTCTCCAAACGATGCCACTGTGTAGAGGTGGAAACAACACTCGTCACGCTCATTGTCTTAATTTTGATCTGAGGAAGCTTTGGTAGTTGAGGTGAAGCTACTGTTTTATTCAGATCTCGTGGAAAAATTTGCGGCGGTAGGGATTTTTTTGGGGATGGTTTGAGGAGGAGAGGCTGAGTTGTTTTTATAGTTTTTACGATATTGAAAAGTTCCAACTTTAAAGGAACAGGTGATGCGAGTTCGTCTTGAGGATCATCTAGGATGTCTGGTTCACGCTCTTTAACTGCGGCGCTAATTGCTAACAATTCTGTTACATCTGCTGTAATTGTAAAGGAGTGGTGGGCTAACAGTTTTGCAACACCTGCATCGGCAAATACACCAAACAAATTGATATCTGCCAAAACCAGCTTGGATTTGCAATCAGAGGGAATCTCAATTGAGCATTGGATCGTAAATGGCAATAACTGTTCTGGCAATGGTTGTCGCACCTGAGTTAATCTTTCCGAACCATCAGGAGAGCACAGTTCTATTCGTAGTTCTCCCGCATAGACTCTTTCAAAATCTGAGGTCTCATCCAGAACATGATTTGTCTGATTAGGCTTTACCAACCCATGAATGGTGAGCGTTTGTCCCCAACGAGCAACGTAGGTTTCCGCTTCTAACATCAGCAGTAGTGGTAGATCTGGGATAGCGGTTGGAGAATCTTCAACCTTTGCTTCATTCTCTAGCAATGGCTCAGAACGTGGTAGCGCTAACTCAATTAAGTTTTGTAAGATCTGTTCTGCTGTCTGGGCTTTGAGCCATACTGGGCTTACAGGCTCATCAATAATGACTTCATCACGGGAAGGGGAGATAAGGGGTTTGGAGTCCCCTTTGGGGTTGGGGTAGGTGGGAGACAACAATAATTCTCCATGTCCCCTTGTTCCCTGATCTCCTGGTCTCCACTTCCGGACTTCCCCTAAAGATAAGTTGGGCACAACTTGTAGATAAACGTTGTATTGCCAGGATTTACCGAGAAGATCCGACATCAAGTCACCGGAGCATTGCAACTCCCAAATTCCTGGCTTAAGGTAGGTAAAGGGAATTACTGCTATTAAGCCTTCTATGTTAGTACGACGCGATCGCTTCTGAATTCGCCGCTTTGGTGGAACTTCTAGAGTTGAGGCGTGAGTTACTCGCACTTCTACATCTATATTGGCGAGATTTGAGCAAGCTACAACTCTATACTTACCTTCGATAATTTCCACAATTGGCGATTCCAGGGTAAGCCAAGCGCGATCTCCCTGTTTCTGTATTAGAAATTGCCAGTTTTCCATTGTGCGTGATGCCCAAGACCCAAGAGCCACTTTGGTAATGATTGCATTATCTTGCTTGCCAGTTTACCTCAGTAGTTTGTAATTGCATAACTTAATATATTGTTGTAATATAAATATATTGTTGTAATATGGAAGCGAAATACTTTCCTAGTAAATCTTTTGGTTGAGAACTTTCAGAACCACGTCTATTCATAAGTTTTTTGAAACCGCACTCCCAACCATCTCGGTTTCGCCTGCCGCAATCATGTGACATCTCCACACACTGCCCTTCTCAAGCGCGGAGACGCTGCGCGAACGGGTCAGTGTGGGCTTCTATGAGATTGGGGATTAGAAGTAGGTGTCAATAGTCAACTAGTCCGTTCCGAAGCGGGCTAGTAAGCGTTTTCCTCGAATGTATAGGCACTCCAGAATA
>Ga0116229_10008079_pt1 | contig 16458 bp, 10 predicted proteins | sample S1TSphgellanicum_3_FD_87313 | JGI IMG/M metagenome (GOLD analysis project Ga0116229, IMG submission 87313) | Host-associated microbial communities from peat moss isolated from Minnesota, USA - S1T2_Fc - Sphagnum magellanicum MG | ecosystem: Host-associated > Plants > Peat moss > Unclassified...
CGGCATCGAGACGACCTTCGTCGATATGACCGATCTCGCGGCGGTCGGCGACGCGCTGCGCGTTCCGGCGAAACTGGTGTGGATCGAGACGCCGAGCAATCCGACGCTGAAGTTGATCGATATCCGCGCGGTTGCCGCGCTCGCCGGCGACGCCATCGTCGCGGTCGATAACACCTTTGCCACGCCCTACCTGCAGCGCCCGATCGAACTCGGCGCCGACATCGTCGTGCATTCGACCACCAAGTACCTCTGCGGGCACAGCGACGTCGTCGGGGGCATCGCGATCACCGACCGCGAGGATTTGCACCAGGAGATCGCCTTCGCGCAGAACGCGGTCGGCGCGGTGCCGGGACCGTGGGACGCCTACCTGACGATTCGCGGCGCCAAGACGCTGGCGCTGCGTATGGAAGCGCACGAGCGCAACGCGCGCGCCGTCGCGGAGTTCTTGAACGCGCGCGACGACGTCGCGGAAGTCTACTATCCCGGCCTCGCATCGCACCCGCAGCACGAGCTGGCCAAGCGCCAGATGAGCGGGTTCGGCGGAATCGTGTCGTTTCGCCCGCGCGGCGGCGTGGAACGCGCGCGCGAAATCGTGACCGGCACGCAGCTCTTCAACCTCGCGGTCTCGCTCGGCGGCGTCGAGTCCCTCATCTGCATTCCCGCAGAGATGACGCACGCATCGCTCGCCCCGCAGGAGCGCGAGGCCCTCGGCATCACGGGCGACCTCATCCGCCTTTCGCCGGGAATCGAGGAGACGCGCGACGTGCTGTCCGACCTGGCGAGGGCCCTGGATGGCGCGTCCGCGTACGCCGCGGCGAAAACCGCCCTGGACTCTGCCGTGCGCTAACCGGGGGGGGGTTCTTGACGTTAACGATCGCGTTCAGCGCCACTTCGCCGGCAAGCGACCAGACGCCGCGTTGAAGCTCTGGATGAGGGCTTTCGCGCTGCGTGCGCGGAGATCGGACGGCTTAGAGCTTACCGGAACCCCCGGCTGCCAAACCGGCATGGATCTCGGCGACGTAGCCGCCGGGAAATTCGACGATCGCCGACTGCCTTCCGGAGGATGCGAACGGTGCGACGAGGATCGTCGCACCCGACGCGGTCGCCTTCGCAAGCGTCGCCGCAAGGTTTGCGACCTCGTAACCGGTCGTCTCCCGTCCGAACGGATAGGGCAAGTGTCCGTCGGTGACCAAGACGGTCATTCTTCCAAACGCCGATTCGATACGAACGCGACGATAGGTGCCTCCGGGCGTTCCGATCTCCACCCCCGGCGCGCGCGCATCGTCGGAGACGACCTTCCCGCCTGAAAAGGCCACAAAATCCTTGACGAACTCGCCGGCTGCATCGGGCGAGACGTAGACGCGGTTCTCGGGAACGGTCGCCAGCGGCGGGGCATGCGGCGCCGTCGTATGCCAATACAGCTGCATGTAGACGCCGCCGGGCCACTGCAGGATCGCGTCCCGGCCGACGCTATCGTTGAACGGCGCCACCACGATAGCCGCGCCGCTCGCGCGCGCTTTGCCGACGGCGGCGTCAAAGTCCCCCACGAGATATCCGGTGCGCTCCGCGCCGAACGGATACGGTACCGGCGACGTGAAGCCGAAGACCGAGATCGCTCCCACCGGCGTCGAGACGGCTTGCCAGCGGGTCACGCTCGGCACCGGTGTGATCGTCAGCGAACTCTGCGCCGTACTGCTGCCGCCGAACGTCGCGACGAAGCTCGCGACGAAGCGATCCATGTTCTCCGGAGAGACGTACACGTGCGACGTATCGTACTGCGCGCCTACTCCGGGCCCAGCCGCGGCAGCCTGAGTATCCGCTCGGGCTGCCGGCACCGTCGCGCAGAACGCTCCCAGGACCGCGCACGCCGCCACAGCTAGACCCGGAGTCCTCCATACATGCACGAGCGCGCGCCTCCTACGCTACTTCTTCACGCGCTTGCTGGTCGAGTCGCCGGTGAACTGCTCCACGGTCTTGCCCGTCGCGGGATCGACGGTGTACAGCAGGTCGGCAATTTCGTCGGCGTGATCTTCTTCGTCGGCGAGAATCTCCTCGAACAAGCGCCGCGTAACCGGGTCGGCCTGACCGAAGAACGTGACGATATCGCTGTAGATCTTGATGACGACCCGCTCGGCCAACAGGTCTTCGCGCAACAGGTCGGCCAGCGTATGGCCGGACTCGAAGGATGAGAACGCTCGCTTCGTGATGCCGTCCGGATTGAGGTTCGGAACGCCGCCCAGTTGCTTGATGCGCTCGGCGATCGCCTCGAGATGCTTTTGCTCGTCCTGCCAGTGCTCTTTGAACAGGCTCTGGAGCTGCTCTTGGTGGATCGACGTCGTCATGTAGTAGTGCTGTTGATAGCGCAGGACGCAGATGATCTCGGAAGCAAGCGCTGCGTTGAGGACTTCGTACACCTGATCCAGCGGCAGCGAGTAGTAGGGCGTGACGGCGCCCCCATCCATCGCCTCGCGTACGCGAGCTTGAATCTCCTTAACGTCGGATAGGATCGACATCCGGGCCTCCTTAGAACGAGCATTTTGAAGGGAATACACACGAGGAACGAACCATAGGTTTGTACCCGGGTTGCGCCGGTCCTAGGAACGTCGCCAAAACAGTGAGGACAACGCCATGAGCGATCCAGCGACCTTAAGCTTCGCAAGAGACATTCGTCCCTTGTTTACCGATACCGACGTCGCGCATATGAAGCCGGCGGGCATGGACCTGAGCGACCGCGACAGCGTCGTCACGCATGCGGATGCGATCTACCGCACGGTAGCAGACGGCAGCATGCCGCCCAGTGCGTCCGGGGGAACGCGTTGGACGCAGGCCCAGTGCGCGCTCTTCAAGCAGTGGCAGACCGAAGGCTGCCCACCGTAGACCGGGGCGGCGCAGTCGCACCGTGACCGCCCTGATCGTCGTGTTCGTCGCGATCGTGGTGTTGGTCGCGCTGGCGAACCGCATCGACGTCGCCTACCCGATCGTGCTGCTGCTCGGCGGCATGGCGATTGGTTTCATTCCGGGCGTGCCGACCATCCCGCTGCCGCCCGACCTCGTGCTGGTGATCTTCCTGCCGCCGCTGCTGTATTGGGAGAGCGTCACGGCGCCGACCAGCGAGTTTCGCGCGAGCGCCTTCTGGATATTTCAGATGGCGTTCGGACTCGTCATCATCACGACCGTGGTCGTGGCGGCCGTAGCGCACGCGCTCGTGCCGGGAATGGGCTGGGGCGTCGCGTTCGTGCTGGGCGCGGTCGTCTCGTCAACCGACGAGGTGGCGTTCACGGCGATTGCCGACCGGCTCGACGTGCCACGCCACATCATCGGCACGATCGAAGGCGAGAGCCTCGTCAACGATGCGACGTCGCTGATCCTGTACGGCGTCGGGATCGCTGCCGTGGTGGGCGCCTCGTTCTCGCTGCTACACGCCGCAGGGGCGCTCGCGCTTTCCGTCGCCGAAGCGCTGGCGATCGGCGCCGCGGCCGCGACCCTCGCGGTGCTGGCTTGGCGCGCGATCAAGGACGAAACCCTCCAGGGCACGATCTCGATCGTGATCCCGTTCGTCGCGTATTTGCCGGCCTATTACATCGGGGCGTCGGGCGTGCTGGCCACCGTCACGGCCGGCATCATCATCAGCCGCTACACGCCGACCGTGATGCAGCCGCGTTCGCGCGAAATGCTGACCGGATTCTGGGTGACCGTCGTCTTTCTGCTCAATGCCTTCATCTTCGTCCAAGTCGGCATCAGCTTCCGCGGCATCGTCTCGCGTCTGCACGAATACACGCCCCTCCAACTGCTCTGGTGGGCCGCCGCAGTCGCGCTTACGTGCATCGTCATTCGATTGCTGTGGACGTTCGCGCAGGCGCTGTTGCCGGCGACCAACGAGCCGGAACACGTCGAGGGAAAGGCCGACTGGTCGCACGTCGCCATCCTCGGTTGGACGGGGATGCGCGGAGGCGTCTCGCTTGCGGCGGCGCTCGCAATTCCGCTGGAGACGGCGGCCGGCGCGTTTCCATTCCGCGACCTGCTCATCTTTCTGACGTTTGCCGTACTGCTGGCAACGCTCGTCGGGCAGGGCGCGACGCTGCCGCTGCTCATCAAGAAGCTCGGCGTCAAAGACGACGGCGCCGCCGAACGAGAGGAGCGCGTCGCGCTCGCCGTCACCGCCCACGCGGCGCTCGAACGCGTCGACGAACTCGAACGGGAGAAAGCGTTTCCGCACGACGTCTTGGAACTGCACCGGATGCGCCTGCAGGCGCGCTGGGCGGAGTTCGGAAGCGAGGCCGTCGACCCGGTGGCGGCGCAACGCACGGCAGACTACCGCAACGCGCAATGCGTGCTGCTCGACGCGCAGCGACGCCAACTGATCAAGTTGCGCGACGAAGGCAAGATCGACAACACGGTCTTACGGCGCGTGCAGCGCGTGCTCGACCTGCAGACGCTCGAGGCGCAACTGCTCGGGGCCACCGGTCATCAGCCGATCGAAGACTAGGCAGGCGTAACCGTGGCGGCGAGGACGGCGATGTCGTCGCGGCTCGACGCACCTTGCAGCACGCGCTCGACGACGGCGAAGGCGACGTTCTCGGCATCGACGACGTCGCGGAAGCGCAGGGCGCGGTGCAGTCGCTCGTGCCCGCGCTCCGCGTCTCGATCGACCTCGACCAACCCGTCGGTGTAGAACACGGCCGTATCGCCCTCATCGAGCTGGATCGCATGCGCCTCGTACTCGCTCTCCGGCAGCAAACCCAGCATCAATCCCGGAAAATCGAACTGTTCGACCGTGCCGTCGCGCCGGCGGACGACCGGCCCGGGGTGCCCGGCCGAGGCGACCGATAGGGTGCGCGATGCCGGATGGTAGATGGCCGCGATCGCCGTCGCAAACGCGTCCCGCGCCAGCATGCGCAGCGCTCGATTTGCAACGCCCACCAGCACTTCGGCCTTGGGCGAGAGCAGGGCCGCCGATTGCATGGCCTGGCGCATCTTCGTCATCCAAATCGCGGCCTGCAATCCGTGGCCGACGACGTCGCCGATGGTCATCACCACGCGACCGTCCGGCAGAGCGAAGGCGTCGTACCAATCGCCGCCGATGGCCGCGTCGTTGGAGGCCGGGCGATAGTCCGCGCCGAGCCTCAGGCCGCCGACCGACGGCAGCGATGAAGGCAGCGACGCTGCTTGCAGCTCGCTCGCGATATGCCGCGTGCGTTCGTACGCAAATGCGTTGTCGAAGGCCAGCCCAGCGCGCACCGCGATTTGCTCCGCAAAACGAACGTCCTGCTCGGTGTACCGGCCGCGCGGATCGTTCCCGTCGATGCCGCAGCTGAGCACGCCGTAGATCCGCCCGTCCCGCGCCGAACGAACCGGCACGTAGATCAGCGAACGGATGTCGAGCCTGCCGGGGCCGGCGCCGACGAACTCGTCGAGGCCGGTGCTCGCCAAGAACGTTTGGGGCACCTCGGCCAGCAGCGTCGATACGCCCGTCTCGATGCCTCGCACGATCGGATGGTCCGGCGTCAGCGCGCGATTACGTACCTCGGCGGTCTTGCGTGCCAGGCCCGCATCGGCCGGATTTCTCGTTGCCAACGTGTACGTAGAGACCGCGCCGGATTCGTCGGGGACCTCCACCGAGCACACGTTGGCAAAGCCGGAAACGATGGTATCGGCGACGTTCTGCACCGTTCCCGGGATATCGAGCGAGCCGTGCATCGCCTTGCCCGCGTCGGCCAGCGCCTGCATGCCGATGTCGACGCGCTGGCGTTCGCGAAGGTCGCGGCTGATCGTCGCGTAGCCGGTCTTCGCCCCGGAGGAATCGCGCAGGACGAAGGCGTTGCAGATAATCGGCAGCGCGCGGCCGGTCGAAAAGTTGCGGAAGCGAAACTCCCCGGTCCAACGCCCGTCGCGCTCGAGCGCCGGCACGATCGTCGACTCGACGAAATCCACATCGGCGACCGGGAAGCACTCGAAAAAATGCCGCTGGGTCAATTCTTCCCCAGTGGTTCCCAAGAGCTCCAGTGCCGCGGGGTTCCCGTAGACGAGCATTCCCGCCGCGTCCGTGATCGCGACGACGTCGTTGCTTTGCTCCGCCAGCGCAACGAATTTGTCGCGCGATTCGCCGATCAGCCGCTGACGCTCTTGCTCGTTTTGCAGCAGCGCGTTCCGCTCCGCGAGCGCCTGCTCCGCGAGGCGATGATCGTGCACGTCGGTGAGCGTCCCCAGCCAACCGAGCATGCCGCCCGCACCGTCGGCAATCGGGTTGGCTTGCGCGAGAATCCAGCGATAGCCACCGTTCCCAAAACGAAGGCGCAGTTCGTCGCGGTAGGAACCGCCCGACGCGCGTGCCGCGCTCCATTTCTCGAGGACTGCCGCGACATCGTCCGGATGCACGCGCTCTAAGAAGCCCGTGGTCGAATCGCCGGCGTTCAGACCGGTAAAGCGCTCCCATCCGGGCGACACGTGCACGAGCGCGCCGTCGGGATTGGCGATCCACGCCGGCATCGGCAGGGAGTCGACGGCTCGTGCGAGCTGCATGATTTCGGCGCCCGATTCGATCGCGCTCATCCGCGCGGCCGCACGCTCAGCGGAAACGGCTGCAACGCCAGCACGGCGCGCGCGTGGCTGCCGCCTTCGGCGCGTTTGGCAACGCTAAAATCCTCGCTCAAGAGCGAGATGAGAAAGAGTCCGCGACCCGATTCGCTGTACACGTCGCGCGGAAGCGCGGGTACGTGATGAAATCCCGGACCGTTGTCCAGCACGTGTAAGACCGGCGTCAAACAACTCCAATCGGCGGCGACCTCGATCATGCCGGGGGCGTAGCGCGCCGCGTTGCCGACGAGTTCGCCGAACACCACCTCGGCCCTATAGAGGCAATCCGGGTCCGCAGAGCGAGCCCGCAGCCCCTGCGCGAACGCGCGCCGGGCCGATTGTGCGGCTTGCGCATCCGCCGTATCGAACACCCAGCGTTCCAAGGCGTCCGCCGAACGCCCGGAGCGCGCGCCCTCGGGTGCGACGCCGAGCACCAGAATGGCCACATCGTCGGCCGCGGATGCGTCGCCTAAGATGGCATCGCGCAGCGCACGCGCCGGGAAGGGCGCGCGCAAGACGCCGCCCTCGCTCAGCAATGCGCGCAGCCGGTGCTCCTCGTCGGCCGGCGCGCGCGATGCTTCCGTCAGGCCGTCGGTATAGAGCACCAAGTGGGAGCCCGGCCGCACCTTCACGGTCTTGCCGCGCTCTTTGGCGACCCGTCGCAGGCCGAGCGGCAACCCGTTGTCGGTCAGCAATTCGACGTTTCCCTCGGGATCGCGCAGCATGGCCGGCGGATGGCCCGCCGACGAATAGGCAAACGTCCCGGCGACCGGATCGAACACGCCGACGAACGCCGTAACGATTTGATCCGGGTGCTCGAGATGCAGCGCGCGGTCGGCCGCGTCGAGCATCAACGCGGGATCGGCGTGGACCTGCGCGATGCCGCGGATGATCTGGCGGATGTTGCCCATCGTCACCGCGGCGTGCAGTCCGTGGCCGGCGACGTCACCGATGGAGAGCACGACGCGGCCGTCGGCGAGGCGCACGGCGTCGTACCAATCGCCGCCGACCTGCACCTCATCGCCGGCCGGTACGTAGACGGCGTCGAACGTCACGCCCGGAACGCTCGGCAACGCCTGCGGCAACGACGCCTCTTGAAACGATTGCGCCACGCGGTGCTCGCGTTCGAACTCGCCGGCGTGCCGAACCGCCGTGCCGGCGCGGCGACCGAGCTCCTCCAAGACCGGCAGATCCTCGTCGACGTAACGGCGCCCCGAATCGCCGTAGACCAGCGCGATGGCTCCCAGCGTCTCCCCCTCGGAGATCAGCGGGATGGCAACCGCCGAGTTCAGGCCCATCTGCCGGTACACGTCGAGTTCATCGGCGTCGCCGACGACCTCGGCAGCGGTATCCCGCGCGTCGACGATGTCGGTCAAGCCGGTGCGAATCGCGTACGGCGTGCCGCGCGCGGCGTTCGGATTGAGATGGACGCGACCGACGAAACGCTGCGCGAGCAGGTGTTTCTTCGGATCGCGATGGGCGACCGCGACCGTACGAATGCCCGACTCGTCGCGTAGGTCGATCTGACACCAATCCGCAAAATGCGGAACGGTTATGGCGGCCAAACTCTGCAAAGTAGCCCGCAAATCGAGCGACTGCGCGAGTATCCGGCTCGCCTCGGAGAGAAACGTCCGTTCCTGCGCGGAACGCCGCATATCGTGAATGTCGATGATCGTTCCCGTCCAACGGGGATGCGCCTCGCCGGCGACGTTCTGCGGAAGAACGCGGCCCAGGTGCCAGCGATACGTCCCGTCGGAGCGGCGCAGACGAAACTCGCTGGAGAAACCGGTGGCCGCGCGCATCGCCCGCTCCCACTGGCCGATCGTCGCGGCGACGTCGTCGGGATGAACGACGCCCAGCCAGCCCGTTCCGCAACCGGACGCGGCCGGCAACCCGGTATAGGCCGCGTACGCCTCGCTCAGGAACGTGACGCCGCGTCCCGCCTCAGCTTCCAGGACGATGTGCGGCATCGACGCGGCGAGCGTGCGAAAGCGCTCTTCGTTCGCGCGCAGCTCGCGCGTGGCGCGCTCGCGGGCCGAGGCCGCGTTCAACTGCGCGTAGACGCGCGCGATCAGCTCGTCCGCCGAAAACGGTTTGACCAAATAGTCGTCGGCACCGCGATTGAGACCCTCGATGGCCGCACCTTCGCCGGCGCGCGCCGACAACATGATGAACGGGATCGTTTGCAGCGCGGGATCGCGGCGCACCGCCTCGAGGAGTTCGAAACCGTCCAGTTCCGGCATCATGACGTCGCTCACCACCAGATCGTACCGGCGGTCGCGCAGCGCCTGCAACGCCTCGCGGCCGTTGCGCACCGGCACGACGTCGTGATGCGGAGAGAGAATGCGCGTGACGTAGGAGCGCAGGTCGCCGTTGTCGTCTGCGACCAGGATGCGCGACGCCTTTCCGCCGCGCTCCGTAGGCGCCAGCCCCGCATCGGCCTGCAGGAGGGTCGCGTCGACGTCGGCGAGATACTGCGCGACGACGCTGGCGTGCGCGGGAAGGCGCGAACCGGCAGCTATCCGCTCGGGATCGAGGTGATCGAGCCCGAGTGGAATGCGCACCGCAAACGTGCTGCCGCTGCCGGCCTGACTGCGCACCGAGATGGAGCCGCCGTGGAGACGGACCAAGTCGTCGACCAGCGCGAGCCCGATCCCGGTGCCCTCGTGCGAACGCGACTGCGCGCCGCGCACGCGCCGGAAGCGCTCGAAGATCAACGGCAGGTCCGCGTCCGGAATGCCGATTCCCGTATCGCTCACGGAGAGTTCCGTCGCGCCACCGTCTTCGCGCAGTTCGACCCTGATCTCGCCGTGGTGCGTAAATTTCAGCGCGTTCGAGAGCAGGTTGAGGACGATCATCTCCCACATCTGGCGATCGACGAAGGCGTGCGTCGGCGCGTCGATCGCGACGTCGAAGCGCAGCCCGGCGCTCTCGATCGCGGAGCGAAACAGACCGCAGAGATCCTGCGTCATCGCCGCGAGATCGGTCTCGACGAACAGCGCCTCGTTGCGGCCGGCTTCGAGCCGAGCAAATTCCAGGAGCGTGTTGACCAGCTTGAGGAGACGCAGAGAGTTCCTGTGCGCGGTCTCGATGAGCGGCACGTCCTTACCGGCGGCATCGCGCAGCAGCTCTTCCAACGGCCCGATCATCAGCGTCAGGGGCGTGCGAAATTCGTGACTCACGTTGGAAAAGAACTCGATCTTGGCGCGATCGAGTTCGGCTAGGGCTTCCGCGCGCTTGCGCTCGTTCTCATAGGCGCGCGCGCTCGCGATTGCGGCCGCGATCTGTCCGGCAATGAGTTCGTAGAGCGTCCCGTACTTCTCGTCAAAGGGCTCGCGCGCGTTGACGCCGGCGACCAAAAAACCGGCGAGCTCGTGGGCGATGCCGGACTGGATCGGAACGACGACGGCCTCGCGCGGCGGCTCCGGCCACGGCCCGCGCGGTACGGCGTCGAGCACGCTTTCCAGATCCTCCACCCTCACCAGACCACCTGTGATGAGCGCCTCGCGCATCGGCCAGGGACCGTCGCGCTCGAGGTCGATCGCCGGCGGCATGGCCTGCGCGTTGCCGGCATCGATGCCGGTCTGCGCGGCCAAGTGCGCGCGGTGCCCCGCATCCAGCACGTAGATCAACGCGAACGGCACGCTTCGGGAATACCGCGCGATGGTCTCGGCCGCGCCGCGGCACTCGTCCTGCGCGCTCGTCGCCTCGGCGCCGTACGCCGCTAAATCGCGCAGCAGCAGGATACGCCGCTCGCCGATGACCTTCTCGGTGGTCTCCTGCACGGTGCAGAGGACTCCCCCGACGCCGTTGTCCGCCCCAGAATACGGCAACGGACTGTAGGACCACGTAAAGTAGTACTCGCCGACGTAGCCGTGCCGGTTAATTTCGAGCAGCACGTCCTCGTTCCACGTCGCCGGACCGCCGCGTTGCACGGCGTCGATCTGCGGACCGATGACGTCCCAAATCTCACTCCAGCACTCGGAAGCCGACTGGCCGAGCGCGCGCGGATGCTTGCCGCCGATGATCGGCAGATACGCATCGTTGTAAAACTGCGTGAGCTCCGGGCCCCACCAAAAAACCATCGGGAACCGGCTGGCCAAGACCACGTCGAGGATCGAGCGCAGCTCGAGCGGCCAGCAACCGGGCGAGCCCAGCGCCGTTGCCGACCAGTCTGTTGACGCGACGAGCGCGGAGACGATCGGCGAGACGGCGGTCCGGCTCGTCCCGAGCACCGCGCCCGAATGGACGTCGCCGGTCAGCGCCACGCCGCGCCCGCTAACCGCCAAGGCAACGCAGAAACTAGAGCCATCGTAAGTATGAAGATACCCCGGCCAACTTTTTACGAAACCAGGGTTTCGAACGCCCGGATGGGGTAAAAGCGTCGAATCATGACTGCGACCGGTGCCGACGTCCGCGTCGCCGCGCCCGCATCCGACCGGAGGCGGGCGCAACAGGCGGCGCCACAGCGCCAAGACGTCACCGAAACGGGACTGCGACGCATCCTCATCGTCTCCGGCGTCATGGCGGCCTGCCTGATGCAGACGCTCGATTCGACCATCACCAACGTCGCGCTGCCGAACATCCAGGGCAATCTCGGCGCGAGCCAAGACGAAGGCACCTGGATCGTCACCGCGTACACGATTGCGGCGATCATCGTCATCCCGCTCACGCCGTGGCTGCAGAACCGGTTCGGACGGCGGAACTATTTCCTCGCCTGCATCATCGGCTTTACGGTCGCCTCGGTGCTGTGCGGCGCGTCCGGCAGCCTCGTCGAACTGATCGTCTGGCGCGCGATGCAAGGCATGTTCGGGGGAGGGTTGCTCGCAACGGGGCAGGCGATCTTGCGCGATACGTTTCCGCCGAAACAACTCGGGTTGAGCCAGGGCATCTTCGCCATCGGCGCGATCATGGGGCCTGCGCTCGGGCCTCCGCTCGGCGGCATTTTGGTCGACGGCGCGTCGTGGAACTGGGTCTTCGACATCAACGTGCTCCCGGGCACGTTCGCATCGATCGTGCTGCTGCTATTGCTCAAAGACCCCGACCGGCCGCGCGCGGGCTCCATCGACTTCTTCGGATTGCTGCTGCTCGCGGCCGGCCTGGGGACGATGCAGTACGTCCTGACGGAAGGCGAGCAGCACTACTGGTTCGCCGACCCGGCGATCCTGATCGCGACCGTGGTCATGGCGGCGTCGCTGGGGGCCTTCGTCTATTGGGAACTCTTCGGCACGACCGCGCCCATCGTCGACTTGCGCATCCTGCGCAACCGGAGCGTCGCGGCCGGGTCGCTGCTGGCGCTCGCGCTCGGCGCCACTATCTTCGGTTCTACGTACACGCTGCCGCAGTTCACGCAGGGTCCGCTCGGCTTTACGCCCACGATCAGCGGCGATCTCTTCATCCTGCGCGCGCTGCCGATCTTGGTCATGACCCCGATCCTGGTCCGGCTGACCGGCAAGGTGGATCCACGCATCTTTCTCGGGCTCGGTTTCGTGACGATCGCGATCGGCAGCGTCGTTCAGGCGTACTTTACGACGGCGCAATCCGGTTTTTGGAACTTCGCGCCGGGCCTGGTGCTGACCGGCATCGGCGCGGCGCTGCTGTTCATTCCGCTCACGATCGCGGTGCTCGGCGCTACGACGCCGGAGGAGGGACCGAAGGCGGGCGCCTTCGTCAACCTTTCGACGCAACTCGGCGGTTCGATCGCGGTCGCCGGCCTCGCCGTCTATCTCGACCAGCGGCAAGCATTCCATTCGTCGATCGCCAGCGCGAGCGCGACGCTCGCCAATCCCGCGGTAAGCCAGTTCTTACGCGCCAACTCGGTCGGCGCGCTCTCCGCAATCGTCAACGGGCAAGCCCTGATCCAAGCCTACGCTGATGCAACGATGGCGATCGCGGTGGTGTGCGTCGTCTCCGTGCCGCTCATCTTCTTCATGCGCAAGCCGAAGGCGCCGAAAGGCCCGATCGAAGTAGGTGGCCACTAAATCGTGCTAACGCAGCCGGCAGAGTTGGCTCAGATCGTCGATGCGTTGCCCGCGCCGGCGATCGTCGCGTTCCTTTCTCCCAGGCGCAAGGTCCACGTCAATGCCGCCTTCTCCCGGCTCCAAGGTGGCGACGGCCACGCGGGTAGCCCGCCAATTGTTCGTTTCGGCGAACGCGGGAGGCTGCTCCCACCCGGCGACGATCCGATCGGACGGGCGCTGGCGGGCTTGGAGGTTGCGACGGCGCAGGCCCAGCTGCAACTGCGCAGCGGAGAGTTTCGCACGGTCGTCGTCAGCGGCACGCCGTGTCGCAACGACGACGGGACGGTTGGCGCGGCGATCGTCGTGATGCACGATCTGCAGCACGATATCGACGCCGCCGGCGTCTTGCGAGACCTGACCGCGCACACGCCCGCCCTGCTCTTCACCGCGGATCCGGCCGGCCGCATCGACTCGATCAACGCCCGCTGGAACGAGTTCATCGGCGAAGCCGCGGACGAGCTGCTGGGGACCGGATGGACCAGATTCATCCATCCCGACGACGTCGCGCACGTCGTCGACGATTGGTCGAAGAACGTCCAGCGCGGCGAGCCGTATAAGGGACAATGGCGTTTTCTGCGCAGCGACGGAACCTATCGCTGGACCGAGATTCGCGCCGAAGCCTGGCGCGACGGTGACGGTGCCATTCGCCGCTGGTTCGGTTCGGGGACCGACGTCGACGCGCAGCGACGCGCGCTCGAGTCGTTGGATTTTCTGGCGGAGACCGGTGCGACGGTCGCCGGCGCACAAGAGGACGTGGCGCTGCTGCTCGACCGGCTCGCGCACGCCGCGCTCGAAGGCCTGGCAGACATCTCGATCTTCGACCTCAAGGAAGAGGATGGCAGCGTGCGGCGGCAGATCGTGGGGTCGCCGCGATCCCGTCAGTCGGCGATCGACATTGCGAAGGCGTTCGAGGCGCCGCGTTCCGGCGAACGCCACCCGATCGCACGGGCGCTCCACGACGGCGAAACGCTGCACGTGCCCTACGTGGACGAAGCCTTTATCCAGGCACACATCGCGCCGCCCACCCGTCAGGCGGCGTGGCGATTCATCGATATACGCTCGATCGTCTGCGCGCCGATGTTGACGTCCGGCCGCAGCATCGGGGCCCTCACGCTGGTGCGTGCCGGTACGAGCGTCCCGTTCGATACGTCCGATATGCGGGTCATTCAGGAGGTGGCGCGGCGAGCCGCGGTTGCGATCGAGAACGTACGTTTCAAGGAGCGGGAGCGTCGCGAAGCCCGCAACCTGCGCGGCTTTGCCGACATGGGCGCGGCGCTCGGCGGATCGCTCGGCCTGCGCGACACCCTCGACGCCGCGATGCGTGCGATCGTCCCGGAGCGAGCCAGTTGGGCGTACGTCAACCTGTTCGACGAGCGCGGCGATCTGCGCGTGGCGAGCGTCTATCACGACGACGCGGAGAAGAACCGGATACTCGCCTCGCACGTCGGCGCCTATTACGCGCGCGGCGACTCCACGCTCGGCTCCCCCGCCGTGGCCCGCAGCCGAACGCCGTTCTTGTTCGATCCCATCGACTACGATGCCGCGCGCAGCTTCGTCTCGCACGAGATCCTGGAGACATTTCTCACGATGAATCTGGGAAGCGCGATCGTCGTGCCGCTGCTCGGGGCCACCGCGGTTCGCGGGACGCTGAATCTGTGCATGGATGCGGGTCGATCGTTCGCTGCGGCCGACGTCGATTTTTTCCAAGAGCTCGCGCAGCGGATGGCACCCGCCATCGCCAATGCGGAACTCTTCGAACGCGAGCGCCTCGTCGCGCGCTCGTTTCAAGATGCCGCACTGCCCGCCGCGTTGCCGCGCGTCCCTGGATTCGCGTTTCACGCGATTTACGAAGCCGGCAAGGCCGAGGCGCTGGTGGGCGGCGATTGGTACGACGCCTTCAGCCTCGCCGATGGAAGAATCGTCGTCTCGATCGGCGACGTAGCGGGTTCCGGCCTTTCGGCGGCCGTCACGATGAGCGGCGTACGCCAGGCCATTCGCGGCGCGGCGCACGTCGATCCCGATCCGCGCGTCATGCTCGAGGCCGCCAATCAGGCGGTGCGCGAAGATGCCGGGCAGCGATTCGTCACCGCGTTCGTCGGGGTCATCGATCGGCATCCGCTCCCGGTTATCCGGTACCAGTCGGCGGGGCACCCGGCGCCGATCCTTTGGACCGCAGATGGAACGCTCACGCAACTGTCCGGGCACGGTCCGCCGCTCGGTCTGCGGGCGGAACGGACGCAGGAGAACCGGGAGTGCGCCATACCTCCCGGATCGCTGCTCGCACTCTTTACCGACGGGCTCATCGAGTCGACGCGCAACGTGTTGGACGGCGAAGCCAAGGTCTGCGCGGCGCTGCTGGATCCCAGCGTCAACGGAGCCGAGGATCCGGCAAAGCGGCTGCACGACGCCGTCCTCGTCGACGGATCCCGCGACGACGTAGCCATTCTCACCATACGAACCACTGGAGGCACAACACCATGAGCGAAGGCGCGTCCTACATTTGCGTGGCGCTCGCGGGAGAGATCGATCTCTACGAGCGCGAGCGTCTGGACGCGGTCCTCGACGTCACCGAGCGACCGGCAGTCGTCATCCTCGATCTGGCGCGGACCTCATACCTCGACTCGAGCGCACTCGGCGCGTTCGTTTCTCTGAGGGAGCGCCTCATCGATTCGGCCGGCAGCGAAGTCATCTTCGCAGGCGCGGGCAAGCAGGTCGCGCGCCTGTTCGAAATCTGCGGGTTCGACCAAGTATTCGCGCGTTTCGACTCAGTGGACGCGGCCTTGCAGCACCTGCGCGTCGACCAAGGCGATGTCGAGCGACGCCGTCTCGAGTCGAACCCGCCGTCGTAGATGCGCCCGCGCCGCGAGCGGCCGGCGGCGCCATTGCTCGACCCACGAAGCGACCACCAGGGCAAGCGCCGCCAGGGCGGGGATGGTTGAGAGGAGGAACGCGAGCGTGTCCCAGTCGTGGGACGGGCCGGGTGCTCCGTACATTAGCGGAGCGACCGAAGGAAGCCGCCGCGGGCCCCGCGATCGCCCGCACCTGCAGCGGGCCGGCAGCCCGAAAACACGGCGTCGGGGGTAAACCACGCCGAGATGGCCGCCCGCACGGCGATGGCGCCGGCGCAGAGCCCTAAGATATCCGATTCCACTTCACAACACCTGTAGCCTTTCAAGACTTGTGTTGTTTAGCGTACGCCTGTTGCTTACCGCCGTCAACCGACAAAACGGCGCGCGTGTCGGGTAACCAAGCAAGGCGCCGGAATTGGCGCGAAAAGCCTCGCGGCTAGGTCGAAAGCCCGGCGACGCCGTCGCACAACGCGTCGACGATGATGCGCACGACCTGGTTTTGGGGCTCTTCGCAGCGGGACGACCGCCACCGGACGGCCGAGCCGACCAGTGCGGTCGCGATGAGGTGGGTGATGCAGCCGCTGAAGCGCGGCGCTAGGAACTCGAGGACTTCGGCCTCCATCGCGCGTTCGAACTGGGGCTCGAAATCGCGGTCGACCTTGCATTTCTCGTGCTCGATGACGAATTCGAAGACGTTGGTCGCAACCACCGACAGCAGCGTGCGAACGTCGGCCGTCAGCGGGTTCGCCGTCGACAGCCTGCTCCGCAAGCCGTCGCGGATGACCGCTTCGACCAAGTCAAATTTGTCCTGAAAGTGCGCGTAGAACGTCGCGCGATTGACCGTCGCACGCTCCGCGATGTCTTGAACGCTGATCGATTCGAAGCTCTTCTCGGAGAGCAGCGACTTGAGCGCTTCGCGAATCAAATTCTGCGTGCGCGTGACCCGCGGATCTACGCGGGGCGCTTCCATCGTCTTTGTGGCCATCAGGCTCAGACTACACCACATCAGGCGTTTA
>Ga0116229_10008080_pt1 | contig 16458 bp, 12 predicted proteins | sample S1TSphgellanicum_3_FD_87313 | JGI IMG/M metagenome (GOLD analysis project Ga0116229, IMG submission 87313) | Host-associated microbial communities from peat moss isolated from Minnesota, USA - S1T2_Fc - Sphagnum magellanicum MG | ecosystem: Host-associated > Plants > Peat moss > Unclassified...
GTGCATACGAGGCGGTGTGGTGGTTGTTTTTTTTTTTGTTTGGGCGCACGTGTGCTCTTTCGCTGGCGTGCTGGTGTGTGGGGGGGGGTGGTGTGGGGGGGGGGGGGGGGGGGGGGGGGGGGGCGGTGAGAACCGACCAGGTTATCAAGATTTTAAAAAAAAAATCCAAATTCACCCAGTTCTCAAATAGGGCAATTCTTGCATATATAATAATAGTCAGTTTTCAAATCCGGTTTTCACAACCCATTTATTACATTTTCCAAAAACTAAAATTTAATTTAATAATTCATTCATTCTCTTCATTAATTAAAATAAAAATTTAAACTTAAAAAATATTGAAAATATATGGAAACTTGTAAAATAATTTTATTCAAAATTTACAACTTCACAACTTCGTCCTTTTTAAAAGCTCCTTCAAACTCCTCTAACTTTTCTTCTAAGTTAAGATCAATCTCAACAAAATCTACCAAACTAGACAGGGATTTACAACCTATCCTAGAATCATTGGGCCAATTTTTGTTAATAAAGATCAATTTGTCCAAATTTTTTTATTGTAAACGACATCTCTTAAGACTAGTAAGGATTCCAACTAATGAAAATATTTTTTCTAACTCAATTTGATATCCAACTATTCCTAAGATTTTTTTTAGCACAAAAACAAATGTAGAAAACATGCTTTCATGTTTTTCCCACCACTACGATTAACACTTAATGTCTTTAACATCCACTTGATAACACTTGAAAATAAAAGCTCTCATTAACCGATTCCATTGCTAGCTCTCTTGTGTTGGTTGTCATCTCAAAGATATCCAAACTCCTATCATCTTCAACCCTTTGATCAACAACACCCCTTTCAAATTCAACCAATGGATGCAAATAATAATAATATTTTAAAAGCATAGGAAACAATTTTTTTTGTCATCTTCAACAATTGCCTTACCTTGCTTACAACTAATAAGTGAGGACACAAGACGAAAAGCTTTAAATCTAGGGTCCAACATTAAAGAAAGCATACTATGGGCCTCTCTTTCTTCATTTTTTGTTTTAAAGGAAAGAAAAGAATTCAAAATTGAACAACTTCATTTTTTATGTTGGAGGCCAAACATGATAACACATTAACAACATGTTCATTTTCTTCCATTAAGTTGTCAAAGGTTGCAAAATCAATTTCATCCCTGAATTTTAGACTCATGAATATGGTAGAATTTAGTGAATCACTTAACAACCAATGACCCCTAAATTAATTCAAAATACAAGCAAATGCAACAAGGCCAAAAGAATCAACAATTATGCGACAAATGTACCATGTCAAAGGAGGTGACACTCTTACATTCATTCTCATAAAATTTTGCCTACTGTAACATAGTATAATTATTTCTTTGAACTACAAAGCTTCTTGGAAAAGGATAACTTTGCTATCAAATTTACAAAAGCAAAAAAAATGTTAGAATATGCAAAGTAAAAGTTGAAAAAAATGTGAAAAAAATGTTAAACTATGTAAAGTAATTATTTTTTCTAAAATGTGAAAACAAAAAAATTTAAAAAAATAAAAATTACCTTGTCTTCACTAGAGTGTTCAATTCCTTTGGGGGAAGACTTCAATTCACACATGCCTTTTCCCATTCTTGCCTACCCTTTCCAAAAAACTTTGGCCAAATTATGCATTTCTATAAATCTCCTTAAGCAATTTTGATTGACACATCATAACTCTTTACAAACTTTTTCTTCTATTGTAGAATATTGGCAAGCTTTCAAAAAATGCATGACCAAAACAAATGCCTTGAAAACTTTCTTCCAAACCCAACATATCACAACTTATAATTGATTCTAGGGTTGTAGTCATAATGTTTAGATTAGATCCTTCATCCTCAATGCATGATTGTCCAACAATTTTGTTAAAATTTTGACCACAATATATCCACTAGTATTTGTTGGTTCAAAAAAACCAAAGGCAATGTGTTTTAGCTATTAATCAACTCCTAAAAAATTGATCACCAATGCAAAATATATCATGTCCATCTTTTAACATCCATAGATCAAAACTTGTTGTTGCAAAATGACATTTTGCTAAAGTTAGTAAAACATATAATTGTTTAGTTTTTCCACTAATTTGAGCAATAATTCATAAGAAAAAAATTTCTAGAAAGAAATTTTTTTTTGGACATAAATGAAGATGGTTTTTCAACCAACTATTTTCCACAACCTATAAAGGAGGATGATTTTTGACAATTAAAAGACCCAATCATTCCAAAAAATGTTTTTGCTACATTTCATCTTTCTTGAAAGATTCTTTTAAAGCAAAAAAACTAGATATGGCAATAGAAGAAATATTTGATCTCTTTTTGGAAGGTTGTTTTTCATCTTCCCTCCAAGGACAATTAACTTATTTTTCAAAAAATTTAAAAATATTACAATGATCTGAATTGACATGTTTCTTCAATATAGTTATACCATTAGTTGTGTTATATATGATTAATCCTTTTCTAGCTTGAGTTTTTGGATTTAAATTTCATATTGGATTATTGTTACAAAGAATACAATGCATAGTTTGAGAAGTTATTATGTCAACTTCTTTGTTATCATTAACACAATAAAATGCCTAACACAACACATTTATGATATTTTCTTTCCAAAATGATCTTTGTGCATGCAATTTTTAAAAATTATCCTTCATTTTCATTTCATTCATTTATGGATACCTACTTCTTTCTATTTGAAGACTTCCATTTTCTTTAGGTTCCAACAAAGGTTTATCTTCCATCTTTATTCATTAATAGATATATCACATTTTTTATATTAAAAAATTGTTCCATGTCTAATTTGAGATTAAAAATTACTACTTTAATGAATAGCAAAAAAAAAAAACAACTCTATGATATATCAAAAATAAATAAAAACAATTATATGATTTATCAAAAACCAAAAACTAACATTTACAAACAATTACAAAATGCAATCTACCTTCTAAGAATTTATATAAAAAAGATAGAGATATTTTATAAACTTTCAAAAAAAGTTATGGGGTTTATAGTGGAAAAATTATGGGGTTTATAGGCAAGGAGAAATTATGGGGTTTATATGCAAGTTTAAAAAATCCTAAAAAAAAAAACAACAAAATAAATGAATTAGAAAATTAGGAAATTATCAAAAGAAACAACACAAAATGAAGGTGAAAAAAAAATCAAAACAAAAAAATGAAAAAAATGGACAAAAAAACTCACCTTTGGTGCTTGGAGGTTTGATGTCGGAACTTTGACTTGCACATGGGAAGAAAGGGAGGGGAAGTACCATATCAACCAAGGAAACAAAAGGAACACCAACATGGGAAGAATAACAATAGTGCAAAAATAACAACAACAAGAGCTAGGCTAGTAGGTACTAATGTTGTTTGGTTATCCAATTCAATCCAGTTATGAATATGTACAATTAGCAAATATGTATATATACATATTTTGGAATTTGTGTCACATTTTTAAATATATGAATATACATATCCAATAGATGGATATTGACTGATTATCCATGCATATCCATATTCATATTCGTCGATCTACTGTTCATCAATAACTTGATACATATTCATGTTTGTCATAATATGCGTTTATGTCCGGATATGCATTTGAGTGCTGAAATGTTTGCAAGTTTTTGTTGTCTCAAACCCTAAATGACAAAAAAAGGTTGCATTGTTGTTGATTGTGGAGAAAGTTGTGGTAGTGAAATTCACTTTCAATCCTACTAATGTCAGAATTCGGTTGTGTTTTTTAATTCCATTATTACTTCATGAAAAAGTGTGATTTTGGCAAAACATTAAGTGCAATTTTCAAAACATTACTTGGATTTTCAAGTAATGATGTTGCACACTATTACATTTTCAAAGAAGTAATGTGCAAATAAATTCATGAAGACCAAAGTAGCTAGAAGAGTGGTGCATGTGTTTAATCTTGCATAGGAGCTTGTTTTTGCTACAGACAGGGTGCATGAGATAAGAGGTCCTTACTGCCATGTTTTGAAAATTATATATGGAGTCATTGTTTAGCTCAAAATTTTAAATAGTTGAAATATTTCCAAATGGGCTTTTTTGGTGGCTAATACAGATTTTGAAGCACTCAAGTGAAAATTTAACTTTGCAAATGCTAGATATTACACAATTCTTTATCTTGATTTAAATTTATTACAAAGTGTTAGAATGCAAGCAATTTATTTTGTTGGCATGCACTCATATGGTTGTTCATGCTGCAGCATTGGGAACTTTTTTTTTGTTGGAGTGCACAATTTTTTCCAATCATTGGATGCAACAATTTTCCTATATTCATGAGTCTCACACATTCCAACAAAGAGTTTTGTTCTTCTTGCTATATGCACAAATGACCACCTTACACTTGACTATGGGTTACATGTATGTATGGAGCCATGTTCTCTTTGCCCCCCAATTGTGATTCAAGTTGAAGGCTTCAACTTGTCTTAAACTTCTATTGCAACATTTGACTAAACAATCTAAAGGATTGCAAGTTGTTTGATGACAAGTGGTATTGTAGCTTTTTGTAGAATGGGATGGTAATCAAAGGGGAAAATGCCATTTCTCATCCTTTGGTTAAAGACCCAATAGGCAAGTTGCCACACACAATAAATAAGGTGGGTTTGTTTCAATATAGGTGACTTTTTGATGGCTAATTGTTATTTCAAGTAGGTATTGTTGTGTTCACAAGGCATGATCAATGTGTGTGGTTCAGTTTGCATCAACAATGTATTTGATGATCTTCATGTCATGGCTTTACTTCAGGTGTGGAAAGTGGATTCATGTTAAGGGGATTTTAAGGAATGTTATTATAATTTGCTACAATATTTTGATGTATTTGATCATTTAGACCTACTATCTCTTGCTAGTAAGGGGATAGCCTATAGCCTGAAAGACGGAGGTAATATTTTTCTATGTTCCCACTGTATTTCATGCACATCATTAAGGCTATCAAGGTTTCACTAACTAGGATGTGTAGATGATACAAGGCTTGCCACCTCTGCCATCACCTATAAAACAAATTTTCTTCATGTTTAATGAAGGGACCAATTTGCACCATGAGGTTAGTATGCAATTCTCCCAAAGAAAGAAGAAATTATGACAAAAATGCCCTATGGAAACTTGAATGAAATTTCATTTTCTAGGAAACAAGGTTTTTTTCCAGCTTTTGTGTAACCATTTAACTTTTGTGAGGATCAATGCGGTTTCATACCTAGTGTCTTTCTGGTAAGTCTTTCTAGTTGTGAATGGAATAGTGTTGGAGTAGCTCCTTTAGGTTGATACAATGGTGTATGGGATGGGATCTCTATACACATCAATTTGTCCATCATTAATACATATCTCATTGTCCCTTTGCTCCCTTTGAGAAAGTTTGATTCTAGAGAAAACTTGGGTGGTTTGAAATTGGTTAGCTTTGTTAGATTAAGATGAATGTGCATTCAGTAAAATCCCTAGACTAGTGTGGTAGATCTTGTGAAGTAGACAAATGGTGATGTGTTAAGTTTGGAAAGTGAGCATCAACAAAATGGAAATGCAACAATATAGGCACTGCCAAAACCAAGATTGGGTGAAGGAGCCCTAAGGTGAGTTAAAAAAGTTAACAACTTCTCCCTTGTTCCATCAAGCATAAAGTAAATACTTAATGTTAAAGTTTTCTAGTGTTTGATCTTGTTGGTTAATATGGGTATTCTAGGTTTTTATCAAAGGGAATTTTTTTGTATGCATCAAACTACAATTTGGTTCTTATGGTATTACCAAACCTGTTAGCAAATTGTGTGGTTTGAAGATTATGCGGGTGGTCGATGGTTGAATATCAATTGGTAGAATCCTGCTTAGCCATACCTATTTTTTATTGATGCAATTTTTACTCATTATTAAACTCTCACATATGTTGTTAATTTACTTCTATTATGTTGCAATAGTTACCATGCATGGATCTCATAGTGGTCATTTAACTCATATGTTCTATGATGACATTTTTGGGGACTTGTAGCAAAAATTTAAATCAATATCCATTGATCCTTGTATGAGTCTTTCCTTGACCTAGGAAGTAAGTCTTTTAATTGTTTTGTCTTTTGCTAGATATGGTTTTGACAAGGAAAATGTTCATTGCATCAGGGAATTGCTATTTAGTGAGAAGGAAAATCTAATTCAGCTGCCCTCTTGTAAAGCATGTGTTTGATAACATTAAGCACCCTCATTTTAGAAGAAACAACGTGTGATTTTTGTCCCTAGATCTTGTAGTAGAATGAATAAGGTGTTTTTTTAAGCCTTCCTATTGAACACAATATGGTTTTGATGGAATCATTCGTAAGGTCTAAAAGCTTAATCCATGATGCTACTACTGCACACAAGGTTGTTATTCCTATGTATGGTGAAGTGAAATTTTGTTGCTCTAATGTTCCTGCATATGTTTTCAACCATTCATTGTGATCCATTTCAAGAAAGATTGTTAATTGTTTTTCTATGCAGGAGCCATAATTACAATTGGAATCAAATATCATAATAATACCATTGTTGTTGTATTTCCTCTTTGCCATTTATGATCTTGCAGGGTAGGGTGTAGGGTTTTCATTGTGTAATGGTCGAAGGATAGAAAGGGGTGTTGCATGGTGTTGATGTTGTTGAAAGTGTGGGCAAGATTGATTCCAATTTCTTTGATTTGACAACATCAAATATTGTTGGTAGCAATTTAGATGTTGAGAACATAACAGTTGGTAATTTGGCATTTAGTAATGTGATAGCAATAATAGAGGTTGTGTAGCTTGCAACTATAAAAGCTCAAGTTGCATTATGAAAGCCTCACCATCACTCATCCATTTGCTAGGGTTTTTTTGTTGTTAAAGATAATCTCCATGTTAACATTGTGAACCCACAAATGTTGAGATGCATTATTTGTAAGTCTAAGCAAACAAGTGAGAATGTTTTGACCAAAAATTGTTCTATTATAAGGAAGGGGCTTATAATATACAAGTGTAATGGGGTGACTCCTATGAAGACACACATTGATTGTGCACATCCCAAGTTGCTTGTTGCCAAGAAGAAGCAGTTTACTAAAGTGATTCCTTTAGATCATACTTGACAACCAATAAAAAAAAAGGTTGGAGTTAATGGCAATGCAATCACAATTTTTTTTGGGTCTTCAAATCCTTACAAATAATACAATGAGTAGCAACAAAAGTTTCTTGAAGATATAGTCTTGTATATTTGTAAAAATTACAAGGCTCTATCCACTTGTGAGAATATCTAGTTAAGAAGGTTAGTCTTACTTCGGTGCCCTCATGTTTTATTTCCATCTCGTTCACATCTTGTGGAAAAAATGCTGCTTATTATGGTTACCAAATCTATGGACATTCATGTTTTGCCAAAACTTGGAGGTGCAACAACTATTTCCACTTCATTTGATTTATGGATTTCTAGAGGAAGGATTGACACATTTTCTTTGGTTATTAACTATTTCTCTGAAGCTTGGGAGCATGTGCATGCTACTATTGGCTTGTTTGAGGTGAATGAAACAACTGGCTCATGCATGGCACAACAATTACAATCGTTGCTTGAGAAATTTGGTTTAATTCATCAAGTTCTCGCTTTTGTCAAAAATGAGGGTAGCAACTTGGCTTCCATGGCTACAACATTGTGCTCCATTGTTGACTGTGAGTTGCTATACCTCCCAAGGTTTATGAAGGCACTTCTTTTAGTCATGTGTTGTCCAAAGCATGTTAATATTCTACAAATGATGACAAAATTTCTATGGTGCTAAGGTAAGTGAGTGTGAAAGATGCCCAAATAGGTTTATAGAAAATAATTATTTGGACAAAAAAATATGGGATGGGGAAGCAAGAGTGGGAAAAAGCTTGTGTTGAAAGCGGGTTGTTGCTCAAGACCTTGCTAAAACAAGATTTGCAAGCAAAATCATTATGTTTGAATAAAAATTTGAATTAAAAAAACCATCCTTTTTTGTTATGGCAAACATAAGACAATGACATTACAATAACAAGTTCCTAAGGCCCAAGTTTGGGCTATTGCAAAGGTAATTACTTCTTGTTTGAACTTTGTTGTGAGTGAATCAATCAAAATGGCATCGGCTCTTATTAGATGCTTTGACTACAACTGTTAATATTTCATTCAACATGGAAGCTGAGGTTGTGGGACTTGGTGATAGATTTGAAATTTTAGATGAATTTCATTTAGAACTCCTCACCTTGTAAAAAAATGCAATAAGAAGTCATTAAGGTGAATGTACCTTTCCTCTTGTTTTTGAAAACATTTGATCCACATAATTTTCACAAAATGTTTGCCATTATGTTGGATCCTCATTTCAAATATTTACGAATTGTAGAAAATTATGTGGGATGTGGTGCAGCAATTTGTCTTACTTCTAAATATGATGCAAAAGCAACAATTCCATTGCTTATGGCTTGTTTTGACCAATTGAATCCTACCTCCTTTGCATGTGCAACTACTATTGATGTGCCCAATTCTCCATCTCAAGAAAAAAAAGCTAATATATTTGGTGTTAGAGCATCCATGGAAGAATCCTCTTGTGCTCTTATTGTTAGAATTTTTTTTAAAATTTAGGAGGTTATCTATCCTTGCATCTGCATGTGTAGATCCTCTGTCTTGGTGGTGATGCCATGGAAACTAGTTTCCAAATGTTGGTTTTTTAGCTAAGTAGATCCTTGGAATTTCAGGGTCCGAAATTGAAATTGAACGTGTTTTTAGCCTTGTTGGTGTGTTGATAGCCTTATGGTGTTGTCACCTACAAATGGAGAATTTAGACTAGATAATCATGGTTGTAAAAAATCAAGGCTTGATGATCCATGGCTGAATTACACATTGCTATTGCTTTGAAGAATTATATGAAAGTTGGATGTGCTCTAACAGAAGAAAATTATGATTTAATTGAAGAGGCTGATTTTTTTGAATAGTTGGAGGTTGATGATGATTAAATAAATCAAATGGGTATCTTATTTTATTGTCTTTTTTTTAGCCAAAACTTGCACTTTGATTTTTTTCATCATTATGATTGATTTTAGTTGTTGTGCGTAGGTTTTATGCATGGATTATGGACTTCACACTTCACTTTTCACTAACATCATATGTTGTTGCTCAAGCTTTTGATATTATTTTTGGCTTTTAAATTTTGGGTGTTGGGGTGGTTTTTGTTTTTTTGAAAATAACTTGTGCTGTAATGGGCAAAATTTTTGTTTTAAGAACTTGGGTTTGATTCCCCCACAAGTTACTTCAATTTGTAGGGCGAATTGGTAGTTGTTCATGTTTGTTTTACTACACCTACAAGTTTTTGTGTAATATTCATATGTTCCATACATATTTATAATTTATCAACATTTGAATTTTAGTTCATTCCACAACAACACATTTTGGGTTTTGTGACTAGCTTTTACAATTACATACTAGTCAAAAATGACATATGTAACTATTGACTAATGAATTGTTAAACCCATGTTGTTTCACCCATTTAGTTGTAAGGGATGTTTAGTTGCAAATTATTAGGATTTTTTAATTTTCTTATAATAATGAAATTCCATGTCATCATTAACCTTGGTATGATGTGTAAAATGCATGCCATTTCAACTTAATCGTTTTATTCGACTAAATGTTACAAAAGACGCTTTGATGCATGGATGACATGTGTAAAAAATCTATAAACACATTATGAGTCATTGCACATGACCAAAAGTCACCTTAGTTTAACCCATGTAGTTAGCATAACCAAAAGTCAACCTAGTTTAACCCATGTAACTAGCATAATCAAAAGTCAACCTAGCCTAACCTAGTTTGCTTAGCCAAAAGTCAACTACTTTAACCTAATTAAGTTAACTACTATGTTAAGCAACCTAGGTTACCTAATCTAGGCTAGGTGGCTTGGATTAAAAATAAATGTCAGACTCTTAACCTAAGAAACCTAGATTAATTTACCTAACTTAAACCAAGTGGCCTAGGTATCATAGGTTGTAAGAATGAGGACATGAACCCCTCACCTGCACTTTGGGGTTCAAGTCTTCATCCATTGCACTACCACATTTTTTTTATAATACTAATTGTATTTAACAAAAAGTTATAAAGCTCAAAATTTTTAGCCTTAAATTAACCTTGGCCACCTTAGGTTGACTTAGGTCAACCTACCTACTATCTATGAACCTTGCTTAGACTTAGACCTCCCTATGTTGACTTAAGATGAATTAGTTTGTCAACCTATATTATTTACTAACCTAGCCTAGGTTAATTCTAGCATTTTTAGGTTAAAAAAAATCTAGGATACTTATGTTGCATCTAACCACATCTAGTCACATCATAGCTGCATTTAGTCACTCACAGTTGCATCTAGTTACACAAACTTGAAGTGGTTACAAACTTGATAAAATATCTTGTAATGAGGTTACCTAGGTTGACTTGGCAAAAAACCTAAAGCTAGGAACCTAGGCAAGCCTACCTAAGTTGACCTATTAGTAGGGTAACCTATTTTAAGTATATTTAAACGTACTAGATGTAGTAAATTTCTTATGTCTAGTTAAGTAACTTACAAGGTAGCCTATATTACAAAGTAGGTTTTTATTAAGCAAACTACATACATAGGTTAAATTAATAGGTATGTTAACCTAAACTAATGTGTTAAGTAGTTAAAAAGTCAAAGAGTTATGTGTCACCTTTTTCAAAATGACTATTAATATTGTAATCATAATTACAAGTTAACAATAGATTGTTTAGTACACATACACATGCATGTGAATTCATGATTTCAAAAACTTCATGGCACATAAAAAATTATGGCATGGCATGACAAATATTGGTGCCATAAATTTAAGACACACAAAAACTTATGGTGTTACAAAAATTCATGGATTGCCATGAAAATTTGTGAACCTTGTTGCCAAATGGCATGTCATGTCATCCTCACATGGAAGATTGAATTGTTATTAATCACAAAGGACAACAATATTTTCAACCAGATAATAAATGAAATTAATTCATCAAATCAATGACATGAATCATGATGTGAAGTTAGTGTCGCGAGTCATGAGGTGTTGTAATTACTAGTCAATTTCATTGCCATGTGGCATACCACATCAGCATCACATGACCATAAATTGTTATTATTCACCAAAAGTTGCAAGAATCAATGGAATTTTGTTATTACTTAATTTTGAATGATTAAAAATACATTAAAAATACATTTTCAAAAATTTCATATTTGTGTAAAAACCATCAAATCATGATATTGACTATAATTGCAAAACCATAATACCACATGACATCACAATGTCATTTACAACTTAGTAATCATTAACATGAATTTGTAGTTATAATTGTAATAAATAAAAACAATAGTCGTTTTATTCACTAGTTATAAAACCGAAGATGTGTTGTTGTGTTCATAACCGAACCATATACATATTTATAATTTGTCGGCATTTGAAAACTAATTCATTCATAATTGGCAAAGGGAAATTAAAATAGTTGAATACATAACCATTTATGCAATTAATTTCTTGAATTTTATAAAAATATATCTTTTTTTTAAACAAAAAATTTGTTATGTTGATGTATGGAGGTTTGTCCTAAAACTAGATAATTGGACAACATTAGTAGGTACCTAAAGATGATAGCACCAACATGAAAGGAATGGCAATGTGAAAAGAGTAGCATGTTAAGAACAACATAGTAATGTGAAAAGAATAGTGAGGCAATGCAAAAAGAACATTGCAACATCACGAGAAAAATGAGATAACATAACAACGCGAAAAGAGAAAAACAATGTGAGAAAAGCAAGGTAGTGCGAGAAGAATGAAGCAACATGAAAAGAGCAAGGAGGCAATGCAAGAAGAACAATGTAGTAACATGAAAAGAAAGAACATCGTAACAATATGAGTAAATTAATGAGGTAGCACGAGTGTGAGAAGAATAACATAGCATCACAAAAAGAACAATGTAGTAGTGCAAGAAAAGCATTGTACCAAGTACCAATGTGAGGAGAATTGAACACCAGCACGAGAAAAACAACAACATGAGCACACAAAAAACATCACCAACATGAGAGTAGAAAAAAAAACAACACAATGAAGAGTAAGAACGTCACAATGTGAAGAAGAACAACACACAAGAAAAACATCACCAACGAAAAGGATACATAAAAAAACAATACAATGCAAAAGGATCATAACCAACAAGAGAAGAACAATACAAGACAAACAAAAAATCATTGTGAAGAAATGAAGCTTAGGTTTTGTTTTTATACAATTCCAATATCCCTAACCCTAAATAATGTTCATGACCAATTCTCATTCATGTGAGAATTTGAGGTCAATTCTCAATCCGGTTGTCATATGTAACTATGTCGACCAGTTCTCACTATGAGAATTGGGTTGAAAATTGGGTCGAGAATTAGGTCATGATTCAAAAACCACCCAACATTGCAAAATACCCCTTGAAAACACCAATTTTTTTGTCTTTTGTTTCTTGTTTTGGAAAAGAATTTACCATAGCACAAAAATTCATCACCAAAAAAAATAATGAACCCAAAAAATACACCCCAAAATTGCATCGTTGTTCAAATTATGTGGAAATTTTCAAGGTAACCCAAGAGACCCACCCCAAAATTCCATTGTTGCACAAGTTATGTAGAAACTTCTAAGATCACCTAAGAATTAGCTATTGCTACAAATGGTGTGCAAAAACTTTGAAAACAAACCAAGAATCCCACTACTTTGTAATGTATTGTGAAATTTACCTTGGAAGGCTTGGATTGAAGAATCTCATTGATGTGCACACTACATTGGGGTGCACAAAAACTTTTTGAAAGACAATCCAAGAATTGCATTGCTCCAAGGTCTACGAAAAAACTTTTAAGACAATCCATGAAGAATCACATTGTTGTTAAGCGCAAGATGTGCAAAAAAATTCGTAACAATTCAAGAGTTGTACTTATAATCTTCAAAGGTGATGGGGTGTTACTTGTTATTGTGAAGTCACAATAACACAACCCATCCCAAGCATAACTAGTGTTTATTTTTACATGTTTTAAAGTGCTAAACTAAAATTTGTGATTTGTTTTTACAACAATATTTGAAATATAAAATTATAACACTATGACAAATTTCAAATGAACATAATGAATATAGAGTTTCCAAAAGCACTTGTTAGGGTTGTAGCCAATTTTAAGACCATAGTTTAAACAATGAAATCAAATGCAAATGTTTTTGGACCAATCCCAATTTTGTTGCATCATCATGTCCTGAGTCACTCAAGACTACAAATTCAGGATAAAGGAGGTAAGTGTGGGTTATATTACCATGTTTACATTGGTTGGCCAAACTTTTCAAAAAGTCCAAGATCAAGGGAATTGAAATGAATATTGTGCATTATATTGTGAAGAGTTGTGTAGTAGCTATTGAAGTTTCGAAAATTAACAAATAGCTTGTAAAAACATGAGTCTTGTGATATGAGGTATTCAACTTTGTTTTTGTAATAGTGGGGGCATTCCTTAACAAGAAGAAAACTCCAACACTTCTTTCATGAATGCAAACTTACATGAATTTAGTTAAATGTAAAGCTAAGAAATTTATTAATGTTTTTGCCAATTAAGAGTAACCCCACCAACACCAATATGATGGCATGTATGTAAACTCTAGATTGGATGAAGTTAAAGCTTTAAATGTTGTGAAAAGGGGCTTAAAATTATGCATATACATAGGTTATGGTGCTTTCCAAAAAGGTTGGTAAAGAAATATGAAATATTGGCTTATAAGGTGTTCATGTGATGTGGGCATTTTCTTGATCGCCACTCTACACATACCTATCCAATATTTCATGTTTATGGGTGAGGATGAACACAATAACTTGCACACTATTTTGGATGTGGTAGATATTGGTAGAGGCCCACATACTGGGTGTTGGTGAATTTTTTATATTAAAAAGCCTTAAAGTTTCCACATAAAACTTACATATCACATGTTGCACATTTTGCTAACATTGGGCTTGCAACGCTTAGGGTTTTAGGGACACACCCCCATCAACTAAAACTAAACAAATATGATTTCTTGACATAAAACATGCCATATTCAATTATGGTCACCATAGATTATTCAACATAATATATAACACCATTTTTTTTCTTTTGGTTTCACTTAAGTTTGTATATTGTGAAGTTGGTACGATTTTTAAAATTACTTTTGTCACAATCCAATATCATGCATGTGATTAAATCAGATGATGTGCAAAAGGTGTGACCAAAAAAAAAAAAAGGAAAATTTTAAAATCATAAAATTGCCAAATTCTCTAAAAATCAATGTTTTCCCATATTTGTTTGTTGGATCCAATGCGAGAAAGATGCCAAAATCTTTCCGGTTCTTTACGGTGGAGAAGGGTCTATCATCAGATTCAGACCCTTCTGGAATTCTTGGGCAGCAGCACTTCGCTTGCTGGCCTTGTGACTCTGCCTTAAATTCTGGAAGGGTCTTAAAGAGAGACCCCTGTCGTATACATAAATCCCTCAATGGGGACTGCCCCTGTGTGTAGGGAGCCTACAACCATAAGGCCCTCAATTGATGGCCTTACCTGTAGTAAAATCTGGCCAACACAAAAAAAAGACCAAGTTGTTAAGGCCCGCTTTACACTAGGAGTCAGGGCCTATGTTCAACCCAAATCAAGCATTCCTATAGTGTTCATATAGGCCATCCATTAAGTTAGTTAAATAGTGCTCCTAATCTCTAGGGTTTTATGAAGAGTTTGAATTCATGTACATTTTTTAGGCTATTTATTGGTGTAAGGTGTCCCTATTTCTGTTCTTGCCTTCAGTTGTCAGCTTTTGTGCACTATTTATGCACCTAATGCAAAATAAGAAGGTACCCAACATGGTTTTTACAAACCACCTTTGACACTGATAACCTGATTTTACATGATTAATGTAAAATCACATTATATCTTTTTTTGAAAGAAATTTCAGAGTGAGACTATCATTAAAAAATGATTTCATTCCCAGTTACGGGTTTGATGCCCTATTATGCTGAAACTGGCTGTTCTTGCCCCCCCATTGCCTGACTTTATGGATAAATCTGATGTATCAACCTTTTGACCTTGGAAATTAGGGTTACGGGCTCTATGTTGTCAAAGGGCAAGGTGCTCGAAAACACAAGTTTTGTTCAATTTTTTTGAATATACCCAATTTTAATAATGATCAATTTCCTTTAATAATTGTGACCAAATCATGATGACCCAAATATTCATTCCTAGACTCCAGAGTGGTTCACAGTGCAGAATATACAGATATCTTGAAGATACACTTCATTTGATACCAGAGGCACTTGAACGGGTGGTGGCCAAAACCAGACCTTCTGGCTCTTTATAGGAATAAACAAATTCAACAGAGAATTGAGTTTAGGGCCTAAACCCTAAACCCCAAACAAGTTCAACATGTTCCCTCCAGAGATCTGTCAACAACCCAAAATGTCAACTCAGCTGTGCAAAATATGCCTGCCAAGGCTTTTTTGCTTTCCTACTCTGATGCTTTGCTTTTTTTTCAATCTGTGTCTATTGTTGCACTTGATGCTAGAGGAAGGATTTTGCCACAAGTAGAGGTGTACTTCCCTAGTCCCCACCTACTACCCCTCTTGAGGAATTGCATTATAATTTTAAACAAATTTATATTATGCTAATTCAGACCATGTTGCTATGTGTCCCAAGTCCCAAAACCCTTTTACCTTGTCAAACATTCTTGAACAACTAAACCCACTTGATTCCTATTTAGCTATAATCTACTAGGAAAAAACATACCTATGTACTCTACAATTAAGATTTTCTTATTTGCCTATAAAAAATTATTAAAAAAAGAGAAAAAAACCTATGTGGATTTGGAGTGATTCTTCAACTCTAATCTAATCAGATAGCACAAAACCCTAACCAGGTTTAATCAGATATTACCTAATTAAGTTGGGCAAACCTCCTAGATAATCAAGTTGAATCACACCCTAATCAGCTACCAGAACCACAATTTTCCCAATAAAATCATACTATATAATCTATAATCCCTTCAATCTTTTATTCTCCAAAGGAAAAAAATAGCACTCCAAAAATAGAAAAGCATAATGCAATAAACTTGCATGATACTATCAGAGCTGAATATGGCAGTAGAGAGGAAACTGAGAAATATGGGAAGAATTTGGGAAGAATTTGGGAAGGGTTTGTGAAGAATCTGGAAAGAATTTTTGTGAAGATTTTGCTGAAAGCAGCAATGGGTGATGATGCTCTAGGAGGCCTTGAGATTCAGATCCTTGAGATTCTTCAAATCCTCCTGGAGATTCTGCTGCTCAAGAAATGGGTAATTGGTGTACCCGATGACAGGATCTTGGGTGTAGAAGAACTCGCGCTTGTATTTGTTGAGCGGAGCACCGAGAGCGAATCTCTTCACAAAATCCGGATTTGCCAGA
>Ga0116229_10008081_pt1 | contig 16457 bp, 11 predicted proteins | sample S1TSphgellanicum_3_FD_87313 | JGI IMG/M metagenome (GOLD analysis project Ga0116229, IMG submission 87313) | Host-associated microbial communities from peat moss isolated from Minnesota, USA - S1T2_Fc - Sphagnum magellanicum MG | ecosystem: Host-associated > Plants > Peat moss > Unclassified...
GGCACCAAACCGGGTGTTCCTTTTTTTTCAATGAAGATTCAAGAAATCTCTAATGGAGAGAACGCACGATATCTTATAAATTCGATCCGCTCCATCGCTTGGGACATTGCTCCTTTACCGCCAGCTACGAGACCTTAAAGCCCATGTCGGACCTTGACCCTTCGATATCACCCCCGGACGGATGTACTTTCGTGGCGGAAGACTGGAGGATTCTCGCAAGCCATTGGTACCCGGTGGCGCTGTCGAGCGAGGTAGGCGCGGGACCGCACGCGGCGACGCTCCTCGATGAGCCCTTGGTCCTCTATCGGGTGCATGGCGACTTGATCGTCGCCCGGGATCTTTGCGCGCACCGGGGCGTTCCGTTGTCGCTCGGCCATCATGACGGGGAGGGCATCGTCTGTCGCTACCACGGTTTGCGCTACGGCGCCGCCGGCCGCTGCAATAGAGTCCCGGCGAGTCCCAACTTGCCGATTCCGGGCAGACTGAGGTTGAAGACCTATCCGGCGGTCGAGCGCTATGGATTGGTATGGACGAGTCTCGCCGCCGCGGCGGAGCCTGTCATTCCCGACATGCCGCATTGGAACGACCCGGAGTTCCAGCAAATCGTCTGCCCAACCGTGGACATTCGCTGTTTTGCCGGACGCCAGGTGGAGGGGTTTCTCGACGTCGCTCACTTCGGCTTCATTCATGCCGGTACTTTCGGTGATCCCGATAATCTCGAGGTGGCGCCTTACGTCACGAAGAAGACGGCGACGGGATTCGAGGTCGACTACCGCAGCAGTATCGGTAACTATCCGATCGGCGACCACCGTGGTGCCCCCCAGGCCTTCGAGTGGTTGCGCCACTTCGAGGCCCATCTGCCTTTCACCGCGACGTTGACCATTCATTTTCCGGGCGCCGCCCGACAGGTGATCATGAACGCGGCCTCCCCGGTTTCCGCCCGCAAGACCCGGCTTTTCGCACCGATTTGCCGCAATTTCGATAAGGACGTTCCGGTCGAACGCGTGCATGAATATAACCTCAAGATCTTCGAAGAGGATCGACTCATCGTCGAGACGCAAAGGCCGGAGCGCCTGCCCTTGGACCTCGAACAGGAGGGCCACATCTCCGCCGATGGCAGTTCGATTGCCTATCGCCGTGGCCTCAAGCGGCTGGGTCTCGGCCAGTTCTTCATCGCGTGAGGTTGCGTAATATGCTGCACTTTCCCATTGTCGATGTCCGAATGCTGGCCAGCGGTTCCGAGGCAGATAGGCGCGAGGCCGTGGCGATACTGGGCGCGGCCTGTCGCGAGACTGGTTTTTTCTGCGTATCGGGTCATGGCATCGACGCCGCGGCGCGCGCGCGACTGTTCGCGGCTGCACGACAGTTCTTTAGTTTGGATCTGGCCACAAAACGCCGGTTGTCGATCTCGCTGTCGCCGCACAACCGCGGCTATGTCGAGATGGAAGCGGAACGACTCAAAGCGGACGCCCCACCCGATCGCAAAGAGGCATTCAATATCGGACTGGAACTGCCCCCCGATCATCCGGAGATCATCGCGCAGCGTCCTTTGCGGGGACTGAACCTCTGGCCGGACATTCCGGGCTGGCGCGAGACGATGCTCGACTACTACGACCGCTGTTTCCGGATAGGGCAAATGCTACACCGGGGTGTCAGCGCCGACTTAGGCGTGGAGGAGGACTATTTCGATGCCAAGATTGCGCTGCCCGCCGCAGTCCTGCGACTCCTGCACTATCCAGCGCGACCGGCGACACCTGCACGAGCGGGCGGCTCTGCCGGAGACCAGCCCGGTGCCGGCGAGCACACCGACTACGGCAACATCACGCTGCTGGCCACCGATGGCGTGGCGGGCCTCGAGGTACGGCAACTCGACGGTACCTGGGTGGGGGTCGCCGATACCAAGGACTTATTGCTCTGTAACATTGGGGACTGCCTGATGCGTTGGACGAACGATCAATACCAGTCCACTCCCCATCGGGTGCGGGTCCCGGAAGCGGAGCGCTATTCCATTGCGTTCTTCCTGGACCCCAATCCGGACGCCATCGTCGAGCCCATTCTGAAGTCACCCGGCGAGACCTCGCGTTACGCGCCGATCTCGGTCCGCGACTATCTGTTGGGCCGGTTGGATGCCACCTATGAGCATCGTCAAGTCATCGCCGGCGCATCATGAATACCATCGCGACATTCATCGAGCAGTTGCCGAAGGCGGAACTGCACCTGCACCTGGAGGGGGCCGTGTCGCCCGCGTTATTTGCGCGCTTGCGCGATAAGTACGACGTCCCGGCCCCGGAGGCTGCGGGCATCGAGGCCGGGCATTTCCCGGACCTTGCCGCCTTTCTCGCCGTCTACGGGCAAGTCTGCAGCTGCATGCGCGACTTCGAGGATTTTCGCGATGCCACGCACGCGGCGCTCGGGCGCGCTGCGGACAGCGGAGCCCGCTATGTAGAGCTTTTCTTCAGCCCTGCCGCACACGAAGCGGTCATCGATTACCGGTCGATGGTCGATGGCATCGTCGCCGGCATGCACGCGGCGCGTAAGGATTGGGATCTCGTCGCGCGACTCATCCCGGCGCACAACCGCGAACTCGGGCTCGAGCGCGGGATGGCGTTTCTCGAGACGGTCTTAAGCCACCGCCCGCCGGAAGTCATCGGGATCGGCTTGGACTACGCGGAACGGCCGCATCCGCCCGGAAAGTTCGCGCCTCTGTTTGCTGCTGCCCGGGCGGAGGGTCTGCAGGTGACCGCGCATGCCGGAGAAGACGGCCCCGCTTCGTACGTGCGAGACGCGATCGATCTGTTGGGATGCCGGCGCATCGACCACGGCTACCACGTCGTGGATGATCCCGCCTTGGTAGAGCGGTGCAAGGAACTCGACATACTGTTCACGGTGTGCCCGACGACGACCCTGCACACGACGATCTGGCGCGACCTGCATTCGCCCGACCATGCGATTCGACGCATGATCGAGGCCGGGTTGCGGGTCACCATCAATACAGATGATCCGGGCCTGTTCGCGACCACCCTGAACCGAGAATATACCCTGGCCGCCGAGGCCTTCGCCCTGTCGGAAGCGACGCTCGCCGACATCGCCGCCAATGGACTCAAGTACTGCTGGAGCCCGCAGGCCTTGCGTGACCCGCCTTCTGCAGCGACGAGCACGGAGGCGCGCCGATGAATACGCTCACTTATCCCAACCGTTGCTCCTTTACCGTACACGACTGGGAAATCCTGTCTCAATACTGGCACCCCGTCGCACTGAGCGAGAGCGTCGTCGAAGACCGGCCCTTGGGCACGCGGTTGCTGGATGTCAATCTCGTGCTCTATCGCCTGGATGGTAGGCTGACCGTGGCCCTCGATCGCTGCCCCCACCGGGGTACCCGGCTCAGCCTGGGCAAACTGTCTGGCGGTCGGATCATCTGTCCCTACCACGGCCTCGAGTTCGACGGTCGCGGCGTCTGCACCCGCATCCCCGGAGACCCGCATGCGGGCCGAATTCCGGAGAGGTTCAGCATTCCCACCTGTCTGACCGAGGAACGCTATGGACTCATCTGGGTGTGCTTGTCGGGAACGCCCAAGACGCCGATTCCCGACTGGGGGGTGCTCGAGCAACGCGGCAATCAGCGCTGCAGCATGCACGCAGTTTGGAAAACCTCGCCAGCGCGGCATGTGGAAAATTTCAACGATCTCGCGCATTTCGCGACGGTGCATGCCGGCACCTTCGGCAGCACCGAGCACCCTATCGTCAGGCCTTACGTGGTCGAGACGCGCCCCCACGGGCTCTATTTCGGCGCCGTCGTGCCGATCTTCGACGGGGCGACGTTCGAGGCCGCGGCGGTCTATCGCGATCTCGACACGGAATACGAGGTCACCTTTCCTTTCGCGACCCGCCTGACGCTGCATTACTCCAAAGGAATCGAACATATTTGCGACGTGGCATCGCCCATGTCCTTGGGGACAAGCCAGATCTTCATCCTGAAATCCCGCGATCACGATCAGGATCAATCGCTGGACGACTGGTTTCACTTCCAAGACGCCGTCAACGAAGAGGACCGGATCATGGTGGAGTCGCAGGATCCCGTGACCGTGCCCCTCGATCGTGGCGTGGAATGGCACATCGCCTCGGACGCCTTCTCCGTGGCGTATCGAAAGCACTGGGCGGCGCTTGGGATGAGCGCGGTTTGAGCGTGCAGCCCGTCATGAAGCCACCCGGCGCCCACGATACGGCCCTCAGCACCGCTCCACCCGGTCTGCGACGCAACGGCGTGTCGCTACTCGAAAACTTTGCCCAAACATTGGGTGTGCTCTCCCCGGCCGGCACTCTGAGCATCATCATTCCCCTGCTCATCGTCAGCGCCGGCAACGGCACCTGGCTCCTGTTGCTGGGGACTTTGAGCATCTTTCTCGTCGTCATGCTGAGCGTGCTGCGCTTTGCCGCTCTGCACGCCTCGGCTGGATCCTTGGCGGCATTTGCGCGTCTGGGCTTCGGCCGTCGCGGTGGATTGTGGGGCGGTTGGGTGTACTTGCTCGGAATTTCGTACTGCATCCCGTCGGCACTGTTGGGCTCGGCGATTTACCTGGACTATCTGCTCACGCCATGGCTCGGCGCCGGGAATTCGGTGTTTCGCGTGGGCCTGTTCACCGTGCTGCTCGGGGTCGCGGCGTGGGCTGCGGCGTTTCGGGGCGTCAAGCTCTCCACACACCTCATGCTCATCATCGAGGCCACTTCGCTCACGGTCATGACCTTTCTCCTCGTGATCGGCATGACCCGGGCGCATGCGTGGGTCGATCACGCGCAGATCCGCCTGTCCGGGGTGAATTTTGCCGGGCTGCAAGGCGGACTCGTGGTGGCCTTCATGCTGATGGCCGGCTTCGAGGGTGCGACGAGTCTGGGCGAGGAGTCCGACAATCCTAAAGCAGCCATTCCGCGCGCCATCTTCGGCTGCATGCTGCCGCTGTCGGTCTTCTATCTCGTGGCGACGTATTGCCTGGTATCGCTCGGCAACCGGGGCGTGATCAACGGGCAGTCGAACGGTCTCACGGTGCCCTTTGATGCGCTGGCCCAGGTGCTGCATATGCCATGGCTCGGCACGTTGAGCACGCTCGGCGTGGCCTTGAGCTATTTTGCGTGTGCGCTGGGCTGCTTGACGGTTGCGGCCCGCGTACTTTTCTCGATGGCGCGTGAGGGAGAATTTTGGCCAAGCTTCGGGCGCGCGCATGTCCACGTCGCCACCCCGCATCGGGCCATCGCCCTGATTTCGCTCGCGAGCATCGTCATCCCCTTGGGGTTGCTGGCATGGGGCGAGGACATCGGCACCGGGTTCAATCTCCTCGTGCAGTTGGGGTCGATCGGCATCGTCGGCGGCTACTTATTTAGCGCAGTCGCGCTGCCGCTGTACTTGCATCGGCGTCAGGAGTTGAGGCCGAGCGACCTGGTAGTGGCCACCATCGCGAGCGGTTTGCTGATCATCGTACTCATTTTGAGCGTCTACCCGACGCCGCCACGCCCCTACTCCTATGTGATCTACGTCTTTTTGGCCTCGGTATTTGGGGGTATGACGATCTCGACGGTCCGGGCGAGGAGTTCCGCACAGCCGGCGGAATCGCCAGGAGGGTCCGTGACACGTACGGCCGGACGGGCGCGTTGATTGATTGGATGACCATGATCGCGGTGGCGGTCTAGTTGATATCGTCTTGAATTGACAAACCAACGACCCAGCCGAAGTTCAAACGCACCACCCCTTGCCCGCCCTTGGTGCGTTGCCGATCGCAGGCGGCACCGCAGTTGTGCATCAGCATCCTTGCCGTCCGAGCGCCTGACTAAACCGGAGTCGTTTCGCGATCGATCGTGTATCGTCCTGAAAAGGCGGTGCTTTCGCCGCCCGACAATCAATCAAATTCTGGGGATGTCATGCGCAATTCAATCGTGAATACTCGTGTTGCGGCCAGGACTCTTCGCGGGTGGGCAACCATGGCGGCATGGCCACTGCTGGCGTCCATGTGCCCGCTCTTGCCGGCGGCGTGGCCGCTGAGCGCGGCCGCCGCCGACGCCCCCGCGCCGGACACTTCGGATCAACTGGCCGAAATCGTCGTCACTTCCCAGAAGCGCATCGAGGACATCAAAGACATTCCCATCAGTGTGTCGGCGATCGGCGGCGCGCAACTCGCCGAGCATCACATCGCGGATTACGACGACATCACACGCACCGTGCCGGGCATTTCCTTCCAGGCCGGTGCCGGTCCGGGCTTGGACAATATCGAGATTCGCGGCGTGAGCTCGACCTCCGGCTCTGCGACGGTGGGCATCTACATCGACGAAGTGTCCGTGACCACCAAGAATCTGTTCGACGGTGCCGTGCAGCCGAAGCTGTTCGACTTGGACCGTGTCGAGGTTCTGCGCGGACCTCAGGGTACGCTCTACGGCGCGAGCTCCATGGGCGGCACCATCCGTTTCATCACCAAACAGCCGGATCTCGACGCGTTCGGCGCCTCGGTGAGCACGGATCTCTCGGTCACCCACCATGGCGGCTTCAACAACGACGAGTACGGCATCCTCAATATCCCGGTGGTCGAGGGCGTGTTCGCGCTGCGCATGGGTGTCGACATCGCCGATGAGAGCGGCTTTGTGAACAATTACGCAGCGACACCCACGGGCGCCGGTCCCGGCGGCTCCATCCTCTCGCTCGGCGTCAACGACGACACCGGCGTGCTCGCCCGCAAAGACGTCAACGACGTGCGCACCCAAGTATTCAGGATCAGCGGTAAGTATGCCGGCCCGGACGATCTCGTCGTCACGCCGGCGTTTTTCTGGCAGCGCACCGCGGCGGCCGACAGCGCGCTCCAGTACCCCGCGATCGGTGTGTACGATCAGGACAAGCGCGTGCAAGAGCCCGGCACGGATACCGTCGCCTTGCCGAGCCTGACCGTCACGAAGAACTTCGGCTGGGCAGAACTCACGTCGATCAGCAGCTGGCTCGACCGTGACTTTCACCGGATCACCGACGGCACTTATTATAATTCCAACATCTTCGCCGACGATTTCATCGATTACGGGATCACGCCGACGCAATCGTACGCCACCCAAACCGTGCTCGCGTTTCTGCCGTCGCCCGTGTACTACCGCACCATCACGGAACAGATCTCCCAGGAGCTGCGCTTGAGTTCCGCCTCGGCGTCGATCGCCGGCATGTCCCTCACCTGGACGGGCGGGCTTTATTTCTCGATCCAGCATCAGAAGCACCTCGACGATGAATTCATTCCGGGCGAACAGGCCGACTTCCAGAGCATTTTCGGCTACGGAATCGGTTCCCCACCATCGCCGGTGGGCTCGACCACGTATCCCGGCGTGTCGTTTGCGAACGATCTGATCTTTCTCGGGCACACCTGGCTCACGGAACGTCAGCTCGCACCCTTCGGCGAGTTGGGCTTACAAATCACGCCGCAATTGAAGGCCACCGTCGGACTGCGCTACGTGTCCGCGAGATCCGACTACGACGTCGTGAGCGGCGGCTTCTACGGTTTCGGGCTGCCGACCAATTACACCGACTCCGAGCATTTCAGCGCCACCACGCCGAAGGCATCGCTCGACTATGCGGTCAACGATTCCGAGAACCTCTACGTCACCGTCGCCAAGGGGTTTCGCCTGGGGGGTCCGACCGGACCTGATCCTGCGAATGTGCCGGGTGGAACCTGCGATGCGGACTACGCGACGCTCGATATCGCCAACCCACCCACCAAGTACCAGTCCGACTCACTCTGGAGCTATGAGCTCGGCAGCAAGGGGCGCTACCTGGACAACCGCTTTTCGGTCAATGCAGCGGCCTACTCCATCAAATGGACCAGTATCCAGCAGACCATCAATCTGCCCACCTGCGGCTTCGGCTTTACCACGAACGTGGGCGACGCCCAGATCTACGGCAGCGAACTCGAGCTGAAGGCGCTGGTGCTGCCGTCGCTCACCCTGTCCTTGAATGGCGGAACCACGCACGCGTACATCTCCTCCGTCTCCGGCCTCGGCGCCGGTATCGTCAATGTCGGCGAGTCCATCCTGAACGTGCCGAAGTACAGCATCACGCCGAGCATCGATTTCGACACGCCGATCGGCGACTCGATGACCGCGTTCGTGCGCGCCGATTACGCCTATACCGGCCGCGCACGCGCGTACTTCGACAGCAGCGGCTTGAATCAGCTGTTCTCGCCGGGCTATGGCATCGTCAATCTCAACGTGGGATTCACGCGGGACAAGCTCACGGTTGGTCTTTACGCGAAGAACCTGTTCAACTGGAACAACATCATCCAATACCCCTCCGTCAATTCGGTGCCGGAGGGCTACACGGTCCGCCCCGCCACGATCGGCATCACGGCGATGTGGTCACTATGAACGTGCAGCTCTTGGCATCGCGGGCATTGCGTGCCATAAGCGTCGCGGAAGGGTGGGTTACCGTGGTGCATCGCCTCAGGGTCTCGACCGCTTGACGACTTCGTTCTACCCGGGCGGATTGGGCGGGTGGTAACTGAGGCGGATAGGAATTTCCAACGCCCGTCCGATCCAAGGCTGCCCACAACCTTGTTGCCCGTAACCAGGCTTATGCTGCGTCCAAGCTTAGGGGCCGCGTGGCTTGGCTGCAGGGTTGCTGGACAGTCATTCCGACCATCCGAGATTCCGTGAGGCAGCTTATCGCAGGCAAGTTCGTCGAAGCGGCCGCGGTCTACGCGGGGCACGCGGGGGCACTGCAGTGCACGCCGAGCGGTGGCGGCCTAGCTTGAACGCGAGTCTCCTTAAGGGTCCTGCGGACGCCTCCGGCGGTGTAAGCTGTCGGCGGTCACGGCTGGATTTGAGAGGGAGACGTCATGACATCCTCGGCAATGAAAAAATTCCTCGCGCTGTATCTCGTTCCCGCCGCGGTCATGGCGGAATGGGCCACGACCGATGCCGCGATCCGTGCACCGGCCGAGGAGAAAATGCGAGCCGACTGGGGCCGTTGGATGGGCGAGCACGGCAAGATCATCACGTTGACGGAGGCGGCCGGCAAAACTAAGGCGGTCAGCGCGAAAGGCATCACCGATATCAAGGACGAGATCATGCTGTATTCGATCGTCGAAGCGGACAGTCACGAGGCGGCCGCGAAGGCGTTCGCCGACCATCCGCATCTTACGATCCCGCAGGCATCGATCCAGGTCATGGAAGTTCGATCTTTGTAAGACGAGGACGGGCAGCAAACGCGTCGGCGCAGTCGACGTGCGCTTGCACCCGACGGTAAGAGGCGCAAAAACGGCGACCTGAAAGGAGGTCATCATGGCTCAAGGATATCGAGCTCGACATGTCCCTCGGCGCCCCCGTGGCGCCATCCGAACCGTTGCGAGACACCTGGCCGTGCCGGCCGGTACCACCCCGCAATCGCTGCGCGTTCCGATCACGAACGTCTACGGAGGAGGGGACTACACCGCCGCGATTCAAGTTGGCACGAAGGGCCAACTCGCCAACGTGATCCTCGACACCGGCAGCAGCACGCTCGCCGTGACCAAGGCCGCCTACGATCCGGCGAAGGATACGACGCCGCCGAAACCGACGACGCTCGCGCAGGTCATTCTGTACGGGACCGGCGGATGGGCCGGCCCGGTTCTCGGTACCGGCGTGTCGCTCGGCGGCGTCGCGCTCGCGGGTGCGCAAGTCGCGCTCGCCGTCGATCAAGAGCCCGACAATTTCGGGCAGGCGGGCGGCATTCTCGGTCTCGCCTTCAATGCGCTGAACTCGGCCTTCGATACCGGCAAGCCGACCTACCCCTGGCACTATGCCGTGAAGGGCACGAGCGCCGGGCTCACGGCGTTCGAGCAGGAGCTCGCGAGGGACCAAACGACGGACGTTGACCCGTTTTTCACGCAGCTCGCCGCTCAGGGGGTCGTCGCGAACAAATTTGCGTTCTACACGCTGCGCTCTTTCCCGCGCGTCGCGAGCGCCACGGCGTCCGCGTCCACGCTCGCGAATGACCCGGTCAACCAGGGGTATCTCGTGATCGGCGGCGGCGATACGCCGGCTGAGGCCGATCTATACACCGGCAATTTCTCGAATGTCGCGGTCGTCGACGATCTTTACTACAACGTGAATCTCAAATCGGTCCAAGTCGGCAGCGGACCCGCGGTAGCGGCGGCTGCGCTGCAAAAAGAGTTTGTCGCAGACGCGGGCTCGAACGCCATCGTCGATACCGGTACCAATTCTCTCGTGCTCGCCGAGGACGTGTTCGCAGCGGTACTGAAGGGCCTCGATGCCGTCAACCCGAAATTTGGTCAGCTCATTCAGTCGACGAATCCGGTGCCCGTCGGCGAGCTCGCCCTCGCATCCTGGCCGAACCTCGTCTTCGTGCTGCAGGGCCAATCGGGCGATGTCGCCTTGACGGTCACGCCGCCGACCTACTGGCAAGTGGATAGCCCGAGCCCCAACGTCGCAACCCCGGTCGTGTCGGGCATGCCCGCGGGAAACCCCAACCAGTCGATTCTCGGTTTGCCGCTCATGAACAATTACTACACGGTGTTCGACCGGTCGACGGGCATGGGCGTCATCCGGTTCGCCCCCATCAAGCTCCTCAGTTGAGGAGCGCACCGTGAGTACGCGTCGAGGGGTCAAGCGACTCGGCGTCACGGCGGCCGAGGCTGCCAAGAAAACGTCGAGCATTGCGCACAAGCCGCCGTTGCCGATCATTGACTTTGGCAAACTCGGGACCGTCGCCCCGGGGATTCCGGCGAATCCCGACAGCATGCCGACCGCCGACACGGTCGTCCTGTGTTGGGCCGAATCCGAATGGGCCGCCTTGCAACACGTGTTCGTCAGCGGCGCGCAGCCCATGCCGTATTCGGACGCCGGCCATTCGTCGTGGCCGGGCTGGTCGCGGCTCACGACACCGGCCGTGCCTGCCGGTGTCGACGGAGGCTATTGGGGCTACTACCGCTTGGTGACCGTGGGGCAGAAGCGCGTGCTGCTGTTCAAGAGCAACGTGCATCTCGACGAGACGAACGGTCAGGCCAACCTCGAGCAGTTGGTGGCGCTGTTCGGCAAGACCGTCAAGCCCGGCTTGATCCTGTCCACCGGCACCGCGGGCGGCGCGCGACTCAAAGACCCCATCGGCACGGTCAATGTCGTGGCGGCCGGTACGCTGCTCGGCAGCGGCGCGCCCGCCAACTGGCCGACGTACAGCAACGCCTGGGTGCCGGCCTGGCAGCTCGTGAAGTCGCCGAATTTCGTCGAGCAACTCATGGCAATCCCGACGACCAAGACGGATCTTCAGTCGCTTGCCGACGCATTCAATCGCAAGAATGGGACGAGCTACCGCTTGAGCGAACTCGATCCCGACAATCTCTGCAACGGCGCACCCGTGCCCGCCGTCAACAATCTCACGCCAGCCACGTCGCTCTTGACCGCGACGACCTTCGCCGTCGCCAACACGAGCGGCAACTTCGAACAATTCGCCTGCGTCGAGATGGACGACGCGATCATCGGCGAAGCCTGCAAGAAGGCGGGCATCGCGTTCGGTTTCGTCCGCAATGTCTCGGACCCCGTGCAGAACGCCGCGCTGCCGACCACCGACCAGGGCCGCTGGGGCGGGAGCGTGTATCAGGCGTACGGGTTCTATACGAGCTATGCGGGGGCGCTGGTGGCGTGGGGGATACTCGTTGAGCCTTAGAGGCGAACGAGCCGAGCGTTACGTGACGCTCACCGTGTGATCGACCCCTTCCCAGACACCGGCATAGCGCCGGGTGAAATTCAATTCCTCGTGCCCGCGAAGATCGGTGCTCGAGAGTTCGACGGACCACAGTCCCCAGAGACCCGCGATCGAATCACGATCTTGAACACCTTGCCAACCGCCGAAGCCCCAGTGCAGCGTAAACGGACGCGTGTCTTCGAAACAAATCGACGCTCCCTTCTCGATCGACCGAATGGGCACGTCGCCGCGCCAGTGGCGCACGGTCGGGCGACATTGCTCAGGGTCCTTGAAATGGTCCTCGACGCAGCGGAGCAATTCGAGCGGTCGCCGGTCGCCGGTTGCAATGAGCAATTTGAGAAATTCCGCATGCGACCACAACAGCGGCATGGCACTGCCCGACGGTCGCCCGGGGAATAGCTCCCGTTCGGGAATCGCAGCCGACTCCCAGACCTGTTCCGGCAACAACCCACCGGCACTGGCGCAGTGACGCATCGTGTGCAGATAAGGCATCGGGTCTTCGCCCGCTTGCAACGCGAGGTGCCCGCGCTCACCCACGAGCAGCGGCCATCCGCGGCCTATCCCGTGACCTGAAAACGCGCTGCCATCGGCTTTTTCTCCATAGCCGTCCTCGTTATACCGATGGTAGACGATCCCCGCAGGCGTGGGCACGCCTAATATCTGATCGACGACCGCGATCGTCTCGAGTACGCGCGGATCGCGGGCGCTGCGCAGGCCCAAGCGGACGAGATAGGAGAATTCCATACTGACGAGAGCCGATGCGGCGATCGTCTGGCCTTGGCGATTCTTGAGTTCGAGGGGTGCGTGGAGATTGCCCTCGCTCCCGGGTGGGGCGATCCGAATATAGTAGCCGGAGACCCCGCATTGCTTGGCAAGCGGGGTCCCTTCGACGTAGCACCAGGTTTCGATGCGGTCGTTCCAGTCGTTGGCCAGGGCCCGAACGTATGACTGCTCTTCCGCTGACAGCCAGGGCGAGGCGGCGATGAGCGCGCTGATGGCCACGGCGATCGTAAAGGGATTGATGCCGGGATTCTCCTCCCAGCGATCCTGCTGACTGCTCGGGCCGGTGCGCACGACAAACGCAATGGCAGCACGCACCATCGAGGATGTTCCTTGGACTTCCTCGACGCCCGACTCCCGCAGCTTTGCCGCGAGCAGCACGGGGAACGCGGCCTCATCGAGTTGAATGCCCTTCCAGAACGGGTCGCCATGCGGATAGTAGTTCTGCGGCCAGTCGCCCTTCGGGGTTTGCATCGAAATCAAGTGACCCAGAATCCGAGTCACGTCGGCAACTTGGCCGGCGCCGAGCAGCGCAATCGCACTCAGCGTGGCATCTCGCGGCCACACGAGGTGATAGCCGCCCACGGTGTCGGTGGTATTGCCCCAGGGCGTGCTCAGGCTTGCGACGACCGCGCCCGGATAACTCCGGTCCTCGTGGATTTTGAGCACGGTGGCGCTCAGCAGGGCTGCACTGCCGAGCGCGCTACCGGCGTCCGGCAAGCTCAAGCGGCTTCCCCAGGCTTGCCAGGCATGCAAGAACTCCTCCCGCAGATGGTCGAAGTTCTCCGCGAGCGAGGTGCGCGCAAGCGTCGAGGCGCCGAGCGAGGTCTCTGCGAATCCCAATCCCAACACGCCGCGACTGCCGGCGGCGGCGCCCGTCAGCGCGACGGTGCCGTGATCAGCCGTCGTAAAACGGTAAGTCAAGGTGCCGTGTCGATTCAGATCCTGCCAGCCATCGGATGCGCCGACGTATCCGCAACTCAAATCGCGGAGCGGTTCCATCCCGCGAAGGCACAGCGCGGCATTGCCCCGCTGGGCGTAGCCCGCGTCGCCATCGATCCACGCACGATTCTCGGCACCGGTGCCGCCGAGGTGAGGAGCCACGATCGCGATCAATCGATAGGGACCTTCAATGGCATAGCGCACCAACAGCACGTCCCGTCGAGGGTCGGGCAGTATCTCGAGCGTCAACCGATAGTCACTGCCGGTATGGACGATCGTGGGCGCCGGCAGATACGACGACGGGGTCGATAACCGGTATTGCCGCAACCGCTTCAAATCGTGCCAGGAGTTCTTTCCCACGAGATAGAAGCTGAAATCTCGTATCTGCGGCGTGCCGGTGGACGGCCAGTAAATCTCGTTGACGATCCCGTGGCCGATGGTCGCCCACAGCCTCGAGGTGCCGAGCGCCGTGGTGATAAAGTCTTTATCACTCGACGACCATGTGGGCGCAGCCCCCGGCGCTCCAAATGCCGATGTACTCATCGTTGATCATTTCCTTTTGAGGATGTCGAAGATGTTGCGCAAGGTGGTCAGCGCTTGGACCCCGCAAGCGCGCGGCGGTTCATTGGCAGTGCCTCTGAGCCGTAAGGGGGCGGCAGCAAAGCTGCTCGGTCAGGCGACGACGGCCATGGTGTTGTCTCTCGCGCGGGGCCGAACAGCACCGCCACGGCGTGGAGCCAACTTGAGCTTGCCGGGGCTGTCGATGCCGCGGAATCGCGGCTAGATCTTGGTGGCGAGCGCAATGCGGTCGCCAAGACCGAAGCGGCAGAAATCCGTCCCGATGCAACTCTTGCAAGTGCGGTAGTTCTTGCCCAGGCGTAGCCGGCCGGCATGCCGATGTCGCGCCAAATCCCTGGAAGGTCGTCTTTGGCACTGCACAGGGGCACGGATCAGTCTGGCCGAGTTTCTCAATGGGGTCCTTGGTACCGCCCACTACCCGATCTGCACGCTCAAACTTCGTTTCGGACGGGAACCTTTTCGCTGCAACAGAGGTGGGCGTCCGCGGCGCAGCGACCCAGCCCACATCGGCGCTGACCTCGCCGATGGTGATGACGCGGTTGTGGCACCCTGTGGGTGCGGCCCAAGAATGCAAGCGCGAACGCGGACTTGCGTCTCGACGCAGATACCCGTGTGTTAATTGCCGATCACCTTCAACTCACCGGGGCCGATCGACGGTCAGGAAGCAGTCAAACTCAGTGGCTGCCCGTTGTAGCAATTGGCCATTCTTGATACCGGACCATCCCATCTCCGCAACCGTTCGAACAGCATGGCCGGTCAATTCCGCTCGGAGTCGCTTCGGGACGCATTCGTCAAGCAACACACGCATGAGCGAGTGCCAAGTCTCCGGCTTGTTGAATTGCTGCTACGGCAAGCTCGCGCGACACGCTTGGGAAATCCTCAAGAAACTCATCTAGGGAATCGCCACCCTCAAGGTAGTCCAGCAGCGTCTGGAACGGCACGCGAGTTCCCGTCAGGCAGGGTGTACCCCCCATAATCTCGGCATTACTCGAAATAGCCACGTCCATGACCACTTACCATACCGCAAGGTCGATGAGGGCGGCAAATTCCAGGTGTTACGACCGGAAGCAGGAAGCACGAGATGCGCCGGCATCGGTCACCGTGTAGGGACGTTCTTGGGAAAGTTGCGATAACTAGGGGCAGTCGATCAGATCCCGCGCCTGATCCGCCCCGTTTACCGGGTTGCAAATACTGCAATCGATGTTGCGAACCGTCGCCCTCACGCGACATTTCCGGATACCCCCGCGGCCATTTAGGATCTGGCCTCAAATGTTGAGGAGAACGGAATGAAACGCGGAACCACAATTTGGCTATTGGCATCCGCGGCGCTGTCGACCTACGCAGCCGCAAACGCGACGAGCTTCATCAGCTTTCCCGATAACTTGCCGGAGGCCGGCACCAACGGTACCGCCACCATCCCAACCGGAGCTGGCCTTGAAGATACATCTAACCCCACTCACGTGATCGGTAACGGCACGTCGTCGAGCTGCACCAGTGCTGCGGTCGTGGCAGCGGTGAAGACCGGCGGCATCATCACGTTCGAATGCGGACCGGCGCCCGTCACCATCCAAATGGCGCAGACGGCGCAGGTGTTCAACAACGGAGCCTCCAAGACGGTGATCGACGGCGGTGGTCTGGTAACGCTGAGCGGGATGAAACTGCGCCGCATTCTGTACATGAACACCTGCGACCAATCGCTGGTCTGGACCACGTCGCATTGCCAGAATCAGGAGTATCCGCAGCTGACCGTGCAGAACATCACCTTCACCGGCGGCAATGCATCCACCGCATCCACACCCTACGGAGGCGCCATCTATGCACGAGGCGGCCGCCTCAAGGTGGTCAATTCACGGTTCTTCAGCAATGACTGCGCCAGCACCGGACCCGACACGGCCGGTGGCGGCATTTACGCACTGAGCCAGTATGATTCGCTGCCGCTCTATGTCGTGCACTCCACCTTCGGCGGAGAATCGACGCTGGGCAACATCTGCTCGAATGGCGGTGCCGTGGGCAGCATCGGAGTGTCCTGGACGTTCATCAATAGTTTGCTCAGCTACAATCACGCCGTCGGGCACGGCGGCAACCCGGCCTCCAGCGGTACACCCGGGGGCGGCAGCGGCGGTGCGATCTACAACGATGGCGATACGATGGTGCTGTCGGTGAACGGATCGCAGCTGCTGGACAACGAAGTCAACGCCTTTGGCTCCGGGATTTTCTTCGTCTCGGACAACCTGACGGGCAGCATCACCATTACGGGCTCAACCATCAAAGGCAACACCGGCGGTTCGTGGTACCCCAAGTATCCGCAAATCTCGGCGCCGGCGAGCACGCCGATCACAGTAAAGAGTTCGACGATTTCCAATTGAGTCGGGACCCGGTCGCACGCACGCCAATTGCGTCGCCCGAGTCACTCACCCGCGCGTGAGAGCGTCCGTCAGCATGGATA
>Ga0116229_10008082_pt1 | contig 16456 bp, 12 predicted proteins | sample S1TSphgellanicum_3_FD_87313 | JGI IMG/M metagenome (GOLD analysis project Ga0116229, IMG submission 87313) | Host-associated microbial communities from peat moss isolated from Minnesota, USA - S1T2_Fc - Sphagnum magellanicum MG | ecosystem: Host-associated > Plants > Peat moss > Unclassified...
GATAACCGCGGAAATGAGCGCCACCGTCTCGGGATAATTAAGCCGCAACCCGCGCGCGAGCCGCTTTTGCGCCAGAGAGCCGGCATGGTGCAGAAGCAGCTTGTCGATTTCGTGAGGCGTAAGGTGCATGGGTTGTTATTTAGGTTATGAGTCTACCTTTTGCGCGCCCAGGGATCATCGCCGAGAAGTTCGCGCACGAAAGCCAGATGTCGGTGAATTTGCCGGCCCACTTTCTCGACTCGCCCGCCGGCCAGGGGCAGAACCGCTCCGCCGCGAATGGAGTTGGCGCTGACCAAAAGCGGCGCTTTCGATTGGATGGAACCGCCGAAAATGTTGCCGAGCCGTTCGTCGACGGGACCCCGCAACGTCACGCCAATCAATAGGAGCGTGGCGTGGCAATTGAACCGGCCCGCCATCATGGGCGAATCAAGCGGCCCAGCCGATGGGTCCAGGAGAATGGAATCGAGAAAAGCATGCTCGCCATTGATAAAGACGTCCGTGCGGCCCGCGCTACACCGTTAGATGCTTTTTGACGATTTCGTCATTAAGTTCGGCAATCGGTCCTTGAGCCACAATCGCGCCGCGATCCATGATGTAAAACCTGTCGCCGACCCCAAGGCAAAAGTCAAGGTATTGCTCGACCAGCAGGATGCTGATTTTGCCCTCCTTCTTGATTTTTACGAGTGTGTCTCCAATGAGGTCGATGATGTTGGGTTGAATTCCTTCCGTTGGCTCATCGAGGATCAATATTTTGGGATCGGTTAAGAGCGCCCGGGCAATGGCGAGTTGCTGCTGCTGGCCGCCGCTGAGGACGCCTCCCTTGCGTTGCAGCATTTCCTTGAGCACGGGAAACAACTCCAGCACGCGCTCCAACGGGCCCTTTTGTTTTGCGCCATGGACGACGAGGCTGACTTTTAAATTTTCCCACACGGTGAGGTGCGGGAAAATATCGCGGCCCTGCGGAACATAGCCGAGACCGCTTCGCGCGCGTTCGTCCGGCCTCATCGATGACAAGTCCGCGTCGCCGAGCTTGACCGAGCCAGCATCGGTCTTGGCCATTCCCATGATGGACTTGAGGGTCGTCGTCTTGCCTACGCCGTTGCGACCCATCAAACAGACAAGGCTGTTTGCCGGCACTTCCAGGCTAACGTCCCGCAGGATGAGAGATCCGTCGTAAGAAACGGAGATATTTGAAAGCGTCAGCATGTGAGACTCGTGGTTCTTCAGCTCTTCTTTTTTCTGCCGAGGTAAACTTCTTTCACGCGCTCGTCGTCCTGAACCTGGTCGACTGTACCCTCGCAGAGAACCGTGCCCTGGTGCAGCACGGTGACTTTGCGCGCGATCTGGCGAACAAAGGTCATGTCGTGCTCGATGACAACGATGCTGTGCTTACCCTCGAGGCTGAGCAACAACTCGCCGGTTTTGTGTGTCTCCTCATCGGTCATGCCGGCCGCGGGTTCGTCCACCAGCAACAGTTTGGGGTTTTGCGCGAGCAACATTCCAATCTCGAGCCACTGCTTCTGGCCGTGGCTGAGCGCCCCTGCCTTCGTGTCGGCCCTGGAATCCAGCGCCACGGTCTTCAGGATTTCGTAAATGCGATCGCGGCGCTCCGGCGTAACGCGTGAAAACAGGCTGCTCCACACCCCTCGCCGGCCCTGGAGCGAGAGCCAGATGTTTTCAAAGACGGTATGATCGATATAAACCGATGGCGTCTGAAATTTTCGCCCGATGCCCAGCCGGTTGATGGCGGGTTCGTTCAGTTTGGTAAGATCCGTATCTGCCCCGAATTCAACTTTTCCACTGTCGGGCTTGGTGCGTCCCGTGATGATATCCATCATGGTGCTTTTGCCGGCGCCGTTGGGACCGATGATCGTCCGCAACTCGCCCGTATCCATGTAGAAAGTCAAATTCGAGATGGCCTTGAAGCCCTCGAAGGTCTTGTTGACCTTCTCGAGCATCAGGATGAACTGGCGCGGTTGGGTCGCTGCAATCATGGGGCTTTCGCAAGGGGCTTGGTTGCCTCGACCGGCTCGGGCAGATCGGGCGCGATGCTCTCGTCAGGCTTCGCTTCGACCACCGGCTTGCCGGCGGAATACCTTTGCCAGACTCCCTGCAGCTGACCGACCAGTCCGACAATTCCCTTCGGCATGAACAGCGTCACCAGGATGAAGGTCAAGCCGAGGAGCAGCGACCACAGATCAGGAAAGGCCCGCGTCGCCCAACTCTTCATGGCATTCACCGCAAAGGCGCCCACAATCGGACCAACGAGGGTGCCACGTCCTCCCACCGCAACCCACATGACCGCCTCCAGCGATTTCTCCGTTTCCATTTCGCTGGGATTGATGATGCCCACCTGCGGCACATAGAGGACACCCCCAAGGGAAGCGATAAGCGCGGCGAGAACGAAGACGAAGAGTTTAAAGCTCGCAGTCGTGTAACCGGAAAAGAGCACGCGGTTTTCACTGTCGCGAATGGCGCGCTGGATCTTGCCGAATTTCGTCGTCGTCAGCCATCGGCAAAGGGCATACACCAGCACCAACACGGCTCCCGAACAAATATAAAGGCCACGCTGGGTCGACGGTTCGCGAAGGTCACGGCCCAGCATGAACTTGAAATCGGTGAAGCCGTTGTTTCCTCCCATGAGCAGGCTGTTGCGAAAGAAGAGCAGACTCGCCGCGTAAGTGAGCGCCTGCGTCAGAATGGAGAAGTAAACCCCGCGAATTCGCGACCGAAACGCGAGGTAACCGAAGAGCGCGGCCAGTCCGCCTGGGAGAATGATCGCCATGAACATGGCGAAAGGAAAACTACTGAAGGGCTTCCAAAACTCCGGAAGCTTGCTAAAGCCCAGGAAGACGAGGAAGTCAGGGATCGGCTGATGATATTGGCCGAGCGTGCCGATTTCCCGCATGAGATACATGCCCATCATATAGCCGCCGAGCGTGAAGAAGAGCGCCTGGCCCAGGCACAACAACCCCGTGTAGCCCCACAACAAGTCGACGCTGACCGCGAGAATGGCGTAGCAAAAATATTTGCCATACACGTTGATCGTAAAATCGCTGACGTGCAGCCAGCTTCCGTCCGACGTGAAGGCGTTCAAGCACGGTAGGAGGACGAGCAACACCAGCGACAGGCCCGCGGTCACACCCGCTTCGACTTTAAGGGATTTGTTCATGACTTAATCCAAGCTGCGGCTCTTGATGGAAAACAAGCCGCCGGGCTTCCACTGCAGGAAGAGGATGATGCTGATCAGCACGACGATTTTGCCCGTGACCGGGGAGCCGGTGAGTTGCTGCAAAACTTGATCCGCCGTGCCAATGCCCATGGCCGAATAAACCGTACCGACGATGCTGCCCACGCCGCCAACCACGACCGTCATGAAGCTGTCGACGATGTAGCCCTGGCCAAGGCTGGGCCCGACATTTCCGATCTGGGAGAGAAACGCGCCGGCCAACCCGGCCAAGCCGGAACCAAAAGCAAACGTCATCATGTTCACTCTCGTTGTCTGGACGCCCAGGCAGGAAGCCATGGCCCGGTTCTGCATAACGGCGCGCATGAGCAGGCCAAGCGGTGTCTTGGACAACAGGAGGTAAGTGCCAATCACGATCAAGATCGCAAAGCCGATGACGAAGACACGATTGTAGCCAAAGGAAACGTCGTCGATCGCAAAGTGCCCCAGCAGCCACGCGGGCGAATTCACCTGCACGTTATTCGCACCAAAGACCATGCGGAAGATTTGCTGCATCACGAGAGAAACTCCCCATGTGGCGAGGAGGGACTCCAGCGGCCGGCGATAAAGAAACTGGATCACGGACCGTTCGAGCACCAAGCCCGCCAGCGCAGCCATGAGGAAACTCAGGGGAATGGCGAAAAGGAAATAGCTTTGATAGAGCCATCCCGTGGCATTGAGGCCGGGAAGGTTCAAGCCGAACGCAATGGGATTACCACCGACCGAAAACGGGAGGGTGATGTGAAAGTCGAAACCCGAGCCGAATAGGTTTTGGACAACATAAGTGGTATAGGCGCCAACCGCGATCATCTCGCCATGGGCCATGTTGATCACGCCCATCAAGCCAAACGTGATGGCCAAGCCGAGGGCAACCACGAGCAGGATCGAGCCAAGACTGATGCCATGAAAAATGGTGCCAAAGAAGTTGACCCAGCCGATATGGGCGTTGATGGCGCCAACCGCCCCGGTAATCTCATGCGACAGTTGCGGATTATTTTGCGTGCTGACTGCCAGGTCGTTGAGCATGTCCAGGCTGCCCATCGCATTCAGCTCCGCCAGTTTCCGGACGGCGGCAATCTGCACCGCCGGATCCGCGTCGTTCAATTGCAGGGAAGCGACGGCTTCCTCAATGGCTTTTCTTACCTCGTCGACTTTTTCCACTGCCAGCCGCTTTTGCAAAACAGGAATGTAGCCCTCCTTCTTGGAGTGGCCGAGCTTGTTGACCGCTGAGGAGCGCGCGTCCGGGTCGGGATCCGCAAGCGCAAGCGTATCGAGTGTCTGCTGAATCACACTGCGCAAGCGCATGTCGGAATCGGCCGTGTCTAAGTCGCCGTCGGCGTAGCGCAGTTCTTTACCGCTGGCGTCCTTCAAAACCTGACCATCGATGACGCGGATGGCGCGCGCTTTGCCGTTGGCATCCTGTTGGTCTTCCAAGATGACCGGAACCTTTGAGCCGTCCGGAGCCGGGTAGAGGTAAACCTCCGAGCGCGTCCAGGCCGACAAAACGTCGCTGGCGGTCTTGGAGCCGCTCCCGGACAATGCCGTCAACGCACTCTGCTGGTCCGCGCCAGTGCTCAGGATGGCTTGGACCAATTGTTGGCGCACCGGATCCGATGGCATTGCCGCCGCGGGTGCCGCATTAGCCGGGCCCGGCGCCGGGTCCGCCTGCAAAGACAAGCCGGGCAAAACGGACAAACAGGCGACGAGCAGCCAAAGAGTTTTCGTGAAGATTTTCATGATTGTTAAAAGAGGGGTGAAGCACCCGGCTCCACCCCTCCCCATTTAATCCCAAATATCAGGGTTTCCGGATTACTGGCCCTTGGAAGCAAGTTCCGTGTCAAGTTTCTTGAGCAGCCAAGGTTCGCCCACAACTTGGTCGAAGGTCTTGATGATCTTGAACTGACCGTTAGCCAGCGTTTCACCGATATACACGTTCTTCGTGCAGTGATGGTTGGCCTGAACGGTGATCTTCCCGCCCGGACCATCGAAGCTGATGTCGCCGGACTCAAGCACCTTGCGCACGGCATCCACGTCGAAGGTGCCGGCCTTCTCGACCGCTTCCTTCCAGAGGTAAACGCCGTCGTAGGAGAGCACCATCGGGCTGTCGACCGCGCGATGTTCCTTCACCACTCCGGCATGGCTTTGCGACGACAGCCAGGAATTCCAGGCAGCGAGAAACTTCTTGTTCTCCGGCGTCTTGAGCGACATGAAGTAGGTCCAGCAACCCAGCTCACCCACGAGATCCTTGGTGGGCATGCTGCGCAGTTCGTCTTCCGCCAGGCTGAACGAAACCACCGGGCAGTCCGACGGCGTCAAGCCGGCCGCGACGATTTCCTTGAAGAAGGGTACGTTCGAGTCACCGTTGATCGTATTAATAACGCAGGCGTCGCCAGAGGCGGCAAACTGCTTGATGTCCGCCACGATCTGCTGGAAATCCGTGTAGCTGAACGGAACGTACTTTCCGGCAGAGATGACCTTGCCCGAATCGTCCTTGCGGAAGCCGCCGCCGATGTCCTCGGCCTTGACGCCGTGGAGCAGCAGATACTTGTAGAGGATCAAGTTCGTGGTCTGCGGATATACGTAGTCCGTGCCGATCAGGTAGAACTTCTTCTTCCCCTGCGCGAGAAGATAGTCCACCGCGGGAATGGCCTGCTGGTTGACCGCCTCGGCCGTGTAAAAGATGTTCTTGGACTCTTCCTCGCCCTCGTATTGCACCGGGTAAAACAGAAGCCCATTGTCCTTCTCGAACACTGGCAGCACGGATTTCCGGCTGACGGACGTCCAGCAGCCAAAGGTGACTGCTGCCTTGTCTTCCTCGAGCAACTGTTTCGCTTTCTCAGCAAACAGCGGCCAGTTGGACGCGCCGTCCACGACGTCCGGCTCGATTTTGTAGGCTTTGCCTCCGACCTTGATGCCGCCTGCATCATTGATCTGGTCGAACGCGAACAGCAAGACGTCGCGCAGCGATGTTTCGCTGATGGCCATCGTGCCGCTCAGCGAGTGCAGGATGCCCACCTTGACGGTGTCGTCGGCCTTTAGCGGGACGGCGCAGCACAGGGCTGCGGCGGCAGTCATTATTTTAAGTAAGTGTTTCATGAGTTTCCTCGGGTTTTGGGTTTTTTGTTTCTGACTTAGTAGAGATAGGTGGCGCCGGCACCCACGATGATCTGCTGCGCTTTGCCATTGAAGCCACCTGCGTACGACGTGGCGTCATAACGAATTTCCGGCTGAATCTTGAGGTTGGGCGTCGGCTTGAAATTCAGCGTGAGCGTCAAGCTGCCGATATCGCCATGATTGTCCGGCGAAGAGATGCCGGCATCAGCTATGCCGCGGAGACCCGGGGCCAGGCTGTTCGCATTGAACGTATTGAGTCCCTCGCCCTGCGGGTCGTCGATGATTTCCGCACGGAAGGCCAGGCCAAGCTCCTGGCTGAAATCGTACCAGATCCACGTACCGGCTGAATAGAGGTCGCCCGACTGTCCGGAGTCAGCGCTTAGGTGGAAATAATCCCCCTCGAAGCCGGTCCCGAGCTGCTTCGTGATTTGATAACCAGCGAGGATTTCACCACCCGCCGCGCTCTCCGTACCCACCGCCTGTCCGCCGAAACCGATCAGGTTGAACCAAAAGTCCTTGGTCGGCTTGAAGTCCAGCGCGCCCATGATGCCCTTCTGGTTGCGGTCGGAGATGGCGCCGGCATAGAGGCCGTCCTCGCCGCGAACGACGACCGTCAGCCAAGGCGTGAAGTCATAACTCAGCTGAACGCCCGTCTCGGGACCGTTGCCGGTGTAGTACCACTGGTAACCTTGCGAGAAGTTCTCGTTGGCCGCGCCACCGTCGCCAGACTCATAGTTGAGGAGCGAGATCATGTCGCCGGCCTTGACGTTGAGACCGCTCCCGACCGGCACGTTGAATTCCACGTACGCTTCACGCAGGTACTGGAAGCCGTTCGTGCCGCTGTTGGAATTCAGCACCGGCGCGTCTTCGCCCGCTAACAGCGAGAGGCGGAAGCCAGCGTCCCATTTGTCTTTCTGCACCTCGGGGCTAGCGAGCGTGATCTTTACCTTGTTGATCGAGAAGTTGTTGTTCCGGGTATTCCAGAGATAGCCCGCGTTATACCCACCGGATGGGTTTTCCAGGTTGTCAAAGTAGGACGTCTGGACGTAACCGCTCAGGATGATCGCCGACGTGGCCGAAACCTTTGGCGTGATCGTCCCCGTTCCTTTTGGATCGCTGACATCAATGCCCGAGTTGTCGAGCTTGTCCTCCAAGGCATCAAGACGATGCTGCAGTGCCGCGTTCTGCTTCTGCAATTGCTCGATGGCGGCTTGGTCTTGTGCGCGCAGGGATCCATTTCCGGCAAGCACTCCCGCGCACGTGCAACCGGCCAGGAGGAATCCTCCCAAATATTTTTTGTAGTTCATTTCGTTTCTCCTCGTTGTTGATTTTCTTTCGCCGTGAAACATTTCTCCCGGCAAACGACCGCTCTTAAACAGTCCCTGTGCCAAAGTGAGAACGGGGACTGCAACTGCATGCCCGCAAGCGATATCAAATTTTTCTGCGCGAATACGCGCGTTTACGGAAAGGCACCAGACGCCCTGAAAATTGTCCTGTTCCGGAACGATTAGGACATTGCGCGCCTGCTGCGAACAGCGTCCCGGTACGCCTCCTCCTTCGCCACTTTAAGGGCTGCGGAAATTCGAGGCCGTGCGAGGCTGAGGCGGCGCGAAACATGCTAAGCATTTAGCCTAGGTGAAAGGAAGCACTCCGAACGAAATGAACAAAGGGTCCCGGTCAATTGTCGTTGGAATGGCCCTCGTCATCGTCGTTTTGGGCGCCATTGCCTGCGCGATGGACTTTGCCTTTATGAAATCCGAGCCGCCGATTCGCGTCGGCATTCTCCACTCGTTCAGCGGCACGATGGCCATCAGCGAAGTGCCCGTGGCCGAGGCCGAGCAACTTGCGATCAAGGAGATCAACGACTCAGGAGGACTGCTCGGGGGCCGCAAAGTCATTCCCATCCTGGCGGACGGTTGCTCGGATTGGCCGACCTTCGCGAAGCAGGCCCAAAAACTCCTGGTTGATGACAAGGTGTGCGCGATCTTTGGCTGTTGGACTTCGGCGAGCCGCAAGACGGTACGCCCCGTTTTTGAGAAGGAAGGCGGACTTCTTTTTTATCCCGTCCAGTATGAGGGGCTGGAGGAATCGCCGAACATCATCTATCTCGGGGCCGCGCCCAACCAGCAAATCATCCCGGCGGTGAAGTGGACATTCGACAACCTCGGACATCGGTTTTACCTGGTCGGCTCCGACTACGTTTTCCCCCGCGCCGCCAACGCGGTCATCAGCGACCAGGTGAAAGCCCTCGGGGGAACCATCGTCGGCGAGGACTACATCCCGCTTGGACAGACGCAAACCAAGGACGTCGTAGCCCGTATCGTGGCCGCCCATCCGGATGTCATTCTCAATACGATCAACGGCGGCACCAACATCGCCTTTTTTCAGGCACTCCGGGCGGCCGGGATTCACCCGTCCCGCATTCCGACGGTCTCCTTCAGCATCGGCGAAGATGAGCTGCCGGCACTGGACCCCGCCGCCTGCGTGGGCGATTACGCGGTGTGGAATTATTTCCAAACGCAGAGCGGGGCCCGGAATCGAGCCTTCGTCACCGCCTTTCAACATCAATACGGGGCCAAGCGTGTGGTTTCCGACCCCATGGAAGCCGCTTATTGCGCGGTGAAACTTTGGGCGCAGGCGGTCGAGGAGGCCGGCACTGAAAACACGCAGGCCGTACAGAAGACCATCCTCGACCAAAGCATGGCCGCGCCCGAAGGCGTCGTGATGATCGACCCGGAAACGCGCCACACCTGGCGCTCCGTGCGCGTCGGCCGCATCCGCGCCGACGGCCAGTTCCAGATCGTTTGGGATTCAGGCCGCCCCACCCAACCTCAACCGTTCCCCCTCTCGCGAACCCGCGGGCAGTGGGAGAAGTTCCTCGATCAGCTCTATGCCCATTGGCGGGGAAACTGGGCGGCCCCGTCGTCGTAAAGGCCTTGCGTCATGCTCTCAGCCCTGATTCATCCCGAACGCTCGCTTTCCGCCAAATTATTCTGGCGCTTTTTCCTGCTCTCGCTGCCGCTTCTTGTTGCCGGTGGCGTCATCGTGAGTTACTCGGCCCAGCAGCAGTTGCGCAAGGAAGCCTCCGAAAATCTCGCCGCGATAGCCGCCGACAAGGCCGGAAAAATCGAGACTTACGCCCGCAACAAGCTCAACGAAGTCGAACTCATCGCCTCCCAGCCCTACATGCCCGCGCTGTTCAGCCCGGGCGATATCACGCCCGAGAAGCGGAATCTCTTCCTCTTTCTTCAAAGTATTGGTGACTTCGCCAACATCTATTTGTTCTCCTCCGACGGCCATCTCGTTTTTGCCAAGGACGGAAGCAAGTTCTCCTCTCCCGAACTTTCCCGGACGGTCGACCGAACGCGCACGCTCCTGAGCGCTGAGATTTCTGATTACACCCAGGACTCTCCCTCGCAAAGCCCGGCCGTCTATGTCGCCGCCCCCGTTTTCGGGCCGGGAGGGGCGGTCGCCGGCGTCGTGGCGGCCCGGCTTTCCAACGACGAGATTTACCGCGTGATCGCTGACTACTCCAACCTCGGCCGCACCGGGGAGACGGTCATCGTCCAAGCCGAACCCGACGGCATCGTTGTCGTTGCCCCCCTGCGGCACCGGCCCGATGCAGCGTTTCAATTGAAATTCTCCGCCACCAGCGCTCCGTCCGCCATCACCGACGCCGTCGAAGGCATGCGCAACCAATCCGTCACCACGGATTATCGCGGCGAGGAAGTCCTCTCCGTGTCCCGATATCTGCCTTCGCTCGGCTGGGGCCTCGTCGTCCAGATGGACGCCGCGGAAGTCTTTGCACCCGCGGCCAACCTCCGCCACGGAATGTGGGTGGGCGGCATTATTTTCGTTTTTCTATTCATGATCGGCGCGCAAGTCACCGCGCAGTCACTCAACCATCCCATGCGCATCTTTACCGAAGCGGCCCGCCGGGTGGAACGGGGCGATCTTTCAACCCGGGTTGACATGTCTTCGCGCAAGGATGAGTTCAGCTACCTCGCCCAGACCTTCAACGCCATGATTCGGCAGATACAAGACGCCACCCAAAAATTGCGCGAGAGCAACGAAAGTCTTGAACAGAAAGTGGCCAGCCGTACCGAGGACCTCAAAATCAAGACCGCCGAGGCTGAGCGGGCCAACAACGCCAAGAGTGAATTTTTGGCCAACATGAGCCATGAAATCCGCACTCCCCTCAATGCAATCCTGGGCTACGCCCAAATTCTTTTCCGCGATGGCGGGCTTCATCCGTTCCAGCGCGACGCCATCGGTACGATCATCAAGAGCTCCGACCACATGCTCATGCTGATCAACGAAATTTTGGACCTGGCCAAGATCGACGCTGGCCGCATGGAATTGTTTCCAGCGGATTTCAACCTCAGGAAGACCCTTGAGGAAATGGAGGACCTGTTTCAACCCGACTGTGAAGCCAAGGGGCTCGGCTTGCGCGTGGATTTCACCGGGGACGAACGATCCCTCCATGTTCACGGCGACCAGGGGAAAGTGCGGCAAGTTCTCATCAACCTGATTGGGAATGCCGTCAAATTTACTTCGGAAGGATCGGTCAAGGTCACCGTGAGAAAGAATTCCAACCTCGTGACCTTCGAGGTCAGCGACACGGGCCCCGGCATCCCGCCTGCCTTGCGCCAGCTGATCTTCGAACCTTTTCAACAAGGCACCTTGCCAAGTCCGGTGGGCGGCACCGGCCTGGGCCTCGCGATTGCCAAGAAGCAAGTGGGGGTCATGGGCGGAGAGCTCCTTCTCGAGTGTCCGCTTGAAGGAGGCGCGCGCTTCCATTTCACGATTCCCCTTCCCCCGGCCGTTCGGATTCTCACCCGCAATGACAAGGAAGTCGACCGTCTCGCCCCCGGCAGCCACGTTCGAGCGCTGGTCGTTGATGACATCCACGAAAACCGGGAAATTCTCTCACACCTTTTGCAAAGGGTTGGCTGCGAAGTTTCATCCGCCACCAACGGATACGAAGCCATTGAACTAGCTCGCACCCTGCGACTCGACGTTATTTTCATGGACATGCGCCTTCCCCGGGTCGGAGGACTTGAAGCAACCCGCGCCATTCGCCAGCAATTGGGAAACAAAGGTCCCAGGATCGTCGCCATCTCCGCCTCCGCCTTTGAGCACGAAAAGGCCCTCTATCTCAAGGAGGGCTGCGATGATTTTATCGCGAAACCCTTCCGCACTGAGCAGGTTTTCGCGGCGCTTACCAACCTTCTCGGCGTGAGCTTTACTTATCGCGTGCCGGACCGCACTGCGGCGGATGCCCCGATAATCGACTTGGCCGGAATCCCTCTTCCCGAGGACCTCGTCAACCGCATGGTTGTCGCGGGTGAACTGCACAGCGCGACCGTACTCAAGCGCTGCCTCAATGAAGTCGAGGCCCTGGGTCCGGAAGAAAAACGGTTGGCGCTTCATTTGCGCGATTTTCTCTCCCGCTGCGACATGATCGCGATTCAAGGCATCATCGCCCAAATTCCCATTAAAGCTGAACCTTGCCGCGCCGTCCCCTGATGCCTCCGAAAATTCTCATTATTGACGATAATCCCGATAACATTCTGGTTCTAACCGAAACCTTGGAACCACACGGTTACGAAATCTTTCTCGCGTCCAAATCCGACCAGGGAATCAAGCTCGCGGGAACCATTCAGCCCGACGTCATCCTTCTCGACATCGTCATGCCAGGTAAGGACGGATTTGCCGTCTGCGAGATCTTGAAGAGCCACGACCGTACCCGGGACATTCCCATCGTCTTCCTCAGCTCGCGGCAGGAAATGCAGAGCATCGTGCGCGGCTTCGAAATCGGGGCAGTCGACTACATCACGAAGCCCTTTCGCATGCCCGAAGTTTTGGCCCGGCTTAAGACCCATTCCGACAACAGCCGGATGTCGCGCGAGCTAAAGGAACGCAACCAGCAACTCGAGGCTGAAATCCATCGCCGGCAAATCGCGGAAAGTGACAAACAAGCCGCCGAGCAGCGTCTCTCCACCCTCTCCTCCCGCGAGTCGCGCCGATGGGACGTGCAGAGGCTCATTGGCCAGAGCCCCGAGGCCCGGCAGATCCGTTCTGAAATCGAGCGGCTCCAGAGCTTCCCCTCCGTCAGCGCCCTCGTCACCGGCGAAAGCGGCACCGGCAAGGAGCTTGTCGCCCGCGCGATACATTACGGCAGCGCCCGCCGGGCTGGCCCCTTCCATGCCGTCAACTGCGCCGCGATTCCGGCCGAGTTGACTGAATCGGTGTTCTTCGGGCACGTGAAAGGGGCCTTCACCGGCGCGACTTCCGACCGGAAAGGTTCCTTCGAGCTTGCTGACGGCGGCACGCTGTTTCTCGACGAGATCGGCGACATGGACCTTCTCCTTCAGACCAAGCTTCTCCGCGTTTTGGAAGATGGCGAATTCACTCCGGTGGGCGGCACGCAGCCCAGGAAAGTCGACGTCCGCGTGGTTGCGGCAACCAATGCCGATCTTTCCGCCAAGATTGCGGCCGGCAAATTTCGACAGGACCTCTACTTCCGGCTCGCCCGTTACATCATCCGCACGGTGCCGCTTCGCAAGCGCCCGTCCGACATTCCCCTGATGACTCAGCATTTTCTGGTCAGTCTTGCCTCCGAAATGGGCTTGGCCCCGCGCAAGATCAGTGAAGAGGCGCAAGCCCTTCTTCAAAGTTATACTTTTCCCGGCAACGTCCGCGAGCTGCGGAACATCATTGAGAGAGCGTTGATCGAGAGCGCCGGGAAAAATATCGGCCCGGAGCATTTATATCTCATGCCCGAGGGAGAGCCCCTGCCTGTGCCGGAAGAACCGGGGCCGGGTTCTCCCTCCTCTCCGCTCCCCCTAAACGTCAAGGCCGCCGAAGATGAATTGATCCGGCGAGCCCTCAAGGAAACGGATGGCAACGTCAGTGAAGCCGCCAAGCGGCTCGGCATGCATCGAAGCCGGCTCTACCGGCGCCTCCGAAGCTAGTGGAAATCCGGTCTTCCATCAGACGGCTCTCCATTTCAGAAAAACAGGACCCATCGTATCGAAAGCACTATGACCTATCAGAATGGCTGTGTTTCCGGAGTGAAAATGAGACAGATTCCAGAGGAAATCTCCGCCACGTGCAACCTGCACTACGGACTGAAACGAGGTCGCGTCTTGGTAGAGGATCTCAACCGACTCGTCGCCAACCGCTCACACAGGAGTGGTTGAGTCTCCCGCCCGACTGAGGGCACTCGCAAGCTGTATCCGGGACGTGAGCTTCAGTTTTTTGAAAACCTTTGCAAGCTGCACTTTGACCGTGCCGGTACTTTTACTAAGAAGCCGTCCGATTTCGGCATTCCGCAGTCCTTTCGCTGCCTCAAGAGCCACCTTTCTTTCGCTCCGACTTAGCCTCGAGAGAAAGTTGGATGGAAGAGACGGAGATGCCGGCGTGCGATCCAAATAGAATTCAACCATGAACCGACCGCGGCTGAGCGTGAGCGACTTTGACGGAATGAAATGAATTTTTGCGGAGAGGCCCTCAATACGAGGATGTCTCACGGTTGCCAACTCAGTTGCTCGGAGCGGCCCAGGTCGAGCCAACTTGGCGGCTTCAACCTTGGGCTTTAGCCGGGGCAGAATCTCCAGAATCTCCTTCGGCACGCCGATCCGGGGAGACAAGCCCTTCAGCGCCATGGCAGACAATCCCTTCCTCCACACATTACAAAGCTCTACGGCACCCGATGTAAAATGCGTGGGGGTCATATCCCACTTGATAAAGCACGTCGATGTCGGAAGCGCCCAAATGAAATTGGAAACAGAATCCTCATCGAATTGTTCTTCCTTCGCGGTAGCAAGCCTCTCAACCATGTTTTGAAAGTGAACCTGCCACATCTCGAGTCGATTCATCTCGGCATCGGTTAAATCACCTTGGCGCGCATTGCGAAAGACCGTAAGGGTCGCCAGCCACTGTTCACCGTGCCAAGCAACCAAAGATGCTCCATATTCCAAATTCGCGGGGGTCATTACTTCGCGGTAGAACAGCGATCTCCTTAGAATGGACTGCGGGGTGTGATCTGAGTGCCGTACTGTCCTAACCGATGGGCCAACAGGGCTTCTACGCAGCCAAATGTCGTACTTGTTCGTGTCTCGAATGTAGGCGTCGCAGTAAGGCTTATACTTTGCTACCGAGCAAAGCGAGGGGAGCTCAAACTTAATCGGCAAAAAGGCGATGAAGAGCAGTTCGTGAGGGATGCTTGCCGCGATAAGTTCAAACATGACCTTGCCCATGCGCGTGGAGTTGGCCGTGCGGTACAGCCTCCCGACAATTTCATTCTCCTTCTTATCGTCCATGCTTCAGCGAAGAGAATACCACGAGATCAACGTTTTTCCTCAGAAATATGTCCGAAGACATATAGCCGGATTTGAGACATCTCCTAACAATGAGAGCCCACGAAGGTTTCTTTGCATGAGTGACGACAAAGCAGAAATCGCAGCTCGGTATCGCGTGGTCGAACTACTTTATCGCGGAGACATCGAAGCGGCGGAGCAGTCACTCGACAGCTTTTCCAAAGATCAAACTATCTCTCCCGGAACCGAGGAGTTCTACCGGTATCTTCTGTCCCAAGCCAGGCAGCACCAAACGAGAAGCCTGAGCGTATCTCCATTCTTGAACCAGTCGGAGGCGACAACAGGCGAGAGGTCAGCATGAACCAAATAAATGCTTCCAAGCATGTTGAGTTTTTGGGCGCAGAGTGTGATCAACCTCTCCTCCGCGAGTGGTACGCGTCTCTCAATGAGAGCGAAGTAAAGGCCTCAATTCGGAAGACAAGAATTCGGGAGTTTCGACCGCATGATCGTGACAACTTCCGCTTAATCGTCCTTTGTAATCATCCGTTCAGAGCTTTGGCCAAAGTCATCAAGGAGGCGACTGAGGCCGGGAAGAGCATTGCCGCTAGTTGAGATTCCGAAGGACTTGGCGCGCCGAGCCCAGGCGTAACGATAGCTATGGAGGCTGATTTCGGTGAACCCGTGGCGGTTCGCCACTTTGCGGAACCGGGACGCCCGGACGCATTCGCTTTGCTTCGCCAGAATAGGAAAAAGAAAGCCTTCCGCTGGAAGCTGGCCTAAGATTCGTTCCAGTTCCTTTCCGACCACAATGGCAACGCTTCCCAACGAGCGGCGCTCCAATTTTCGCCGGTTAGCCGGAGAGTTAGAGCGAGTTACGTTTAGCTCCCGTAAATCGCGCCATCCGCTGGCAATTCCGCTGGCAATCGGGCTTTTTTGACCCTTTTTTGGGCTCTCCCGATCCGGCGGTTCGTTGGACTTCAACGATTTGGCAGCCGGGCGGACAGGGAGGGATTCGAACCCTCGGTGGGTTTAACCCCACACCCGCTTTCCAGGCGAGCGCACTAAACCACTATGCGACCTGTCCCAAGTTCCCTCACCGTGCCGGGAGGGGAAAGGTAGTTACACTAAGCGAACCAGGCGCGCGGGCAAAGCAGGATTTTTGTGCAGCAGGCACGCTGATCGTTTGGCCTTGCGCGTAGACCGTGCGCGGCGGATGCGCTACATTGCCCCGATGAGTCCGCTTCAAGAGGAAATCCTCGCGCTGAAGAAAAAGAAGAACGCCGTGATCCTCGCGCACAACTACCAAGTGCGCGAAATCCAGGAAGTGGCCGATTACGTCGGCGACTCGCTCGGCCTCGCCTACCAGGCGCAGGCGTCGAACGCGGACATCATTCTCTTCTGCGGCGTCCACTTCATGGCCGAGACCGCGAAGATCGTCAACCCGGAGAAGAAGGTGCTCCTGCCCGACTTCGACGCCGGCTGCTCGCTGGCCGAGTCGTGCGACGCCACCGAGCTCGCCGCGTACAAGGAGCGCCACCCCGGCATCTATGTCGTCGCCTACATCAACTGCACCGCCGAAGTGAAGGCGCTCAGCGACGTCATCTGCACCTCCGGCAACGCGCAGCGGATGGTCGAGCACGTGCCGGCCGGCCGCGAGATTCTCTTTGTCCCGGACCAGAATCTCGGCGAATGGGTCATGGAGAAAACGGGGCGCAAGATGCGGCTCTGGCAGGGCAACTGTTACATCCACATCGAATTCACGCACCAGAGCCTCACCAAGATCCGCCGCGAA
>Ga0116229_10008083_pt1 | contig 16455 bp, 16 predicted proteins | sample S1TSphgellanicum_3_FD_87313 | JGI IMG/M metagenome (GOLD analysis project Ga0116229, IMG submission 87313) | Host-associated microbial communities from peat moss isolated from Minnesota, USA - S1T2_Fc - Sphagnum magellanicum MG | ecosystem: Host-associated > Plants > Peat moss > Unclassified...
CTGATCTCAAGTGCAAAGGGCGGGCGCTTCTGGCCGACGTATTTCCATCCCAGCCGCGCTGCCAAAGAGAGGGTCGGAAGCGTAATCGTCATGGACAACTCCTGCCTGCGCGCGAGGATGCGCGGCTTACAAGGCGTGCCTGACAAGCCTACTCGATTTCCCAGCCGTTTGCGCTTTTCGCCTCGACGATTCGTCCGCCAAGCGCAGTCTTTCGCAACACGCCGCGGGCAGACAGGCGCGAGCCGATGGCGGGCTTCACGGCTTTCATGCCGTGCGGGCGCAAATGCACGACATCGCCACTTTCGAGAATCACCCCGTTGGCCTCGCCGTGGCGGGTGAAATGCACGCCGGTGACCGTGCCGTCGACCTTGACCGTGGCCGATTTGGCAGGGTGCAGAAGGCTTCTGCCTTCCCCGTCGAAGGCATCGATCAATTCAAACACCGCGTGCGCGGCCTTTTTCGTCTTCGGAGACTGGTCGTGCCTGCAGCGCACGCTAAGCGTATTGCCAGGCTTGTAGAGGGCGGCGAGTTCATGGCCGATTGCCGCGGCAAAGGTGATCTGCACAAGCCGGTCAGAGGCGGCGTCAACGATCAGCAGGATGCCCTCGATATCGCCCTTGGGGCTGAAGAGAAATTGCTGCAGGCGACCGGTAATGAGGGTTGCGCGATTGGCCATGGAAAGCTCCATTCAGAAGGCACGCGCGTTTTCTGCACCCCTGTGCAGGCGCGGCGTGATCAGCCTGATGCTGCGCAAGGGCGATGCCACGGGGGTTCATCAGTCCGCCCGGCACCTGGCCATGGGCGAGGGCAGGCGATGGCGCGTAACAATCGCAGCGGCAATCGCAGCGGCAATCGCAGCGGCAATCGCAGCGGCAATCGCAGCGGGCGCGCCTTGGCGTGACGTCAGCTTTCGTCCTTGGGTGCGACACGCTCGGCGATCTGGGCGATGCCGCGTGCCATCGAGACGAATTCGCTTGGCAAGACGATGATGGTCGTGGTGTTCTGCTCCGCGCCGACTTCGGTGATCATCTGCATGCGGCGCAATTCGAGGCCCGCCGGGTTTTCCATGATCAGCCCTGCCGCCGTGCGCAGCTTGGCTGCGGCCTCAAGCTCGGCTTCGGCCTTGATGATGCGGGCGCGCTTCTCGCGCAGGGCTTCGGCCTCTTGCGCCATGGCGCGCTGCATCGACGCCGGGATCTCGACGTTGCGCATTTCCACGCGCGTGACCTTGACGCCCCAGGGCTCGGTGGCCTCGTCGATCGCCTCGCGCATGGTCTGCGACAGTTGCTGCTGCTCCTTGAGCACGTCATCCAGGGTGTGGCGGCCGATGATGTTGCGCACCGACGTCAGGGCCACCTGCACGACGGCGCGATCGACATCGCGCACATCGATCACCGAGCGGATCGGATCGATCGTCGCATACCAGATGACAGCCGTGATCTTGACCGGCACATTGTCCTTGGTGATGGTTTCCTGCTGGTCGACTGCGGCCGTGATGGTGCGCATGTCGACCATCTTTTGCCATTCGAAAAGGGGTGCAATCCAGAAAAGACCCGGGCCGCGCAGCCCCGCCAGCTTGCCCAGCCGGAACACCACGGCGCGCTGGTACTGGTTGGCAATGCGCAGGCCAAACAGCAGGTAGACGATGACAAGGCAGACGATGACGAACATGTTTTCCCCGCGCTGGCGGTCCTGATCCGGTGAATAGCCAAGATCATGCGCTGGGGCATCGTGCGGTGCAAATCGCAAGGGCGGCACAGAGGCGGTGCATTTGCCTGCAAAACTCGGTAGCATCAGGGCGCCGCGCTTGGCGGTGCTGCGCTGAAAGATAGACCATGCTTGTTCTGATCGTCGGTTTGATCCTGTTTTTGGGTGTCCACTCGATGCGCATTTTCGCCAACGACTGGCGCAACCGCCAGATTGCGCGCTTTGGCCAGGGGCCGTACAAAGGTATCTACTCGGTGGTCTCGCTGGCCGGCTTTCTGGTCCTGTTGTGGGGATTTTCGCTGGCGCGCAGGGAGCCGATCGTGATCTGGACGCCGCCTGCAGCGCTGCGCCACGCCAATTCGCTTTTCATGCTCGTCGCCTTCGTCTTTTTCGTTGCCGCCTATGTGCCCAACAATTACTTCAAGGCGCGCTTTCATCACCCGATGATTCTGTCGGTGAAGATCTGGGCGCTCGGGCATCTGCTCGCCAATGGCACTCTGGATGACATCGTGCTCTTCGGGGCCTTTCTCGCCTGGGGCGTGTTCTCGCTGATCGCGAGCAAGCGGCGCGACCGCGCCCTTGGCACCGTCTATGCCAGGGCGACGCCGCTCGGCACGGCAATCGCGGTGGTGCTAGGCGTTGCCGCGTTCCTGATTTTTGCCTTGTACCTGCATGTGCGCTGGATCGGTGTTGACCCGCTGGCCTAGATCGGCCTTGACCTTTGCGGCAGCAAGACGGCGTGCCGCGGCCGTCTTGCGCCTGGCCCTGGCCGCAGCGCCTTGTGCCAGTCTCGCCCAGACCTCCGAGCCCCTGGTCGTGACCTCATCTTCGCCGGCGACACCGATCTATGTCGTAAGCCCGACCTTTCCGCCGGGCATCGAGCTGCCCGCCGAGGGCATTTCGGTCAAGGCGCTTGGCACCGTGCGCATCGACGGCACGTTTGTCCTGCACAAGGTCGAGGCGCCACCGGGCTTTGAGGCGTTGGCCCAGGCGGTGAGCACGGCGATCACCAAATGGTACTTCGCCCCCGCCTTGAGCCGCGAGCTCTGCGCCCCGGCTGAGACCGACATCGAACAGGTGGTGCTCTTTGAGGGCAGCGCCGACGCACCCAAGATCTCGGTTGCGCGCCGGAAAAAACCCGAGCAGCGCGTGCCAGGCGGCGGCACGCGGGCGAAGTCGGTCGAGCTGCCAAGCTATGTCTTTCCGGCTGATGCCTACCGCGACGGCATCGAGGGTCGCGTCAACGCCGTCTTCATGGTCCAGCCCGATGGCGAAGTGACCGCGCCCAAGGTCTGGACGTCGTCCCCGCCTGGGGTTTTCGATCTGGCGGTTCTCGATCAGATCGGCAAGACGCGCGTGCACTGGCAGGATCCGCAACCGCGGCGTGCCCTGTGTACGCAGCAGAGCATCGACTTTTGCATCGTCGGTGGCAAGCCCGAGCACGCCTACCCGGCGTGCCACCCGGCTGTCCGTTGATCAGTGCACCGGTGCCATCTCGATGACGCGATCGACTGAACGTACCGTGTCGGGCCGATGGCTGACGATGACAATGCCGTAGCCGAGCTTGCGCAGGCCGTCGGTGATCGTGTTTTCGCGGTCGAGATCGAGCTGATCGAAGGATTCGTCAAGAAACACGATCTGCGGCTTGCGATAGAGCGCGCGCGCAAGCAGGATGCGCTGCTTCTGGCCACCGGAGAGCGCCACGCCCATGTTGCCAACGATGGTGTTAAAGCCCATCGGCATGGCGAGAATCTCTTCATCGATGGCGGCAAGCCGTGCGCATTCGCGCGCGTGCGCGGTGTCATGCGCCGGGTCGAAAAAACTGATGTTGTCCTCGATCGTGCCAACGAACAGCTGGTCGTCTTGCATGACAACGCCAATGCGGTGGCGAAAGTCCGCGAGATCGATCTCGCGCACGTCAACGCCATTGACGCGCAGCGTGCCCGAGGTGGGCGGCAAGAGGCCGACCAGGACCTTGATCAGCGTCGTCTTGCCGCAGCCCGAGGGCCCGACCAGCGCCACCATCTCGCCGGTCCTGATGGTGCAGCTGATGCTGTTGAAAACGGCGCCTTCAACGCCATAGGCAAACGAAATATTGTCGGCCTCGATCAGCATCGCGCGATCGGGCACCTGCAACGCGCGCTGGCGCGGTTCGGGCTCGGCGAGCGCGATCTCGGCGATGCGCTCGGCGTGCAGATCGAGCATGTTGAATTCGACCAGCTTGTCGATTAACGCATTGATGCGGCCAAGAAACAGCAGCTTGAACGCGATGAAGGCGTAGAGCATGCCCACCGTCAGCCGGCCGCCCAGCACCGCCAGTGCGCCAAGCCAGATCACCGTCACGTTCTCGATGCCGAAGATGAAGGTATTGACGGCCTTGTGCGCGAGCAGCACCTGCTGCACGCGCACGCCGGCGTTGATGTGGTCGACGACCAGGTTCTGGTAGGCCGAGCGGCGTTCTTCTTCGCGCGTGTTGAGCTTGATGGCCATGATGCCGCGCACGGTTTCGATGAAGTGCGTGCTCGACTTGGCTTCGTGGGCGAGCTGCTCGTCGGTGGCATCGCGCTGGGGCCGGTAGAAGGCCCAGCGCACCAGCGCGTAGATGGCCGCAGCGCAAAGCACGACGGCGGTCAGAAGCGGGCTGTAGAGCAGCATCACAATCAGCGTGAAGAGCACCATGACGCCATCGACGACGGTCTCGACAAAGGTCGTAGTCAGGGTCTTCTGCACGGCATCGATGCTGCGAAAGCGCGAAATCAGATCGCCAATGTGGCGCTTTTCGAACCAGTCAAGGGGCAGCCTGATGAGCTGGGCAAAGAGTTCGGTCAGCATGCGCAGGTTGATCTGCGTGCTGAGATAGACGCCAACCCATGCACGCATCACCGATACGCCGCTTTGGATCACCACCAGCATCAGGAAGCCAACGCCAAGCACGGTCAGGAAATCGATGTCGCGCCCGACGATGACGCGATCGACGACCAGCTGCAAGAAGAACGGCGAGGCGATGGCGAAGACTTCAAGGGCGAGCGAGATCAGGAAAATCTGGGCGATCGTGCCCTTGAACGAGCGCGCAGCGCCAAGCAGCTGCCAGGCGCTGATGCGTTCGCGCTCGTCGCGCGCGCGAAAGCCTGGCGTTGGCGTCAACTCGAGCGCAACGCCAGTGAAATGGCGCGAGACTTCGGCAAGCTTTAGGACGCGGCGGCCGCGCGCCGGATCGTGGATCTCGATGTCCTTGCGCGTGACGCGCGTGAGCACCACGAAGTGGTTCATGTCCCAGTGCAGGATCGCAGGCAGCCTCAGGCTGCCCAGGCCCTCGAGCGGCACCTGGACACCGCGTGCGGTCAAATCGATCGACTCGGCAAGCCGGCTGATCTGCTTGAGCGTGACGCCCTTAAGCGAGGTTGCAAGACGCTCGCGCATGGCTGCGAGGTCGGTCAGAAAACCATGGTAGGACGCGATCATGGCAACGCAGGTGATGCCGCATTCGGAGGCTTCCGATTGCAGGAGCACCGGCACCGAGCGGCGAAAGAGCGGATGCCACTTCACTTCTGCATCCTTTGCTTGAGCTGCAACAGCGGCTGGAACAGCCATTCAAGGAGCGTGCGCCTCTCCATCAGCAGGTCGGCACTGACGAGCATGCCCGAGCGCAGCGCCAGGGTCTGGTTGTTGGCCTCGACGTGTTGCTCATCGAGCTTGACGATGATGCGATAGACGGGCTCGGTGAGGGTCAACGGGCCCAGGTGCTCGCCTGCCATCCAGGCGCTGCTGCCGACCGTCTCGATGACGCCGCCGTATTGCCCGAAGCGTTCATAGGGGAAGGCTTCGTAGCGCAGCTGGACGCGCTGGCCAGGATGGACAAAGCCGATCGCACGCGTGGGCACAAGCAGTTCGGCATGCAAGGCGTCATCGCTTGGCAGGATCGTTGCAAGCGGCGCGGCCGAAGCCACGACCTGGCCGCGCGTGACGGCGATATTGGTCACCGTGCCGGCCAGGGGCGCGCGGATCACGGTCTCACCCAGTGCCGATTCCTCGGCGCTGCTTTGCTTTAACTCGCTGATCTGGCGACTGAGCTGCGCGACTTGCGTGTCGTTGCGCAGCACCGCCGAGGGTTGGTCAAGCTGGGCTGCAGCGAGGTCGCGCTCAAGGCTCGCGCGCTCGCGAATGAGCGCCTGCAGCTTGATTTCCTGGTCGGTGACATCGTCTTTCTTTTGCTGCAGGGCGACGTCCGAGACGAAGTGTTGCGTCGTCAGGTTCTCGTAGCGCTTGGCGGCCTCCTGCGCCGACGCCAGGCGGCGCTTTTGCAAATCGATCTCGGCATTGGCATCGGCGATCTCGATCTTCAGGTTCTCTTCGTTGCGCCTGGCTTGCATGAGCTGCTGCTCGCCGAGTTCCCTGGTGCGCTTGATTTCTTCGGTGAGGAGTCCCTCGCGCGCTTTCAGCTCCTGCATCACGGCGCCGCTGCTTGCCGCAGCACTCGAGAGCGTGCGATCGATGGTGACATGCGCAATCGGCTGGCCAAGCGTGACGGTCTCGCCTTCGGTGACATCGATCGAGGTCACCTGGCCGGGTTCGGAAATCAGAAGCGGCACGGCGCCTGCCGCCGAGGCAAGATAGCCGGAAACGCGTTCGCGTCGCGTGTACTGGCCCCAGATGGCAATGGCGATGACGCAGGCCGCAATCAGCACGGCGGCAAGCGTGAAGGCCCAAAGCGACAGGGGTCGCGCTGCCGTCAGTTCGCCCAGGAAGCGATCGCGCTGGGCGTCGATCGCTTCCTGCCGGAAAAGCGGCTTAGACACGGGGCACGGGCGGTGCGAGGGACATCGGAGCAAGCAGGGTTTTGGGCCTCGGCGAGGCCGTCAGCGGGCGATTGTAACAACCCTGCCGCTTTGCTCCTGCAATCGTTGCGCCCGGTTCGCGCTAGTGCAACAGGACGTAGCTGTATTCGACGGGAAGACTGTTGACGCCGCGCTCGGGGGGCGCGATCCAGCCTGCCATCTTGCCAGGCTCGATCACCCGCTGCATCACCGAGCCAACGAAGCTGCGATCGTCGTCGCTGGGCAGCCAGTGCTTCGCCCCGGCGTCGAAGGCTGCAGCCGAGATGCGCTTGCCTTCGGGATCGGTTGGCACATGCGCCCAGGCGCCGATGGTGCGGCGAAAGCGGATCGAGGGCAGCGACAGGCGCAGGTCAAAGCCGGCACGCTCGATCAGCCGGTTCCAGCGCGTGACGCCAATCTGGCAGTCCCTGACATAGGCTTCGCGCGTCACCTGGTTCATGGCATTGCGCATGGCAATCGAGCTCGTCTCGATGCCGTCCTCGCCCTTGGGAATGTCGAGTTCGTAGAACTCGTCAAGCGCCTGGTGGTTGGCAAAGGAGGCTTCGTCAGGACGGCCCTTGATGCCCTGCGCGAAATAGGTCGCGGCGTTGCTCGACGCTTCGGCACCGAACAGGTCGAGCGCCGATGAGAACCAGAAATTCATGTAGCGCTGGATCGTCGGCAAATCGATGGCACCCGCATTGCGGATGGCCAAAGGCGAGTCGCTGTCGATCTCGCGCATGACTTCGAGCGTGCGCCGAATGACGCGGCCAACGCCGGTGTCGCCCACGAACATGTGGTGCGCCTCTTCGGTAAGCATGAAGCGACACGTGCGCGCGAGCGGATCAAAGCCCGATTCGGCGAGGCTCTTGAGCTGGAACTTGCCGTCGCGATCGGTGAAATAGGTGAACATGAAAAACGACAGCCAGTCGTTGATCGGCTCGTTAAAGGTGCCAAGGATGCGCGGCTTGTCGATATCGCCTGAATGGCGCATGAGCAGGCCCTCGGCCTCCTCCCTGCCGTTGCGCCCGAAGTAGGCGTGCAACAGATAGACCATGGCCCACAGGTGCCGCCCCTCCTCGACGTTGATCTGAAACAGGTTGCGCAGGTCATACAGCGAGGGCGCGCTATGGCCAAGCAGGCGCTGCTGCTCGACCGAGGCCGGCTCGGTATCGCCCTGGGTGACGATCAGGCGCAAGAAGGCCGAGCGCAATTCGCCTGGGACCTGTTGCCATACCGGCTCGCCCTCGAGATCGCCAAAGCCGATCTTGCGTTCCTTCTCTTCTTCCGCAAGAAAAATGCCCCAGCGGTAGTCGGGCATCTTGACCATGCCGTAGCTCGCCCAGCCCTTGGCGTCAACGCCAACTGCCGTGCGCAGATAGACGTCGTCAAGCCTGAAGTCGCTTGGCCCCATCTCGCCCCACCAGTCGAGAAAGTGCGGCTGCCAGTGCTCCAGGGCGCGCTGAAGCGTGCGATTGGTGGCGAGTTCGACATTGTTCGGAATGCGTTCGCTGTAGTCGATCGACATGGCAGGTCCTGGTTAAGTGAAAGGCAAAGGCTAGACGCGGGTCCAGTCAAAGCGCGGCCGCCGGCCGGTGCCAAAGATTTTCAGCGCGCCTTCGTCGCCGATTGCATTGGGCCTGACAAACACCCAGTTCTGCCATGCCGACAGGCGTCCGAAGATGCGCGTTGCCATGGTCTCGGCACCGCCAAAGCGCAGGCTCGCTTCCATGCCGGTCAAGGCGTCAGGTGACAGGCTTGCGCGTTCTTCAAGCGCGAGGCGAATCTCGTCGTCCCAGTCGATGTCATCGGGCGTGAAGGTGACAAGCCCGGCGCCTTCTGCCGCGCTCGCATCGAGGCTCTCGCCGATGGCCTGATAGGCCGCGAAAAGGGCAGGCGCGTCGCCGACAAAGCGCGTGGCCAGGCGCGACTGGCCATTGATCATGCGATAGAAACTGCGATTGGCTTCGGTCAGCATCACGCTTGGCGCGCGCGCCGCATCGTCTGCCAGCAGCATGTAGCTGCGATCGCAGGCGAGCACGATCTCAAGCAGGGTGCCGGTAAAACACGATCCCGGCTCGATCAAGGCAAACAGCGAGCGCGAGGACACGTCAAGGCGCGAGAGCACGCGATCCCAGAGGTTGCGCGTCTCGCGCACCAGCCAGAAGTCCTCCTGCGCCAGCAGCACCTGATCCATGGCGGCAATCGCCTGGCCATCGCCTTGCGAGGTGAAGACCCAGGTGCCGATGTCGAGATAGTTGGTGCGCAGCTGCAAAATCGCATCATCGAGCGCGCGCGCGAGTGCCAGCGGGTACCAGTTCGCACCCTTGTCGAAAATCGCCTCGGCATGATCTTCGATGGCCGCATGCGGTGCGGCAATCGCAAAGGTGGCAATGCGTCGTTTGGCATCGATATCCACCTCAAGGTGCGGGTAGGACAGGCGCTTGGCATCGACTTGCGCAGGAAGCGGAAAAAGCGTGATGCCAACCGCGCTGCCATCGCGCAGGCTCGACGCTGCGAGCGCCTTGGTGCGCTTTTCGATGAGCGCATCGAACTCGGCCGGCTTGGCGATGTGATCGACAAGTCCCCAGGCGCGGGCGCGCTCGGCACGCTGGCCTTCCTGGGTCGTGCAAAATACGTCGGCGCGATCCGGCCTGACGTGGCGCTTGTCGATCAGGCGCGTGAGGCCACCCGTGCCGGGCAGAACGCCCAAAAGGGCGACTTCGGGCAGGCTCACGGCCGAGGAGCGGTCGTCAACCAGTGCGATTTCGTCGCAGGCGAGCGCGAGTTCATAGCCCCCGCCGGCGCACGAGCCATTCACCGCGGCAATGAATTTCAGTCCCGAGTAACGGCTGGCGTGCTCCATGCCGTTGCGCGTCTCGTTGGTGAACTTGCAGAAATTCACCTTCCAGGCGTGGCTTGAGGTGCCAAGCATGTAGATGTTGGCGCCCGACGAGAAGACGCGCTCCTTCGCGCTTGTGATCACCACGACCTTGACGCCAGGATGCTCAAAGCGCAGGCGCTCGATGGCATCGGCAAGTTCGATGTCAACGCCCAGGTCATAGGAATTGAGCTTGAGCTTGTAGCCAGCACGGATGCCGCCGTCCTCGTTGACGTCAAGGCGCAGCGTCGCTGTTGTGCCTGCGACATCGAGCTGCCAGTGACGATAGGTACGAGGCTCGCGCCTGAAGTCGACGCGATCGGCTGGAAGGGCAGCTGGCGCGTTCTGGCCAGCGGCTGGAAGTTCGATGGTGGCTGAGTTCAAAAGCGATCTCCCGCACTCGTTTGGAGTGGAACAGGGTCCAGTGGGACTGCCGGCGCGTCACGGAATCGATATGCATTATATTGCACTACATGGCACTTTAGCACGGAAGCGCGAACCCTTACTCGCGCCGCCCTGCTTGAGCTTCAGTCTTCGGTCACGGCTTTCCTGGCACGCACTTGCCTGACCATGCTGACGAGCGCATCAACGCTTTCGGCTGCGCTTGCGCCCGAGGTATTGAGCGTCAGGTCGGCCTGGCGGTAGAACGGCTCGCGGCCGTCGAGGATGCGTTTCAGATCGGCCATGGCCTCGCTTTGCCCGGCCAGCGGCCGCAAGTCGCCTTGCGCCACCACCCGCGCCATGTGTTCCTCGGGAGAGGCCTTAAGCCAGATGGTCAGGCAGTGGCCAAGCAAAAGGTTGTAGGTATCGGCCTCGGCCACGAGGCTGCCCGGGGCCGAGAGCACGAGCGCAGGGTAGGTGGCGATGACGTTCTCAAGGCAGTCGCGCTCGTAGCGGCGATAGCCGGTCTGGCCGTACAGGCCATGGATTTCGCCCACCGACAGGCCGGCCTTGGCCTCGATCTCCTTGCTCAGCTCGACAAACGGCACATCGAGCCGCGCCGCCAGGGCCCGGCCGATTGTCGACTTGCCCGCACCCCGAAGCCCGATCAGGGCAATGCGCTGCGTGCGCAGGGGTTGCGCCTTGGGATGCAGAAACTCCGCGAGCGCGGCCCGCGCCAAGCGCAGCCGCGCATCTGGCAGGCCGCGCAGCGCGTGCGCAAGGAGCACGAATTCACTCGATTGCGCATCGCCCGGGCTGACGATCTCCTCGATCGGCGCGTTCAGTGCCAGGGCCACCTGGCGCAGGAGCAGCACCGACGCGTTGGCGCGGCCGGCTTCGAGATCGGCCAGATAGCGCAGCGAGACGCCGGCGGCGCTGGCGAGCGTATTGCGTGTCATGCCGCGCCGCGCGCGCAAAAGGCGCACATGCTCGCCCAGGCGTTTTAAGAACGCTTCGGATTGCGCTTGGTCCGGCGCCTCGCGGTCCGGGGCGCCGAAGGCCGGGGTGTGCATGTCCATGGCAAAGGGGTAAAACAAGTGTTCGAGGCGCTCCCGCCTGCTTCGATTTTGCGGGCAGTTTTGCGGGCAGTTTTGCGGGCAGACCCAGTGTGCATTATAATGCATAAGCGGCGCGCGCGGGGCGTCGCAGGCCTTGCCCTCTCGCCGCTCGTGCTTCAATTCATCGCCATGGCTTTTTCGTCGATCCGTCTTCTTGTTGGCACCATGACCGGCAACGCCCAGGTGGTCGCCGAGGAAATCCAGTTCGTCCTGGATAAGGCCGGGCTTGGCGCCAGCGTGCTGCCCATGGATGACGCCTCGCTTGACGATATCGCCGATGGCGCCCTGATCGTCATTTGCACCTCGACCTATGGCTCGGGCGATGTCCCCGACAACGCGCGCGCCGTGTACACGCTTCTGACCGAAACGCGGCCTGACCTGTCGCACGTGCGCTTTGCGCTGTTCGGGCTTGGCGATTCGACCTATCCGCAGACCTACAACTTCGGCGGCAAGAAATTCGAGGCGGTGATGCTCGAACTCGGCGCGAAACCCGTGCTTGCATCGCATTTTCACAACGCCAGCGGTGGCACGCTGCCCGAGGAAGAGTGCCTGCCCTGGGCCGATGAACTGGCCCAGTCGATCCTGGCGCTGGCTTGAACGCAAGCGAGGCGCAAGCGGTGACCGAGTGTTTTGCCGAGATTGCAGGCGATACGCTTGAATGCCGCCTGATCACCGCGCAAAGCGCGCGCAAAGGCATGCCGACGCTGGTCTTCCTGCATGAGGGTCTGGGCTCGGTTCAACTCTGGCGCGACACGCCAGAGCGGCTTTGCACCGCGCTTGGCTGCCATGGCCTTGTCTATTCGCGCATGGGCTATGGCGCCTCGAGCCGGCTGATCGCGCCGCGTCCGGTCAAATTCATGGAACGCGAGGCCGAAGAGGTGCTGCCGCTTGTGCTTGATCATTTCGCAATCGAGCGGCCGCTGCTTGTTGGCCACAGCGACGGCGGCTCGATTGCCTTGATCTACGCCAGCCTTGCCAAATCGCGCGCGGTTGCAGCGCTCGTCATGGCAGCGCACGTGTTCGTCGAGGACATTGCGCTAGACGCGATTGCCGCGACGCGCGAGGCGTACCTTGGCGGCGCGCTGCGCGAGCGGCTCAGGCGTTTTCACGACGATGTCGATGGCGCGTTCTTTGGCTGGAACGACATCTGGCTCGATGCCGATTTCGCGGCGTGGACGATCACTTCGCGCCTTGCCGGCATTTCCTGCCCGGTGGTTGTGATTCAGGGCGAAGACGACGAGTACGGCACGATGGCGCAGGTTGACGCTCTCGAGGCGCATGGGGCGAGGGCGTATCGGCTTGCCCGATGCCGCCACAGTCCGCATCGTGACCAGCCCGAAGCGGTCAAAAACGCGCTCGTGGAACTTTTGCACACGTTGGCGCCGTAAGCTCGGCCGCAAGGCTTGGCGCGTTTGCGACCGACCTACGGTTTGACGCTGTTGCGACCGCCGCGCTTGGCCGCATAGAGCATGCGATCGGCGGCGTCCAAAAGCCCGCTTGCGCCGACCGTCTTGTCGGTCAATTCTGCAAGGCCGATGCTCACCGAGACGCGCAGCGTCTCAGGAAAGCCGTCCCAGACCTTGTCGGCCACGCTCTCGCGAATCGCCTCGCACACGATGCGCGCGTTAGCGAGGCTGGTCTCGGGGAAGACCAGGGCAAATTCATCGCCGCCATAGCGGGCGACGTAGTCGCTATCGCGCAGGCGCGAATGCAACAGCGCCGCGACCTGGCGCAGCAAGGCATCGCCCTTGGCGTGCGAGAGGTTGTCGTTGATGTGCTTGAAGTCGTCGATATCGAGCATGCCCGCAGTCAGCGGGCTGTTGTAGCGTCGTGCCCGATGCACGTCGCTGCCAAGGCGAATGTCAAGACTGCGCCGGTTCTGGATGCGCGTGACGCTGTCTTCCATGCTGGTGCGTTCGGCCTCCTGCAAGAGCGCGGTCTTTTGCTGGTCGGCGCGCACCAGATGCGCGTTCACCGCGGCGAGCTCCTGCTGGCGCCTTTGGCTCTTGAGGAGCTCGGCGCGAACCTTTTCAAGTTCGGCCTCGGCGGTCTCGGTGCGCCACTGCCATTGCGCCTTGCCGGTGGTGTCCAGGCGCGCCTTGAGCGCCTGCGCGCGTCGCAGTGCATCGAGTGCATCCTTGTAACGCTCCGCGGCTTCAAGGGCTGCCACCAGCGACATCAGGGTGTGCTCGTGATCGCTGTGCGCGGCGAGCGTCTGGTAAATCTGATCGGCGCGCTCAAGGGTTGCGATGGCGGCTTGTACCGAGCCCGCCTTGAGTTCGGCGCAGCCGAGGTCACGCAGCGCCGCACAGTAGGCCTGGGTGTCCCCGGCAGCCAGCGCACGGCGACAAGCCTCGGCGGCCTCGCCGGCCAATTTACGCGCCTGTGCCAGTGCTTGCGCTTCTTCGGGGTCGTTGCTACCGTCGACGAACCAGTCTGTCTCAACGCCGGTTTGGGTGTCGGGGTCGGTCGTTCGCTTTCGGATGTGTGGTTCCAACAGTACTCCCTGGTGATTGCTTCGCTTTAGCAAAATCCAAGCAATACAGATGCCCGACTCGCAGTTTACGTGGCCCTAGGCACCAATGACGTTAGCCCGTTTGGGCGTCGCGCCTACGAATTGGTCGTCGGCCGTCCAAGACAGCGGGACAAGAATTCCTGGCGATGGTGCTCTGGCGGCGCAGGAGCATCGTACACCTCCTTGGCTGCAGATAGAAGCAGGGCAGCGTCGTCGTCGTCCTGGACGAACCAGCGCAATTGCGCAGGAAACGCCTTGATGGTTTCAAGGTCGCCCATCAGCTGTCCGATGTAGGCGTCGCGTGACATGCCGTTGTCACGCGAAAGCGCGCCGTTCATGATGAATTGACTGGCTTCGACGCATTCGCTGCGGGTCACCGCATGCGCCTCGCAAAAAACCGGTGCAGCGAGCGCAAAGGCAGCCCCAAGGGCCAGTGCCGTGGTGGTTTTGTTCATCGCCGCACTCCTTCGGTTGCAAATTGGCGGGGTCGGGCGACGGCCCGCGGCCGAAAACAAGCATGAGGCGTGCCGCGCGCGATTTCCCGACACACCAAGGCGAAGGCGGTGCGCCACTTTCGCATGCAAGTGTTACCAATTCTCCTTCTTACGTCAGTGTTTGCCTCTTTGGATGCACACAGTTTGCAACATTCGCGTCGATTTCTGTTGCACCTTCTTGGGCCGCCAGATCCTAGGATGAACCCATCGCGAGAACGAACACGGTTTCTCGCAGCACCTCCAGGGAGCGGTCATGCTGAACAAACAATGGGAATCGGGATTTCGCACCTCACGCCTTGCGCGCGACTCGTTTGATGCAGGTTTTGCGAGTTACGTACCGCCGGCTGAGGATCGGGACGCGGCCGCTGCTGCCGAGGCGCTGGCGCGATCGGTCAGGCGCGCCACCATCGATGCCTGGATCGTGACACTTCCAGGACACGTGCGCCCTTTTGCGGTTGCATCCAAGCTTGAGCGCATTGCGCTCAACCTGATTGCACGCTGGTCCGAGCCGAGCGTGGCGATTGCCTACCTCGACCACGTGCTTAGCGAGCAGGTCGGCAACCGCGCCTGGCTTTCTGGCGACATCCTTGGCGAATTGCGCTGCCTGCGTGCCTTCCTGCGCTCGCCGACGTCACGCGAATGGCTGCGCCGTCCGCGCGATGCGCGCGATCAGAGCCTGACGCAGCACTGATTTCTTGCCGCATTGCAGCGCCTGCGATCATTCCAGTTGCGGGTGTAGGATGGCTCCCTGGCGAGAGGCGTGGGGAGGAGCCAATGACGGATTTGAACGATAGCGCCGGGTTCACGGCGCTCGCACAACCGGTCGCGCAGGCGCTTCAGAAGGTCCTGGGACGTGGTGTGCGTGTCTTCGGTTTCTTCGAGACCGACGAGTTAAAGGGCATCGGCATCCTGCCCGATATCCGTACCGAGCGGCGCCACGATCCGCAGCGCCGGTCATTGAAGTTAAACCTGGTCTGGCCCGAGACGGCGTGGCGCGACTATGCCCACGCAAGCGATGACGCCAAGATCGAGCGCGCCGAAGCGTTTGCCGCGCTCTTTGTCGATCGGCTCGAGGCACTTGAAGCCTGGTACGAATTCCAGCTGGCGTCATCCTCGCAGCGCTTTCCCGAGCCGATCCTGATCAATTTCGAGGTCGTGGGCGAAGGTGCCATTCCGGGGCCCGACGGAGACCTGATTTGAGGACCACGCGCGCTGCTGCCGCCCTTGAACGTCTCAAGGAGCGCAGCCAGGAAGCGGGTTACTCGATGACCCATCTGAGTGACGGGCGCTTTGCGCTGACGCTTGACGGCTCGCGCATTGGCGAGCCGCTCGAACTCGATCATTTCGTCGCCTTCGTCAACGCCATTGCCAAGGGACCGCCCAAGCGCGTGTCCAAATTCGAGCGCGAGTTCGACGAGAAGCTGGCGCGCTCGCGCGAGAAACAGAAAGGCCCGGGCCAGGGCAAGCCCTAGGCGGCAGCGTCGCCTTCCATGCGCGTTGCAGCCCGTGGTTCGTAGACCAGCATCTCGTAATCCGCAGCGCCCACGGCCGGGCTGAAGAGAAAGCCCTGGTAATAATCGCAACCGGCATCGCGCAGGCTCTTGAACTGGGCCTCGTTCTCGACGCCTTCGGCGGTCACCGAAAGCCCGAGGCTGCGCCCAAGGCTGATGACCGAGCGCGTGATGGCCAGATCACCCGGGTTGTTGAGCATGCCGCGAATGAAGCTCTGGTCGATCTTCAGCGTATCGACGTCGAGCCGCTGCAAATGCGACAGGGACGAAAAGCCGGTACCGAAATCGTCGATGGCAATGCGCATGCCGTAGGCCTTGAGCGCGCCGATGACAGGTGCGAGCAGCGTCATGTCCGAGAGCATGCTGGTCTCGGTAATCTCGACTTCAAGACGTGACGGGTCGCAGCCGGTTTGTGACAGGATGTATTCGATCTCGCGCAAAAATGTCGACGTATAGAGCTGCTGCGCCGAGAAATTGACGGCGAGGATGCCAAACGGCACGCCGGCATCCTGCCAGGCGCGCATTTGCACGCAGGCCTTCTGGAATACGAACAGTCCGAGCTCGTGGATCAGTCCGGAGTCCTCGGCAATGCCGACGAATTCCTTTGGCGCGATCGAGCCCAGGTGCGTATCGTTCCAGCGCAGCAGCGCTTCGGCACCGATGATCATGTCGTCCTTGAGGCGCACGCGCGGCTGGTAGTAAAGCACGAGGGCGTCGACCTGGATGGCGCGCGCCAGCGCGTTCTTGATGCCCAGCCGCCTTTCGCTTCTTTGCGCGAGGATCGGCGAGAAGAATTCGAAGCGGTTGCGACCCGACGCCTTGGCGTGATACATGGCCAGATCGGCGCTGCGCAAAAGCGCATCGGGCGCCGAGCCATGATCGGGATAGACGGCAATGCCGATGCTGCCCCCTACGCTTAAGTGATGGCTCTCGACGGTGATCGGATCGCGCAGTGCGGCGAGCATCCTTTGCGCCAGTTCGTGGGCGCCCGCCTTGGGCCGCATGCGCGCGCTCACCACCATGAACTCGTCACC
>Ga0116229_10008089_pt1 | contig 16450 bp, 13 predicted proteins | sample S1TSphgellanicum_3_FD_87313 | JGI IMG/M metagenome (GOLD analysis project Ga0116229, IMG submission 87313) | Host-associated microbial communities from peat moss isolated from Minnesota, USA - S1T2_Fc - Sphagnum magellanicum MG | ecosystem: Host-associated > Plants > Peat moss > Unclassified...
CGTGCATGGGCATTTTCAATTGCGTTGGATTCTGCAACTCATCAAAGCACATCGTATCTCGATGTGCGCTTTCGAATCTTCATGCCGGCCTTCTATAACATTGTTAACCTGCATGTTGTTGCGCTTCCAATGTTCGATTGGCACACTGGTGAAGTCATGTTCCAGATGGTTGTATATTTCTTGGACGTTCTTCGCCCCGGTTGGAAGGTTCATCTACTTGGTGTGTCTTCTGATGGAGCCCGCAACATGACTGGTCGTGTTTCTGGTGTTGTCACTCGCCTCAACAACGCGATGCACAATGAGTGCCCTCTTACTCGAGTTTGGTGTGGAACGCATCAATTAGATCTCGTTATGGAACACATCATGGACATCATCGTGAAGGAACGTTTTTTTACTATCATGACCGGATTTATCACCCACTTGACACGGCAGTTGAATCTAATTGCGAATATGAAGACAACGTGCCCTCGTGTAGTCAATCGCTAGCTATCCTTAGAGAAGGTCATTAAGTGGTTCAAGATTCATCGGCCACAGTTGCTTGCGCATGTCAAGTCTAAGCAGCCACCTTCCGCTCCACCTTGCCTATGGTGGGTGTCTCTCCTTGCCATGCATCACTTTACCTCCAGGACGACAATCACGTTTCGCACGATTCAGGGATTGACAACGCTGTTGGATCAACAACAAGCTGCCTTGGTTGGTCTCGTCGCCTTTCTCATGGAGGATGTTGGTGTCACTGGGCCGTTCATTGCTGAAGCGATTGCAAATCTCAACGCATCGAGTCACGTCATCAGCGGTTACTATGCAGTTCCATTGTCTTATGTCTGTGAGTTCATCAGTGGCCTAGCTTCTTGGGTTGATTCTATTGTTGATGAAGCCAATGAAGGCCAATGAAACGAGCTCTTCAACGACATCGCTTTTGTTTATGTCACCGCCTGCAATCGTATCTCCAAGTTGTCTACCTATCGCGATGAAAACAACAACCCACTGGCCGATCCATCGTCGTTCCCACCAGTGTTACCCACGAGCTCATCAAACTATCCGCTACTGAGTTTATTCGCAAGATGCGCCGTTACAGCTACCGATTGGAGCAGCATTATTCGAGTGAACAAATTGACACTATCGCCGACGAGCACAAGTAGTTGTTCCATGCTTACCGGACTGAGCAAGTCCTCAAGCAGAGCATCAATGCGTTATCTAATCAATCAACCTTCAAGGATGGGTGGAGTCTACTTGGTCGCCGATTCCCGAACCTGATGGAGTTCTGTGGTGTGATTGCGACCTTGTTTCCTTGGACCAGCACGGTTGAATCTGACTTCTCGATTCTGCGTTGGGAGAAGGATGCATTTCGTAAGAGCTTGTCGGACTTCGGGTTGGAGGGCGTGCTGCAGGCCAAGCAATGGATGTTCATTGAGCAGTTCGAGCCCTGATTTGCATTCATTGAGCAATTGGGTCCATGCAGACTTTTGGGTCGGGTTCTTAGTCCTGGATCTAGACGCAGACCCAGACCTGGCTGAAAACCAACACTAGGCTTGTTCCGGATCCAATTCTTGGTCTGGTAACTGGTTCCTGATCCTACTCTTGGTCCAGTATTTTGGCAAAACCAGGAGCTGTCTATAATTGTAGGAAGAACCTACAATTGCAGCCTGTGAAATTCTTGAGAGTTTTCCTCTTGATAACCGACCTTCAAGATTACCACTGAGAGCTGGACAGTTGACTTGGTGCCTGCAGGCGGTTATAGCATCTTCTAGAAGTCTAGATGAGGATTCACAACAAATTGCAACGCTGGTGATCAAAAAAGCAGCTGGGATTTCAACTTGATGCTACTGAGCTACAGTTGATTCATTGGAGAAGTGGTGGCTTTAAGGCGATGGGTGTCGTGAAATTCCATGCTAGTGATGTCAATGGGTGTCTTTTCGGAGGCTGTAGCTGGAAAAACATGAAATCATGGAGCTGATTATATCCTTGGTTTGAGAAAGTGTAAACATTTACTACAAACAAGTACCCACCACCCGCTTTGTGTTGCCACTCTCTACTGTCAACTCTTATTACTTACATATAATAATGCCCTGCCCATTTCCATCATGATCAGCGATCACCCTGATCGGCACTCTAAACGCTTAATAAAGCTTATATTAACACACCGCCTAAATTAATGTCTTTTGATGTGACTAAATCAAGTTAATTTAGGTAATATAGGCGCCCGCCTAGACTAGACATGCCTGGTGATGATTAATTGGACTCTACCTCTTAATTTCATTTTTTTTTGCATTTAAGTAACCTTTTTTTATGTTGTGCAAATGACTTTGATTCCTTGATTTTAACATCTTGTCCATTTGCACAAATAATGTATGTTGCACTTCAAGTTCTTTGGCAACTTGTTTGAACTCCATGAAATAACACTAGTTTTTTTATTATCAGACCTTAAACCCCAAGCCTTCAATCTATGCATTCAACCCTAACTTTTAACGCTATGTTTTCAAAGGTGAAACCGAACTTGCTATCATTTTCTTGCTTAAAAAACAAGGTTGGAAACACAATCCAAGCAATGAACTCTCCTACAAAGGGAAGCATTTCGATATCATTTTTGTACTATTGATTTGACATGAAACTTGTTACAATGAATGTACTTTTGGGTATGTAAAAAGACATGGGAAAATATGGGTATGTTATTTAAATTTTTTTCATCAAAACCAACATGTCACATTCCAATTTTATGAAGAAAGAAAACAAACCCAATAATTAAGATTATTAGTAAGATGATGAAGGGCGGGAATAGGCATTAGAAAGGGGTTGGGTGAGCTTCAATGCCATTGTGGTCATATTTTACCATACATGGGACACAAAGTGAATGATATTGATGGAATTTAGAATTGTGGTGACCTAAGATATTGTATTGTAAAATATTTGACATTTTTTAATTCATTAACAAACTAGGCTAAAAGAAGTACACTCATGCAAAATCCATGATTGGTTGGACTTCAAGCTTGTTGATTGAAGACCTAAAAAAGAAATCCTATAAATCATCATATATAGCAATATAGCACAAATTGATGGGGGTCAAAATATAAAGAGAGAAAAAACTTTGTAAGGACTAGGTCCTTTTCATCCTAAATTGTACACCTTAAAGGATTTTCATCCAAATATGGTTAAATTTATTCATTTGATCAATATTTGGAATTTATTGATGAGTTTAATCATTCTTGGAATATATTTATATGTTTAGATACACTATGATATGTAGTATAATTGCACAAGTATGTTAACATGAAAAAATATGTAGGTTCTTTAACAATTGATTTTTTTGTGCTTTGAACTATCATCATATTCTTCTTAACATAGAGATGGTAGAAATTCCAATTTTGGCATTTCCAATTATCATATTACTAGTTGAGTAAATGCATGGTAAAGTGTAGACATATTTTTAACAAATATTTTCAATTTCATATTTTGATTCAAATTATGTACATCATACCATGCATTTACTCAACATGCGTTCCCCTAATTTGCTTTCACTTTTCATTATTCATGCCAATAAAATTTATTATTATTTTATTTGTTTCAAGCATTTTTAAAAAATTCACATTGTCCTTCCTTCTTAAAAATAATGATATTTCCATAACTAACTTTTTATACTTTATTTATATATAAGCCTCGGTAACTATATGAACGTTAATATAGCCACACATAAAAAAATTCCTTCTTTTTGAAGCTACTTCTTATTTCTAAAACATTTAAATACACTTCATTTTGTAGTGATGTTATGTGAGTGATGGAACCATAATGGAAAGATAATAGTAAATTGAAATAAAGGTGGAAATGATGTCTTATCTTCATCCCTTGGCTTTATGTGCACTCCATTTTCTTTTGTTATTTGGCCTTTAGGATTAAATGGTCATGGTTTAATTCCATTTGTTTGTTTTATTTTATCACATGCATTCAAATTCCAATGTTGATATTCCAAATGGTGTCCAATTTGGGTAAAATGAACCATTTGGATCAAGGATCAAAGCAAGTTCATTGTTGGGTGGGACCATTAGTAATGTTTTGCCTTGATGTTTTTAGACCCATCCAACTTTGGAAAATCATAGGAAAAATTTTAATAAATATTTTCGTAGGTTTTTTAATGAATACATTTATTAAGTTCTATAGATTTTGAAATTTCAAAAAAAAATAAAAATATTGTGTGTTGATGTTCCTAATCATCACATTTAGAAAAAGTTTTAGGAATGTAATCACAATTTCTTTCCTTGAACTTTTTCGTCAAGAACACAAATTTGAAACATGATTTGAGAATTTTTTTTAAAAGGTATTTTTAAAATCATTATATTGTTAAATTTTTTCTTGTTAAGGTAATAAGGGGCCATTTATATTATAAATATATATTTTAGCAATTTTTATTTTTAATTTCAAAATAAATTAGCCATATATTAATGCATGCAATGGATGAACATGAGGGGAAAAAAAATTTATAGTTATGAAAACATTTAAAGGAAAGGGCCTAGGAAAATGATTTGACCATTTTTTGTTCCTTAACCATTCTTTGAGATGGTTCCCAATGGTACCACTCAAGGATGGGTTTGCCCATTAAGTCTTTAACAACAAAATATTCTTTAAATCAATTTATTTTATTTTTCATGACCTAAAAAGATGTTGCCATATATTATTATGTTAAGATGTACACAATTGATTTGTAATTGTGGTTTTACATAAATTCATACACTAATAATTTTATTTAAAAAAACCTCTTAAAAATTATATATATATATATATATATATATATAATTAATTAAAAATGTCCATTTCAATTTTGTATAATGATCAAAACAACAATGAACCCAATTATATTTCCAATGGGACAATATTTTACAACCCAAACAAGTATATTCATCAACATTATCAATATAAAACAATGCATTATTAAATAATTTATCTCTTAATTAAAATTTATGATTTAAAAAAAAATTAAATGTTTTGATGGGAAAGATTATTCATTGTGGTTGTTTTTTTTATTTGTAAAATTTCATGAACAAATTTTCATTAAAATTAACATTTTTAGTCCTTAATAAAATTTTCAATATCAAATTAAATTATCATTTATCACAATAGAAATTAAGTAATGGTTATATCTTGAGCAAGGCCCATTTTATCCAATTTGGACCTAGTGACATTTAAACCTATTGTTGGAAACATGTAATTTGCTTTTGACATCAAGTTGTATTTTAGATTAAAATTAAGCAATGTTAATATCTTTAGTTTGTCAATAAAATCTAACACCTTCCTAGTCATCATGAAGTTTTCATATGGATTGGTCAATTTAAAGGTTTAAGTTGATCATGTTCATGTGGGAAAAATGGTATATCTTTCATTTAATTGAACTCAAATTGAAGTTGTTCAATTTTCATTTATTCCCCTTCAAGTTCCATGCAATTTTTTATATTAGTTTCAAGTTCTAGTTGCCAACTTGCCCTAATGCCACACTGTTTATAAATTCTGTGCAATTTTCAAAATGAGTTCCATTTATTTGTTCCTAAAATTACCAACCTTTCACATTCCTTGGCTTGGGTCATGAGGTGTGATTCCATCTCATCAATATAATACCCCTATTTTTGTTAGTTAAATTATTAAATTGGATTTTTCGAGTTCTTAAATTTTGGCTTGATGTTACTCTAAGGTCTTTTCCATTTTTGTTTATGGTCCTTCCATGGTTGATAAGCCTTTGCTACTAGAATTGGTGACCATTTTCCTTCTTGGACACCATGAAAAGTTGCATTAGTAGTTTTTGGAAAAGGAACATAAAGGTAGGGAACCATCTTTTAGTATCTTGTTCACAATATGATTCCCTATGAGTGTTGTGAGTTTCAATTTGATATAAATAGGGTAAATGACAATGGATTTGGTTAGCATTTTATGGATATAAATGTAATATGTCATTCACTATGTTGGTAGAATTTCACCTAATCAATTTGAGCCCCTAACGTTTGCCATATGCAATTGCAATTGTTAATGATGCATTCATAAGCTTCAAGGGTGATATGTTATGTTCCCAATCAATTTTGAATATTCAATGTCATGTAACCATAGCATGTATCCTAGTTTGGAATCCCCGTTGTTGATGTGTGGTAGGCTATAAAAGTTTTTGGTAATCCCCATTGTTGCGAATGGGGTGCTTCCAATTTTGCTTAAGCCTTTGTTGGAACCATGCAAGCCTTCTACCTTCACAATGCAGTGTGGGAACAATTGATGAATGAACGAACACAATTTATTGGCCAAGTTAGTCACGATGTGTTTGAGTTCTATTGTTGTGGGTTGTGATGTGCCCTCTATAGATGTGGATTGGGGTGCATGCTTGGAACACGCGTGTACTTATAAGTAATAGTCAATCATACTTAGAGGAATAGTCAATGAAGGGCAACATCCAACCTCCACAACATTACAACCTAACAACATCCACCTCCACAACATTCACCTAATGTGGTCTTTGGCTTGTTTGAACATTGCCATGGGGCCTTGACTCCTTGACCCCTTGACATAGCCTCCACATAAAAATAACCAAAGAATAGACTTTCCAACTTTTGTTGCCATTCCACAAGGAGTGGCATGCTTGCAAATAATCGTGACAACATCCTCACCATCCATCACCAGCATGGAACCAAAAAGTTTGAGGCTCTTGCTTACCTCCTCATCTTGATCAAGCGTGATCCTCATGTTATATTAGTTTTAAACTCGACATACTTGAACAACAATTCTAATGCACTTGGGAGTGTCAACCCTTAATGCTTTTTGTGATGCAATGACCTTCATGTCATGCTCAAATGGAAAGGAAACTATTGATCAACATGTAGAAAGTTAACCACAAAATAAGTCTTAGGAATCACAAAAAAAAATGCTATACACAAGAAATGAAACAACAACATCATGTTGTGATTAGAGTTGACTAGGCTATATCATACTAATTAGTTGCAAACTCCATTGTTTCATGTGCCTTTGATAACCTTTGTTGTTTTTTTTACCAACACATTCACAAACAACTTACAATCTATGGTGACTAAGATTCAAGGTTGTGATTTTCAACATCCCTCAACCTAACATATCGCTCATATTCACACAACCAAGTTTCATGACACTCTTGTTCGACTCAAAGTGCAATTTGGCGTTCTTGCACACCATCCACATTTGACCTCCAAGCACAACACAAAAGGTACCCTATGCACCAAGTTCTAAATGGAACAAAAATGGATCTTGACAACAATTTCAACTTTCATCTGTTCCACTTAAAGGAGGATGTTGGATTATTCATCTCTCACATCACACTTTACAACACTCTCGATGTGTTCATTAGGTTATGTTTTATAATATGTTGCTTTTAGTTTCAGCACCCAAGTGTCATTTTTTTATTTTTTATTTTTTGAAGTGTTAGTTTTTTTTGACATCTCACTTTTTATCTTTGAGGGTAGATTTCTCCAACAATTTCAATGCAAGTAGGTAAGTTAGTGCCAAGTGCCAAGTTCTCCCTATTTGATAATAGGCATGACACATGTGAAAAGATGTTGAGATTATGGAAATGATGGCCATGTGTCTTGGTGAAGAAATTTGAAGCATAGATGGATAACATTATATATCTTTAGTTCATATTTTTCACATAACTTTTTAAAAGGTTATATTGTATTTTAGCATATTTAATTGAAGTATTACTCAATTGAATTTCTCAAGTTTTTTTTTCATTATTAGGCAGAGTCAATGTAGAATTATTTTGAAGTTTCAGACATATCAAGAGAAATACACCAAAAAAAATTGAATTAATATGTGTTGAATCTGACATCAACATAGGGTAGTTTATGGCGTGGTGGTCTTTCATCCACTTTGGGACTGACTTCATCCACTGTAAGAGAAGATTAAAGACAGTGACTCTGTGAGATCGCGCGCAGGCTGATGGATGGTCTTGGGGATCCTGCTTCAAGAATTGACGATTCCCATCGCTCACCTCACTTTACGACACTCCTTATTCATCCAATAGGTTAGGTTTTAGCATTAGAGATTACTTCATGGCACCAGATTTCATCCACTAGGGGGACCTTCCTTCATCCATTGTCAGGGAAGAGATTTGCGCGGCGCGAAAAGACAGCGAGCGAGTACGGACATCGATCGCGCGCAGCTCCTCGACGGACTTGCTTCAAGAACCGACGGTTCGGAAGCGGCGCGCAACAACGTCACTCAAAGGTTAATTGGCTGCAAGTGCGAAGGTTTTTGCAGAGATTTCGATCATTTCAGCAAGAAGCTTTCAGCGAATGTTCTGCATCGAAAAATAAGAAGAAGAAATTGTCGTTCTCGAGGTCGCGGGCAGCTTGACGGACTTGCGGATCCCGCTTAAAGAACCGGAGGTTCTCACACAGCGCACCGTCGTCTTCAACGGTCATTCCTCTATGATTTTGCAGCAATTGCTGGGGCTTTTGCAGATCTGGACTTCGATCATTTCCACGACAAGCTTTCAGCAAAGGTTCTGCATCGAAAAAGAAGACGAAGCATAATGTTTTTTTAAAAATGTCGTTCTCGAGGTCGCGCGCAGCTCGACGGACTTTGGGATCTGCATCACGAACCGGCGGTTCTCATAAGGCGCAACTTCATCCTGCAACGGTCATTCCTCTACGATTTGCAGCAATTGCTATGGATTTTTGCAGATTTGGACTTCGATCGTTTCAGCCACAAGCTTTTAACAGAGATTCTGCATCGGAAAAGAACAACAAGAAGAAGAAGAAAATTGACGTTCTTCGATTGCAGCAATCTTCAGTTTGAGGAACTACACAAGCAGTTTGATTGAGCTATCTCAATCTGTCACCTTCTCGACAGAAATTTCCGAAAAGATTTCTGCGAGCTCATTTTCTTGCATGCTTTTGCTAATCTATTGGATGACAGTTTGTGGAATTCAGGAAGCTTGGATCTCGAATCCTGCCATGATAGCTTTGTTTGCATGAAGAGATTATTGTGCGATTTGCGATTGTTGTCCGAACTCCTCGTGTTTCCTTAGGGTAGATTCTAACCTCAGTGCCTTGCGTCTAATGCTTTTTTTGCTAGGAGTAGCCGAGCTGCGGAGTTCTGCTCGGATTCTGCAAGGGAATTGGCGATTTGTCACGAAGTCTTGTTATCGATAGCTTGGTATGCACCTGGCTTTGAAGAGCAAAGAATGAAAGCTTTTGACGCAGGTTGCGGCGATCAGGAGTTTGCACAAGTGTTCGTAAAGGATGAATTCTATGAGAGTTTCGAAGCGCCAAAATTTCACGACTTTACTGCGGCGGAGGAACCGATCGATCCTGATGCCTGGTTCAGAGCCAAGGCAGGTAAGCTCTCAAGTTTTGTTTCTAAAGTCTCATCTCTGAAACGTTCTGAAAAGAGGCAGCAGTGGTTCTCAGTACTTCTGTGATGAAACACTCAGCCACGCTTGTCGACAAACATCATGTCTCGTCTCTTGTCATGGCGGCACATCATCTCCCTGATGAGAATTTCTGAGCCTTGATGCGTAAACGGTCAAAAGCTGTGAGCATTTCCATATAGTTTGTTCATGTGATGTGTTGAAAGAAAAAAATTGACAGACCCTGTATGTGCAGGTATGACTAGGAAAGAAGAAGCTAGGATTCAAGAATATGAGAGCTTCTTGCAAAACCCTAAAACCCAGAAGGTAGTTATCTTCCTACATACCCCTGCATTCTCTTTTGCCTCTATTGCTTCCAACACTCTATCTTCCTACATTCTTCTTTCCTTCCATTGCTTCCAGCAGCTTATCCATGCAGTGCACTAATTTGTATATGTAGACAACAGATCCTGTTTCATCTGGGCTTCTGACATGATGCCCCAAACCCTAAACCCTTCTGACATGACAATCTTGCAAGCAGATTTTGGTGCTAGAGCAGAAGAAAACTGTGATCATGGATTCTCACAAGACTGCATCTGGAAGCCTGCTTCAAGCTTCTGACAATTTTTCTGCAGCTAAGAAGGCTCTCATCTCTTCCAGTAGGCCATGTTGTTTGCTTGCATTTGCCATCTCTAGTCTCAAAATTGATCACAACGTCCACCCCTTCAGTTTATGTTGGTCAACCCAGGATTAGTGATGAGTTCTAATGCATTTTAAGCTAACCAGCACCACTTGGTTAGAGGTGGTTCTTAGTTATGCTTGCTCCACGGAGCTTAGATCAGACCATTCTTCATCAGCAGTTGCAATTTTTCTTTGGTTTGCTAAAGCAATATGTTGCAGCTAGAGCAGCATAGATTTTTTCAGTTAGCTGCAATCTACAAGTGTCTTTCATGTAGCAGCCAGCTTAGGGAGTAGCAGGGGGGCATGACTGCAACAGTGGCAACCATTTTAATACAGGCGTTCCATGTGCTTCAAGTAACTCTTAACTTCACTCTGCCAATGGTGAAGGATTCTGTTGGTGAGGGCAATGTAGTGCTGAAAGATTTTAGGAGGCAGAAGCATGCCTCCCAAATGTAAAATTGGAAGAAGTGGAGGCTGTACTGGTGCTAGTGCAGCACAGATAGGAAGGAATTGAAGAACTAAGATACTGGAAATTTTCATCAAGGATAATCTGGCACAGGTCAGGAGGGCCCCTTGTACAGGTGATATTGGGAATTTTCTGTCACTGGATCCAAACCTCAGGATCCTAAAGCAAGATGCACTTGGGAATATATCAGGAATCTGGGTGTTGCTTGTAACAATGGCCTCCCTGCATGTTGGTCTGTATTCAAGTATGGCTAAGGAGGAATTGTCTTGAAATCTCTTGCATGGATTGAACAGTACTAATGGATTTCTGGTTGATGTGCTGGTGAATATCCTCGCACTGGGCATGCACAGAATCTGGCAATTTCATCGGGAGTTGCAAGTGTCAATGCTAGTTTTAAAGGGTGACAAGGAGAAACATTGCCAGCTACTGAGACAGGGCTTCTTCTCTGAAGAATCAGACGCTGGCTGCCAGTCAATGGATATGTATATAGTGAACAGCACCAAAGATGGGTTTGGAGGAGATCAGGAATATTGCTTTTGAGAAAATTATGGAGCTCATGCTCATGCTCACTGTTGTGATTTGGAGTACAGCTTTGAACTAGTCACAAGGGGTCTAACATCCAAAAGATAAAAGAACCTTTACCGCATTGCTAGCCTTGCAAAGTGTACTGTGTTACAGTAGCCTTACTGTGCTTCCCACATCTGTTGAAGCAAATTGTTGCCTACAAAATTGATCAGTTCTTTGTCAATCTGCAATGCAAATGACCTCACTACCCCACCCAATTGATTTGCAAAATGTAATAAGCTTCCCTATTTTTATAATTATTCAATCTCCACAGCTGCAACATACAAAGAATTTAATGCATATGGCAAATTTGCATGTGCTGTGACATTGTGATAATGTTGAAGCACCAAAAACTATTGAAATAAGCTCTTTAGCAAAAAGGCCTTTTGATTCTATCATTTTTTGACAACAATTTCAAAAGAATTTAAAAGATGTTGCAATTAAAATTGTGATTTATAATTTTTTTAAGAATAAGTTACACTTTCTTGAATTTTTTGGTAGCCAAACCTAATTTGGACACAGCTACTAGTTTACTAGTTTACTGTGTGAACCATTCTTTAACTTATTCTCACCATCTTAATATGGATAGACCATGTCATTGAGAATCTTATAGCAATTGTTAAAAAGTTGCATTTTATGTGACATTAGTCTGTCACAGAAAAGTACACTCTTTTTGTTTCACATTTTAGATGTTTTCATTTATAAATTAATCTAATTTTGATATTAATTTATTAAATGATAATAAAATTTGATCAATCGTTGATATGATATTGTAATGACATTGAAATATAATAATTGATCATCATAATGTGTTCCAATGTCATCGCAACATCATATCAACATTTCATTAGCACTTAATCTCAAGCACATTGTTAAAATGCTATAAAAACATATATACATGACGGGGACAAGTTTGTGGTGTAATCTAAATATGAACACGTAAATTAATTAGACTACCTTGTGAATAATGCTTTTAAGATCCTAACCCATTGTCATTATCCTAATTCAATTGTATCTTCACAACTTTGACACTAATTGTATTTTTTTCACCAATGTTGAAACTTTCAAAAAATGTTTGTTCAAACATCAAATGGTTTTTTGGAAGGAAATTGAAGAATCCTTGAAAATCTATATTTTAATCATAATCAACTAATTGTTTGATAGACATGTGTTGAAGTTGCCCTTGTACTATGGTAAACATAAAAATGCCAATTAAAAACCTATTGCACATGTGTTAAAGGTTATGCTTCAACTCATATTAAATTGACACAATAAAATGTTAGCCATTGCTAGTTATATCAAGTGATAATGCGAGATCAATTGTAGGTCTTAGTTTTAATTGCAGTGATGGATTTAGATGCTTGTGCTTTAAATGCATGGTAGATATTCATAACCTCATTTAAATTTATACCTTTTTGTTATTTTAGTGCTACCATTCTTGCATGCGCTCCTTTGAAAAATGTGAAATTTACCATCCTTGGAGATTGACCCTTGAAAAAATTGAGGTGTTTTGGGCATGAACTTTACTTTACATAAAACTATACTAATTTAATTTACAGGTTAAATCCTAGACTATTGTAGTACCTTTGTCACTTCGACCCATGTTTGTTGAATAGTTAATTCATTTTGAAGATTCCATTTCAATAAATGATATATCCTCAAATATCCCATTAGATTCTTTAGTTTCTTTCACAAAAAATATTTTTGAACTTTTTGGGGAAGTTTTCAACATTTTTAGAATAATATAATTAGTGTCGAACTGGTTTAAGTACTACAATAACATACTTTATATGTGCAATTGACTGAAAGTGATGGATAGGTCAAGATGAAAAGTGAATGTAATGTTTATTTTGGCATATGTGAGAACTTTGAAGGTAAACAACTTGTGTAAGCAATAGGGGTAATTGGAAAATCGTTGACTTCAACTATGATATAAATATGATTTTGTGTTTACCATTGTGAGGGCAATGATTTTGTTTGTGAATACATTGGTGATTGTATTTTCTAGATGAATAATGTTGACATTGAAATGAAGTTCGCTTGACTTAAAACCCTCTTGATTAATATTTTTTTCTATGTCCATTTTGTAATGTTAACCAAAATGGCAATGATTCACATGAAAATTTAACCAAATTTGGCTACAAGCCAAGTATTTTGATACCTTTGTGCAAAATTGGGTTCACATTTGAAAAACAACATGTAGGTGAGAAATCTAGTTTCGGTGAAAGATAGGGTTACCATTATGAGAAAAAGGGGTGTATTGCAACTAGCCTTGTAATTCAATTTTTGATTTATAAAAGACACTTGTAGCTCATTGTATTTATATGTTGTGAATGTTAATGAACAAATTACATGAATTGCAAAGTTACAACTCATCATATATACGGTGCAACTCATTGCAATTCAATTGCAACTCAATCAAAATAACTCATTTTCAACTATTATGCAATTCCAATATAACTACACTCATGATATTGTGTTAACATCATCAATTGTCATCCATCTATTAAAATCTAACACATGACATTATGAAGATTTTTGGACATAATTTTTTTTTTCAGATATTGATCTCCATCATCCATTATATTGTTAATGATGGTTTGAAATTGTGACATGTGGCACAATAAAAACTTTACCACATGGCATATTAATTAATAAAAATATCTATTTTAGTAGTTAGGTAGGTCATACATAACCATAGGTAGGTAGGTTGGTAGGTTTTAAAACCTACATACCTACGTATTTATTTAGGACCTACCTATTTACTTACATTAGTAGCTAGAAAAATAGGACCTACTTATTTACCTAGGTTGGTAAATAGGTAGGAAAACACAAGATTAAGTGAACTAAAGAATAGTCATGAATTTTTATCTTTTTATTTTATGTTTTGCTTTTAAGTTAAACCTTTTTGAATTCATCCCATAATGACATTTATATTTTAATGTGAGAACATAAAAGAACAAGTCCTTTTTTATATAGTTTGTAGCATGAAATTTGAATACAAAGCATATGGGTTAAATTTTTTAGTTGTTCTTTAGTTGCAAATTGAGTTGCAATAATAACACTTAAATGTTTAGGGTAGGCCAGATCCAAAAGAAGGGCTCCATTATTTTTGGTGTCCAATCAAAATTTGAACCCCTCTTATTAGCACATGTGGTGCATTAAAATTTGTCAAAAATGGAATAAAATTGAAAAAGTTACGGCTTGGGCCAAAACAAAAAGGATGAAAAACTCAAAAAAACAAACCATTGAATGCTACAAAAGCTAGTTTTCAAACACCCAAAAATTTCCTTTTATCTTGTTCTACTACTATTAGAATTCAAAAATGATTTGTAAAACTTTAGGTGGTGTTCCTATAACACCTTAATTTTTTTAAATGAATAAAATATAAGAAAATTATGAGGTTTAAAAGTAGGAGGGGTCCAAAAAGAAAAAAAAAAGGAAAAAATGTGTTTTGTAAATTGGAAAATTTATTTCTCTTCTTATTATTTTTCCATTATTCCCTTTCCTTTGCATTTCAAAGATGATTTTTAAAGCTTGAGGTAGTGTTCCCATAACTTTTTAAATCACTCAAAATGAAACACATATGATGAAGATATAAATAATCGATGAATATGTATCCTTATTAAGTTATAAATAATTGTATTATAATTATAACATAGTTGAACAATAGTACTTTAGTAGTGATGCACTAGTGGTTGTATTAATTGTGTCAATGGGAATCATAATCGAAAACTAGTTGTAAATGTATCCTATAATGGGTGGTGGAAATGTGAACATGTGGAATGATCACATGTATGTGCATTGTACATAATTAATTGCAGTACAATTGTTATTTTAGTGGCACATTTATTACATTTCTAAAACAGTTGCCACATGCAACTATAATGCAACTCTTTAAAATGTCAAACATGGTTGACTACATATGTATGTACAATGTATATAACTTACCATATAAAAGACCCATTTTAAACTCACTTGTAACTATAATACAATTAACAATTTTTTTGACAAGGTAATTTATTTGCCAATACACGATATTTTTAAAGTGGATAGTTGCACAATAATTGTATATGAGTTGTTTTTTGAGTTTTAGTTGCAGGGTATTATGGTTTCAACGAACGTAATTTCTCATAGTGTGCAATGTATTTGATAATGTTAGGAAGTGAGAATGGTTTAAAATTGTTGGGTGATATATTTGGAATAGCCAAAGGTACTATTTCAGTGATTGTAAAAGAGTTTTGTCACATGATAAAGTTGCATCTTTAAAAATAATTTGTGTAATTTCCAAGTGAAGATCAATTTAAAGTTTTGTCAAAAGAGTTTGACACTTTACATGGAATTCCACACATAATTAATGCAATAGATGGGTCACAAATCCCCATTCTAACACCTTTCATAGGAGGAGAAGATTACAATTGTAGGAAGTCATTTCATATTGTACTATTATAAAGAATTATCGATACAAACTATGTGTTTTTGGGGTTATGAATTTCGTTGGGCTAGTAGCATGCATGATTTTAAGAAGTTAGAAAACTACTTGAAAGTTGGGAAGATATGTGTTTAGGGCAAGTTTTTGCCATACAAGTTGATTAGTGATACATCATATCCAATGAAGCCATCGATTTATTATCCATTCAAGGAAGGAGGTGATTCAACTTTGGAAGAATACAAGGCAAATTGAAATTTTATTCAATCATTAACATGGATGTGTGTTGAGGGAGCATTTGGCATTTTAAAGTGCAAGTGGAAGATAATCATGAAATGTATGGATTGTTCATTGTGTTTTTATCCCAGATGTTGTTTCTACATGCATAATTTTTGCATAACATATGAACTTTATCAGGGTGCTTTTGATAGGAGTTGGATTAAAGAGGTTGAAAAAAAGTTACAAAATAAATTAGTCTGAATTGAGTTGAAAGAAGGATTTGAATTACATGGTGAAAGGGTTGCTTTCATAGAAGTTAGGGGAAAAATAGAATCACACCCAAATATGGCAATTCTAGGTGTAGAAAAATGTGAAGTACATATGTTCAAACATTCTTGGTTTAAAAAGATGAAACAAAAGAAGATTTATTACAAGAAGCCACAAATCAACATATCATTTTGGCCAAATCACTTTGGAACTACAAATTGAAAAACCAATCTACTTTGGTTTTTGAAATTTCTAAAATTGAAGCTGAAATTGAAAACACGAATGAATAAAAAATATAAGTACCTATGTTGCCATATGAGCATCCATACTTTTCAATAAAGCTAAAGTTACTTGAAAGGTTGCCATTAACTCTTTGTTATTGGTGATTACTTGCTCCATGAATCATTCCAATTTGTTGGTATTTGTTAAGTTTGTTTTCTTGTCTTGCTTGTGAGGTTTTGATATTAATGTTCTCAAAGAG
>Ga0116229_10008090_pt1 | contig 16447 bp, 10 predicted proteins | sample S1TSphgellanicum_3_FD_87313 | JGI IMG/M metagenome (GOLD analysis project Ga0116229, IMG submission 87313) | Host-associated microbial communities from peat moss isolated from Minnesota, USA - S1T2_Fc - Sphagnum magellanicum MG | ecosystem: Host-associated > Plants > Peat moss > Unclassified...
GTTGAAAAAATAAATATACATAACTTTTTTTCATGCGGCAAACCATCACACAAGACTTGTTTTCCTTCATTTGAATTTGTTGTATTATTAACAATTTTACAACTAGAAACCAATCATTGGTTAATATCAATATAACCATAATTGCAACTAAACAACTTGAACCTTGCAAATCAAAATAACACAAACACATTAAACACAATAAAAATTATTAAAGACATAATCCAACACCTTATTGAAACCACCATGGGGTGAAAATCTTTTAAGGTGTATAACACAGGACGAAAAGGGCTTAGTTCTTATTGCAATATTTTTTTATCTTATATATTAATCCTCATTAAAAAAATGAGTCAAAAGTTGTCAAAATTTTCAAAAGGATTATATTTTAAACCATTACAATTTTAGAAGAGGTTTAGACAAATTGACCCAAATTAGTTTTAAAATGGCATTGAATCGAATGCATCACATTTTGGCAAATTTTCACCCAAAGAAGAAAGGCTGTTCTGAGACCAACCCCAAGGGACAAGAAGGTCGATAGGATATTAAATGGTTGCTAGGTAGGCAAGGTAAGCCCATCTGACCCTCTCTTGAAGACAATAGTAAATGGCACTACTGAAGATGCATGCATAGTCAACTTTTTTGATCTTTTCCGTGATTCTTCTTTTATCATGTTTAAAGAGTTTACACGGAAGTTCTCAGAAGTGTTTTAAGAACGTATCTGAGAACTTTTAAGAGAGTTGAAGTGATGATGAAAAGCACTCTATTCAACCCAGGATTCCAAAAACCACAAAATTAACAGTTTGAGAGATCACTGACATGTGCACCAGACTGTAGATGCGGGATTGTAAGCACTGCATTGTGAGTAGAGAGAGAGAGAGAGAGAGAGAGAGAGAACTTGACATTTCAGAGACAGTCAGTGCTGAGATATGATGGCAGATTGGGTTGAAGCAAGCAAAATAACACCCATCTAAAGAAGCAAAACCAGTCTCAATAATTTTTTGCATTTTATGTCAGGTACTTTGATCAAAGGTAGAGGTAATGCTCCAATCCCTCAAATGGGAAAAAAAAAAGCCTGTGCAAATTTTTTTGTGTCTGGACTTTGATTGAGTTCTCAAATCGCTCGTGCTTTGAGCTGAGCACAATGCAATCTCCCTATTTACCCCTGGCCCAAACAAAAATCCCACTACATACTCCGAGGATCCATAGGCTAACCTCTCCCTCCTCTTTTTTATTCAGGTGAAGTGTTCATTAAGAATTCCTCCATGTGTAAAAGAGAGGGTCCAGGACATAACAACCACAACAACAAAACAATTCAGAGAAAAAATTCTACATGGATGTGGTAGAGCCTGGTATTGTCTGGGTTGACTGATCTCTCATTCTCAGAATTTCATGTATATAAGTGAGGGATTTGACAATAACTTGCAACACTATTTTGGATGTAGTAGACATTTGGTAGATGCTCACATACCAGGTGTGGGTGGATCTGCTCTAACATCTGCCATCATGTACCTATTTCATCTATGCAATCAAACCTGTAATGGTATGGATTTGAGAGCCCACAGAGAGAGAGAGCATGATGATTGCATTTTGTTGTGGAAATTTCAAACTACTTATTTATATTTCCAAAACATGATGCCACCAGACCAACATTGATTTACTCTACCTGGGCTCCTGTGTGCTTTTGTAAGGAGCAACTTTTATAAGTAATTTTTAACAAGCAAAACTCCACATCCCAATGTATCTAAAATCCAAGAAAATCTTAAAAAAGAAAACCCTTCAATATGGGTGGTGGCTGTTGTAGAGGATTATAGTAGTTTCCATTGGGAAGTAAGGAAAATGGGATTTGTTTACTAAGAGTCATGATTGGGGTGTGTACAGAGCTGGGTTGATGAAAGCATATTAAAAGTCAACCTACATGCTTGAGCCTTGAAATAAAAAGTAAAAACCCTAGTCATCATCATCATCATCATCCGCATACTGGCAATAGTGTAAGTAAGTTGTAACTGGAACTGGTGATGATGATGGTGGTGGTGGTGGTGGTGGTGAATTTTCAAAATCCAAACCCACCCAATCCTTCATTTATGTTTCATATTCACTGAAATCAATTCAGCACAACACTGGCCAAAAATACTGAGTAAGAACCCATTACAATTTATTTGCTATTCAAATGAGCTTCCAGCAAATTTTCCCTCTAAAAACCTAACTGTAAATAAGCCCCACATGATGATCATGATGATCATGATTTTTCTAATGACACCTAGATGATAACACTATTTTGTTAATTAACCCAATTGGCAGAGCTAATCCAATTGGTGGAAGCTAACCCAAAATGGTGGAGCTAAGTTGCAGCATTTCATACAGAGATTTAATAAAATGTCCTTACTTTGCAGATAGATACCATTGAAAGAGGGGATAGGGCGTGAAAGGAGGCCCAAAGACAGGGTGAAGACAGAGTTCCTTTACACATAACTCTAATAGCTGGTTAAAAGTTCAAACAACCTGTAACCAGTATTAAGTAGAAGAGAGAGAATATAGAAATAATCAGCGTGGAAAGATTTGATTGAGAAGCAGTCCAGTTTTTGGTGTGTCTGCGGAGATCAGAAAATGGCAGGCTTCGTTTCTGGATTTGCTTCAAACCCAAGTTATGGGTAAGTTTAAGTACCCCACTCTTACATGGCCCTGCAATCTTGCTGCAATATTTATCTTATCTTATGAAGTCCAGTACTTTCTCACCTCTCTCTGTTCAAATTCCCGTCTATTTGGTTGCTGCATTTGATCAGAGCTCTGATGCGGCGGCCTTGATGGTCAGGATGCAGAAGACAGAAGACTGGAGCCCTCCCTGAACACGGAACAAAATAAAAAAACATTCAAAAAGTCCATTGTACTGAAACCTGGAATTCTTTTTCACAAAATCAAACTTTACAGAATTTTGTAAGTTGTTGCTTTTGAGAGAGATTCCACCCTGAGCTTCTTAGGGTGAATTGCTCTTTCAAATGCATACAAAAACCATTATACATAGTAGAACATCTGGAGGTGTTGTAGTAGTAGTAAAATGGTCTACAAAGTTCTTAATGATGTGGCAGAATCACTCTTCAGTATTATTTACAGAAAGAGAAAACAAAAAAACAAACACACACACACACACACACACACATTCAGGAGTGTGTTTGTAGAACTAAATCTGGGGAGAAAAAAGAAGAGATAAATTCAAACTTTGCAGTATTTGTAATTTGTCACTTTGGAGAGATTCCACCCTTCATCCTGAGCTTCTTAAGGTGAATTGCTCTTTCAAATGTATGCAACAAGCACCAAGTAGAACATTCTGAGGTGTAGTAAAAATAGTCTAACAAAGTTCTGGATGATGTGGTGGTGGAATCACTCCATCCCAGGATCATTTATGTCTCAGATAGTATGGTTTTGATGAGACTCTGGACTCATGACCACCCCCACCCACCCACCCACCACTCAGCTGAGCTTCTTCTTCTTCTTCTTCCCAATGGCCATTACCCATAATACAGAATTTTTCTGAATGGATTGATTTTGAATGGATTTTGAATTCTCTACTACCTTGGCAGTTTCTACACTAATTATATTATTTTCAGAAAATTTGAAATAAAAAAAAGGGTCTTCAAGTAATTTTTTTTTGGGGGAAGAAAAATACACCCACTACAAAAGTAACCAAAGATGCACAAAAACTTACACACCACCAAACAAACAAACAAACACAAAATGTATGATGATGATGATCATCAAAGGTATGTGTACCTTGCAGCCAAGGTACATAAATAATACACAACATGCATAATAATAATAACCCTAAAACCTCAATTAACTTAAGACTTTAAATAGCAACAACACCCACTTGATTTGTGTACATGTATTGGCCTTTAATTTTCCCATTTCAAAAACAACAAACCACCCATCATGAATTGATGAACTGCTGCTGGCATTTCTTCAATTACTGTTGCATTTCATTTAATTTCTTCATTCATTTTGCTACTTACTATATATTTTCATTTTCATTTTCATTTTCTTCAATTGCAACTGAAGTTCTTCAATTTCTTCAATTACTACATCAACAATTTCATTTCTTCAATTACTACTGCATTTTCATTTCTTCAATTGTTACTGTATTTTTCATTTTCATTTTCATTTTCTTCAATTTACTAGTGCAGGTTTATTTGTTCAATTGCTATTGGATTTCTTCTTTTATGTTGTACAGTGTTTTATTTATTTGGGGGTTGGGTTTTTTGCATTTTTCTTCAACCTGAAAAATATGATTTCCACACATACAAAAAAAAAAGGGATCTATGTGAAAAAAAATTGGCTCTATACCTCAGATTTTTAAAAAAGAGTTTTTTTCGCCAGATTTCTATTACAGGTTCCAGCAGGTAGCAAAAAAGATTTAAAAGAATTGTTAAAATTTTCTACTTTCATAATAATATGGTTGGTTTATAGCCAAATTTGGCTAAATCTTGTTGTGGAATGACACTAGTTTGGCTACATGCCAAAAATTGGGGGAAAAAAAAAACACCCACTCAAAATTATTACTACATATTATTATCATAAAAATAAAAATAAATACTATAATAATAATAATAATAATAATAAAATAAATAAATAAATAAATAAAGTACACTTGTGGTCATGATGATGATGATGCTGCAGCACAGCACTGGTTGTGTTTTTGGTCATCAAATTTATTACTTAATTTTGCTCCTTCCCACCTCCTCCTCCCCCCAAAAAAAGGGGCAACAATGATTTTGGAGCTGTAGCAGCAGCATCTCCAGCGCCAACAAGAGCAATTGCTGCATTTGATGAAGCTCATGAGCTCATGAATCTCACAAAAACCCAACTCAGAGAATAACCCATAAAAGTCAACAAACTATAAAGAACTTTTTTTTTGGTTGTGTTTCTTCATGTTGTATTGCATGTTGTTTTGGTAGTTTTCTGCAAAACAAAAACTGTTGCTCTTGCACCCATTTGTTTGATGAAGAAGAAAATTCCTTCTGCGCCATCTTTTCCAAGCTTTGGTAGCTATGTTTCTGTTGCCTTTGATAACAAAGGTTGTCCCATTTGATGTGGTGATGATGAGCAACCCTGTGAAGAAATGAGGGAAAAGCAAAGAAAACTCTAAGCATTTGCGCATGGAGAGAGGGACACACACACACACACACAGAGCAACATCCAGAAGCTGTTTTTTTGCCCTGCATCAGGCTGAGCTTCTTGCTGGAGCAAGAACACGTAGAAGAAGAACGTGTTGTTTGCTGTCAGGAAAATAGTCAAAGAGCTTCAAACTATTACCTGATCTCCTCCCTGTTGTTGTTTCTGAGTTGATTTCATTTGCTCCTACCGTTGTCGTGGAGTAAAGATTGTCGTATTCCAACGGTCAGAGTATTCGTTGTGTGATCTTTCTTTCGCATTGTGGCAAGAGTAGTAGGAGTATTCGTGGTCTCTGATCTTTGGTTTTGGATTGTGGGTTTGTGGAATCTCTGCTGCTTTTGGTTGCTGAAAGTGTAGTGTTGTCCAGAAGGAAGAAGAGGAGGAAGAGGAGAGAGGGTCTTCTTGGTACCATTTTTCTGAGCTCCCTTGTGGGATCTTCTTCTTCTTCTGCTGCTGCTGCTGCTACCTGGATGGACTCCATGTGTGCGGGTGTTGGGTTGCAAATGGATTCATCGGAGCTTTGATGTGCAGCAATCCACCACCCCGCCACACTTGTACATGTCCTGCTTTTGATCTTTGGGCTTTGCTCGACATTCGCGTCTGGCGATGGATGGATCCCTAGTCGCAGAAGCAGCAGCAGCTGATTTTGTCGAGGAGCTTGCAGTGGTAGAGAATGGAGATGGTGGAGCATGGGAGAAGGACAAGGATTTGAACTATCAGCAGCTAGCTCCGTCTCTCCCCGAGGAAAGTGCAGGAGTGATGATGATCCCTAATGGCAATGTGGGTAGAAACAGAAGAGAGTCTACTGCAGCAGCAGTGGGTAAGCGATCCAAAGACGTCTCTTCTGCAGTCAGGAAAATCGACAGTGAGCTGCTCCCAACAACTTCTTCTTCGTCGCTGTTGAAGAAGAGCACTGCTGGTAGTAGTAGTAGTAGTACCTCGGGATCAACAACACCTCGGGCGGCTCCGAGGTCATCATACTCTGGGGGAAAAGTTTCAGTTCGGCGGCTGGAAGAAGCGATCTGCAGCAGCAACAGCAGCGATGGTGGGAGTGATGTTGGAGTCCAGATGTCCAGAGATTCTGAGAATGGTGGGAATGGGAATTCTTCTGGCAGTCGTAGACTTGGAGCTCCGATCATGTCCATGCTTCCTCCTCCCGTGAAGACGAGAACTCGGACGACGACGACGAAGAGTGAGTCTGCACCCAGTACACCTCTGATCAGGCAGAGCTTGTCAGGCGCATTGCCGCTGCTTTCCATACCTTCTTCCACACCCACTGCGGATTCTCGTCGAGCTTCCTTCTCTTCGGTTCCGACTTCAGCAGATTGTAATCCTCGTCGGAGCCGTGTCTCCTTGTCTTCACGCTCGTCTCTCACCAGATCGGTGGACATTACAGCAGCCGAGCTCAGGAAGTGGGCTGCTGCTGATGCTGCAGAGAAGAGGATCCCGTTGAAAGCCTCTGGCAGACCGACCAGCAGCATTCCATCGGTGGCGGGATCGGGATCCCCGCGAGCTCCCTTAACACCCAAGACACCCGCAAATTTCTTGAGGCGCAGCAGTAGCAACAACAGCATCAGCACGCCCGGGAAGTTGGGTGCAAAAGCTTCAGCAAGCAGCCCGGATGGCAGGGGCAAACCTGTTGTTGTTCCTCCTTCTCCATCGCCGAGTTCAGCAAGCAAGCAGAAACTACAGGGAGAAGCAAATGGCGCCGCGGCGAGCGCAGCATCAACTCCTCCTCCTGCAGCACGGAAGAAGCTCAGTTCTTCTGTATCCCTACTACCCAGCAGACGCACTTCGAGCTTTGCAGATGGGTCTTCTTCCAAGCTTCCGCTCTCGTCTTCTCCTTCGTTCTCCAGCCCAGGCACAGAGAGATTGCCTACCTCGAGCACAACCCACTTCGACAAAAGATTCACTTCTTCCACAACGCTGTTCTCGTCTCCCCCAGAGCGGCGTCTGAGCTTCGGCAGCAACAACAACACGAAGCTTTCTTCTCCTCGCTCATTCTCGAGCATCAACAGCAACAATGCTGCTCATTCCAAGCCTCCATCACCGCTGACGACAACGGATCGAGGTCCGAGCATGCTGAATCGGAGGAAATCTCTCGAGTCCTCCCGAGATTCCTCGCGAATCCTGATGCTTCCGCCAGTGGCAGATGTCAAAGGAGGAAACGACGATGCTCGACTCGATGTGCGGGGTCAGAAGCTACGCAGCTGCTGTGATGGGAATCTGCTCCATTTGATGACTACCAAGTTGGAGTTCGTCTATCTCCGCGACAACAAGCTCTCAAACCTCAATGGAATCGAGAGTCTCAAGCGGGTGAAGGTGCTGGACATCAGCTTCAATGAGCTCAAGGGTGGTGAGGAGGAATCCTTCTTCCAGCCTCTGAGGAATTGCAAGATCCTACAGCAGCTGTACCTTGCAGGGAATCAAATCTCTTCTCTCAGAAGATTACCACAGCTACCCAACTTGGAAGTTTTGTCGGTTGCACAGAACAAGATTGACTCACTGGCCATGGAATCATCACAGCCAAGACTCCAACTCCTGGCTGCTGGCAGAAACAAAATCACCACATTCAAAGACTTCCCACAACACCTGCCATCTCTGCAGCACTTGCGGCTTGAAGAGAATCCCATACTGCAGCAAGGCTTTCACCCAGAAGCACAAGCTATCATGCTTGTGGGACCATCTTTGAAGAAATTCAATGATCAAGACTTCTCAATTGATGAGCGGGAGCTTGCATCTCTGTATCCTCCACATGCTGCCTTGTGCATCCGAGAAGGTTGGGAGCTCTGTGCTCCCGAAGAAGCTGGAGACGCAACAATGCAGTTTCTGATGTTGCAGTGGAGAAAGCTCTTGCCTCCAGAGTTGGCTGTGAAGAAGGCTCATGTGGATCTGCCAGCTGAGGAGGATCAGTGCAGCTGTGAGTTCTTGTTTGAGAAATTGGATCAAGGATTGGGAGGAGACTCTGGTGACTCTGGAGAGCTTGTTCTCCAGTATCAATGGTTTGTAGGAGGTAAAGCTCCAACAGGATTTCTTCCAGTTCAGGGAGCAGTGAGTGATACTTACTGGCCAAAGCACGAGGAAGTTGGACACTGCTTGAAAGTGGAATGCAGCATTCTTATTGGCGAGAGGAAGTTCGGTCCAGTTTTTGCCATATCTGCACCAGTTTCTCCAGGAACTGGATGCCCGAAGATCCTGAGCTTGGAGGTTGATGGCGAAGCTGTAGAAGGGAGCTTGATGAAGGGCTCTGCTGTAGTTGCTTGGTGTGGCACAACACCCAGAAAGTCTGGCATGAGTTGGTGGAGGCAGCAGGAGAATGGTGGCAGTTGTCCTCCTGTAGCAATCATGGGAGCTGAAGACTCTGTGTATAAACCAACACTTGATGACGTTGGTTTTAGACTCATCTTCATGTTCACTCCTGTCACAGAGGAGGGTGTGGAGGTAGGGACAAAACAGTGTGCAGCATCAGCTGTGACACCAGTCATCCGAGCTGCTCACCCATCTGTAAGTGCTGTCCACATTGAGGGTGAACTTGTTGAGGGCAATGTGATCCGTGGGAGTGGTAAGTATTTTGGTGGAAGAGAAGGCGCAAGCAAGTTTGAATGGCTGCGGGAAAAAAGCCTTGAGTCAGGAGAGTTTAAGCTTGTGTCACGAGGAAAGCTTGAATACTCATTGACAGACAAAGATGCAGGTTTACGCATCATGTTCATGTACACGCCAATTGATACATGTGGGAATCAAGGAGATCCAGTGACTGCCATGAGTAGCAAGGTTTTGCTTGCTGCACCCCGTACAGAAAATCTGAGAATTCTGGGGGATATGAAAGAGGGTAGCAAAGTGGCAATTGGTGGCATTTTCGCTGAAGGCGCAAGTTGTGTTCAGTGGTTCAAGAAATCCAAGCCAGGTGCACCAGCAGCAACAGAGTATGAGCAGCTAGAAGCTCTCAGCAGCTCTAAAGTTGCCAAGACCTTCTGCATACCTTTAAGAGCAGTTGGCTACTATCTTGTTGCAAAGTACATGCCAGTGCGTGCAGATGGAGAAAGTGGTGAGCCCACGTTCATCATCTCGGAGAGCATTGTTGAGATGCTGCCTCCAGGCTTAACCTTCCTGAATATAACAGGAGAGTGCATGGAGGGTGAAACTTTGACTGCCCAGTACGGATATGTGGGAGGTTATGAAGGAGTTAGTCAGTATGAATGGTGTCTGCATGAGAGCAAAAGTGATCAGGGCACCTCAATTCCAGAAGCTAGAGGCCAATTGCAGTATAGAATAACAAAGCAAGCTGTCAACAAGTTCCTTTCATTTAGGTGTAAGCCTGTGCGGGAAGATGGTTTGCATGGAGAATGGCAGAGTATGTTTGCCATGGAGCGCATAAGTGCAGGCTTTCCCACTATACTGTCCTTGCGCATACTTGGAGAGCCCATTGAGGGCCAGGAACTGCACATGGAGAAAGAGTATTGGGGGGGTGAGGAAGGCTACTCAAAGGTGCAATGGTTCCGGACCCAACGACAGGACTGGACACAACAATGTGAGATTGAAGGAGCCACACAACAGTCTTATACCGTTTCTGTGGATGATTTAGAAGGGATGATCTGCGTTTCATGCCAACCTGTGCGGAGTGATGGTGTCACTGGTCCTGTTTCTGTCTCTGCACCTGTTGGCCCTGTGCTTCCAGCTCCCCCAAGATGTGAGGCACTTGAGATCCATGGCTCATCAGTGGAAGGTGGAAGCCTGAGCTTTGAGGCTTCTTACACTGGTGGTGAGAAAGGTGACTGCACACATGAGTGGGTTCGTGTGAACTCAAATGGTGGTGAAGAACTGTTGAGCACTGATGATCAGCTTGATCTCCATTCTGAGGATGTTGGAAGCCAGATCAAGCTGGTCTTTACACCCATTTGCAAGGATGGAACTGCAGGAGAGTCACGGTCAGTTCTCTCAGAAAAAGTTGTGGATGGAGAACCAGAGGGACAAGAACTTGTAATCCCACAATGCTTTGAGGATGTTGAAGTTGTACCTCAGAGAAGGTACTTTGGTGGCAGAGAAGGTGCAAGTGAGTTCATCTGGTATAGAACTAAGCACAAACCTGCTGAGGATGGTCATTTGCCCAAGGATGCACATTTGCTCTGCAGAACTGAGGTATGCACTCCGAGGCTGGATGAGGTGGGATCATACCTGGTGCTTCATTGGGTCCCAGTACGCAATGATGGCAAGCAGGCTGCTTCGCCCGTCATAGCCTACAGTGATCCTGTTCTGCCTGCTTTCCCAGAAGTTTGCAATGTGGCTATAAGAGAGGTTTCAGAAGGCATGTTTGTTGGAGAAGGTGTGTATTATGGAGGGTTGGAAGGTCAAAGCCACATGTGCTGGTATCGCCAAACAGCTGCAAATGTGTGCGCACCAATTCCAGGTGCACAAACAAAGACATATGTGATAAGTGATGATGACTATACATGCTCCTTGATCTTTGGGTACACTCCGGTCCGATCAGATGGAGTTTCAGGCAATCTTGTGACATCACAACCCACAACTCCCATATACCCAGAGTTGCCAAGAATACAAAAGCTTGTGGTCTCTGGTAAGGCAATGGAGGGTGAAACACTCACAGCTTTGGAGGTGATTCCCAAGAAAGGATCACAGCAACAGTCCTTGGAGCGGTACACAAAGGAAATCAGGTATCAATGGTCACGTTCATGGCAACCAGAATCCCTGGACACCTATGAGTGCCTCCAGGCACAACAGTCATGCACTTACAAAGTGAGGACAGAGGATGTGGGTTACTGCCTCCGCTGTGAATGTGTTGTCTTGGATGTCTTTGGGAGATCTGCTGAGCCAATTGTCTACATCACATCGCCTGTTGTCCCAGGTTTCCCAAGGCTGGAGAATCTGGAGATAGATGGGCGTGGATATCATACTAGCCTTTATGCTGTGAGGGGAATCTACAGTGGCGGGAGAGAAGGGAAGAGTTTGATTCAATGGTTTCGAGCCATGGCTGGCAGTCCAGATCTGATTCCCATATCTGGTGAAGTAGGCCGGATGTATGAAGCAAATGTTGATGATGTTGGCTACACTCTTGTTGTGATGTACACACCTGTTCGGGACGATGGGGTAGAAGGAGGTCCTGTGACAGCAGCAACGGCAGAACCCATCATAGTTGACCCAGAAGTTGCAAAGGAGGTACAGCTGAAGCTAGATGCTGGATCATCATCAGTGAAGTTTGAAGCATTACGGGACCGATTACCGTTAAAGACAACTACACATCGTAATAATAACAAACAACAGGGTTTTGGAATCTTGGAGAGAAGAGTTGTTGATGTGAGTAGGAAAAGAGTGAAGGTAATCAAACCAGGCTCCAGAACCAGCTTTGCAACTACAGAACTACGAGGTACTTATGCTCCCCCTTTCCATGTGGAGGTGTTGCGGAGTGATCAGCACCGAATCAAGATTGTAATAGACAAAGAGAATGAGGTGGAGCTCATGGTACAGTCACGTCATCTCCGTGATATCCTTGTGCTTGTTATCCGTGGTTTCTCTCATCGATTTAACAGCACCCCATTGAATTTGCTGTTGAAGATGTGATGTAAGTCACTTTTGTGTCTTGTGCAACGCATGTGAAGGACTACATCTCTCTCTCTTGCTCTCCCTCTCAGTGCACTTTCCCAGAGCATTTGAACCTGATCCTGGTGGGCTCAGAATTATATTCAAGTTCGATGAGAATGTTGTACAACCCAACCCTTCTCTGACCGGCCTGCGATCCTGCACATATTCACTTTTGTTTCGCAAAGACTGCTGCCACTCAGAGTCAACAACACTTGGTGGGTGCCAGGAGTTGAGACGAAGAATTAAGTGAGAAGTGCAAACATTGTGACTAGTATTGTCTGAATAGAGCTCATTGCCACCTTGAAAGCAAATGTGGATTCAACCTCATTATGTGCCATTCATTGACTTTTGGTAATGCAGGATTCTTCTGCAAATATGGACAATGTAAACGATTACTCTCAAATGATAATTGAATAGGATCAGAAACACACCATTCTCTTCCAAACTGTCTTATGAGAGATGAGCATTGAGAGTGTTGCTGGCAACAGGTTTCTGCTTCAACTCCCTACAAAAGGGACGTCATCAAATTGAGTTCCAGATAAAAGATTACATGACTGTTCAGAAATAGATTGTAATGAAGAATCTATCGTCACCAATTTCCTTCACTCTTTCACATCTTCTAGTCACCTTTGAACATGACCACTTTGTTACAACACCAAAAAAAGTTCTGAATTCCCTCAGAGCCTCAACATGAGGCTGTCTTTATTCACCCACCCTCTTCCAAGTCTTCTTGGCACATGTTTACTGGCATAAGTGCAGAAAAAGAAACTGCAAATTCCAATTCATACCCTAAACCCTAAACCACTACTGTAGCATAGATGATCAAGCATGACTTTCCCTTTTGAGTAATTTTGCTTTACACTGAACAAAAAACTCAAGAGGTTCACAAACTGCATGCTTTTATAGTCATTGAAACAACTCTGAAGAAAGAACTCTCAAGCAGGGACTTTACTGATAAAACTCAAGACAGAGTCCAGGTCAGGAAGGGCTGGAATTGCGCCTCTCTCAGTTACTGTGATAGCACCACAAGCATTTGCAAACTTTAGTGCCTCCCGCAATCGGTCTTCATTCTGCAAGTGCCAAAAGCCAGTCACCATTGTCAGTCTGTCTCTTCTTGCTTACCCTGCCTCTTAGTAAAGCATGCAGGAAGTTGCTGTCTTTGAATTCATACAACCTGTACATTCATCTGCCTTTCTGCATATACATATCCAGGCTTATGACCCTTGCAAATAACACAAAGCATTGAAGACTATGTTAGTTTCTGTGTGGCATGAAATATAAGATATTTGTAAAGCATCTACCAAAAAAAAAATTGACCACTTCACTTGCCTCCAGTACTGATGAGTCCTTCCCAAGTTGGCTCAAAATACCAGCACAAAATGCATCTCCAGCCCCAGTGGTGTCCACCACTTCCACTTTGAGTCCCTCAACTGTCCCTCTAAATTTCTGCACATTCGTTATAAGAATACATATGTCAACCTATGTGTGTACTCAGACCAATCCTTGTTTTGAATCCAAGTTCATGTCTTGTGCACATAGACCAAGCACCCTCTTTGAACAGTGCACGAGATGGAAGAAGAAAAAGAGAGCAGCTGGAAGCTTGCACCCCAAATGTGAAGTGTAAATTTTATTGTAGAGATAACTCCACCAAAACATATAAGGTAACCAAAACAAACACAACAAGAATGAGTCCAGTCATAGCATTACGAGTATGACTTACAAGGTATTAGACAGTCACCTTCATCATAAATGGTAGTGACTAGCAGCCATTAACCTTGACTGACCTCATGAAGTTCCAACAGTGCAGATAGATAAATATATACCCTGCTCAAAACTTAGAGCAGAGAAGTAAACCAAAATCTGCATCCTGAATATCTGTTGCATTTCTGGAAGCAACAAGAAGACAAAGGCATGATGTTGGCTAGCACTCAACAGACATAGGTAATGTGAAAGGGAAATGGTATCCACATTCAAGCTACATCAAGCTTGTGAGGGTAAACTTCATTTCATTTTAGCTTGCCCCTACAAGGAAGCATCTAAGCAAAAGGCATAAAAACAATTATATAGAAGGTAGTGGTTGGGCTCTGCACCATGAACATATCCTTAAGCACCCCAAGTGCAAAATCTTCTTTACACAAATGTACTCTGCACTGCTGATGTAGAGCTGCAAAGGTGTGTGCACTAGCACTGTGGTCACCAGAGCCTCGTCCTCTACTGGAGGACTTTTAGAACAGCCCTTCCACACAACCACTGTGTAACCTAACCAGGTGGTCACTGAAAGCAACAATGGGGATGGATTTCACATACCGGGGTGTAGTATCGACATCCCTCTCCACCTTCAGTCACCAGCATCAGCTTACAACCAGGGTGGAAAAGTTTCAGATTGTTCTCATCATCAGTAGAGTCTCCACCTGTGAGAAATTTCACCTCCTCATCACTCACCTTCAAAACCCACAGTCCAGACAAGGTTTCAAAGTCAAGTTTTGTCACAAAGTCAAAATGATCAAGCTCTATGATGTATTGTTATTTTTGCTGTTTACCCCAAACTGATTGAACATCTTTGTACAACTGACTGGAAAATATAGCAGTGTACATATAACTTTCTTAGCATGTAACCAAATATACAGGCAATGTTACCATCCAAGTGCCCCAATCAGGGGGCACCTTCTGCAATGATTGAAGTACCATAGTGTCATGGCTCTCACTGGCACTTAGAAATGCTACAGAGATGATGAGAAATTGCTAGATCTTCACTGCACCTTGATGATATCAGCCTGATTCCAAATACTTCTGATGCCCTCTCTTGCTGCCTCTGCTGATGACCACAAGGGCAACCGTAGATTGGGGTCATAAGACAACACTGCACCTGCCTCTTTAGCAATCCTCATGGCTTCGATATGTGTCGAGCGAGAGGGCTCAGTGATCAAACTGATTGACCCATAATGTAAGATTGCAGCCTGCCATTCAGTGTGCAGTCTCATTGTCAGCAAACTGAGATTCCCTTAGCATCCAGAGAGAACTAGGCAAGGCTTTCCTGAGCAGCCCACTCTCTTGCCATAACACCAGATCAGCTGTTCATGAGGCAAAGTCCCTTAACAAAACCTGAATGCATAGTAAGTAGCCAAACCAAATACACATGATGATTCCACAGAAACCCTCCTGAACAAGGCAACAATACATAGACATTGATGTGGATGGGTTGTTGAAGAGTGCAAGAGATGATGAGAAAATACCTCTTGAAGGAGGGCCAGATCAAGTTCATGGGGCTCAAACAACATGTCTGCACTAGGGTTCCGATAGAACATAAATTCCCTCTCCCCATCATGGCGCAGAGTGACAAATGCTAGTGCAGTCCTGGCATTTGCATCAAAGACACATCCCTTGGTATCCACACGATTATCCTTGAGCACATTCACCAACATGACTCCAAATTCATCATCCCCAACCTGCACAAATGTCAGTTCCATCACATTCAATCAGTGTGAAAATGTTTAGGCAATGTGTGATAAACTGCAGACAACAATCTCAGTGAAACAGTCACAGGCTATGCTCTTGACCACTTATGATCCATACATAGCAAACAGCTGCTTGAGCTTCAAATCACAAACAAACCATGCACAGCACAGACCAGAGAAATGACGTTGTGGTAGGTTTCAGGCACAAAGCTCACCTTGCCTACAAAAGCAGAATTACCCCCAAGCCTTGCAATACCAACAGCAACATTGGCAGGTGCACCTCCAGGAGCCTTCTTAAATGCCGGTGCATCCGCCAATGCTAATCCTCCAACCGTCGGCACGAAATCAATCAGCAACTCCCCAAAGCAAACCACTTTAGCATGCTCACTTCTAACTGCTTGGACACAGTTGCCACAACAAAACAGAGAAAACAGACAGAAGTCAACACAAAACCATAGATTTATGCAACTGATTCCCAAACAAATGCCTGATTTTGTACAAAGCTCCCAATAAAAAATAGCTTTGCCTAGAACATCTGAGAAGCTTGCCAACAAAATCTGGTCACAGCCCTAATACTGTTTGGAAAACACAACTAGTGTCTTTCCAAGGGAGCAAGACAGAGATCACATGCCCAGCAAGCAAAGAGAAAAAAAGAGAACAGAACACAGCAAGCGAATCCCTGGTACTGCTATATGCAGAGATCATAAAAAACAGTGGCCGGATTTTCACAACACAGATCTTTTACACAACACTGATAAGTTCTCTAGTATGGAAAACTTAGCCATTTCACAATACAGAAGAACATTCCCTGAAGAAAACCTGTCTGCAACAAACTCTGTAATATGCAGATAACCTACACAAGTGATGCGTGATGCCAAGAGCAAACTCAGACACACCAAAAAGGGCAAAACTCTCACCTTGCCAAATCCATCCCCACAAGTACTGATCTTTCCACAATGATATCATAGAACCGTACCAGCAATACTGGAAGTGACCACCAGTGAACAGAATGGCAAACACATCTGAATCCTCACATACGATCACAGTACTCCGAGAGGACCGCAAAATTTGATAATAAATATGTAGAAAGAGGAGAAATGCGACAGATAGCAACAGCAGCAGCAGCAGTAAAACCTTCACAAAGAGCTACATCCTGATCTGCGTCCCGGATCAGACGAAGAAAAAAAAGCGCCACTGTCAATCCAGAAAGCAGAGAGAGAGAGAGAGAGAGAGAGAGA
>Ga0116229_10008091_pt1 | contig 16445 bp, 13 predicted proteins | sample S1TSphgellanicum_3_FD_87313 | JGI IMG/M metagenome (GOLD analysis project Ga0116229, IMG submission 87313) | Host-associated microbial communities from peat moss isolated from Minnesota, USA - S1T2_Fc - Sphagnum magellanicum MG | ecosystem: Host-associated > Plants > Peat moss > Unclassified...
TACTGAGAAGAGATCCATAGTGTTCTTTCTGTTCTGTTTAACATTGAATTTGTGAATTAAATTTAAAAAAAATTTATTTTACCAAAAAAAAAAAAAAAAAACCAAAACACCAAAATTAAAACTCAAAATTAAATGGACTACATTTTGTGAAATTCATACAAAAATACTTTTAGAAGTGGATGGAAAAGTTCCACAAAGGGGGGTCACCATAGTGTGCTTTCACCCTAGTTCATTAGACTAATTTTACAGTGTAAACATTCTCACATTTGCAAGTGGTGAGAAGAATTGAAGATTTGTTCTTGATTTTGTACAATTAAATTTCTAAGAACCAAAGTGACATTTGGAATTCTTCAAGCTTGTTAATGTAATGGAAAAAAAATCGGCTAAAATCTTGAAGAATGTGAAGATTCATTGCATTTTATGTTGTCCCTAACAAGGCATGTTATGTTTGAATACAAAACATTGTTCATGAAGATGGCCAATATTGCTGGCCTTAACAATGACAAAACAAAGGCCAATTTTGACCTCCTTTGTGATGTCCAATTTTTATTGGGTCTTGTTGCCATACTCCCCTTGCTATAATTAGTTCATAATTTGATCATGTTCAAGCAATTGATAAATGTTTTCATATGTGATCTTGTGTGACAATAACCAAAGTTTGCCAAGGATAAATGTATGTTCTGTATATAGATGTGAACACTAGGTTCAAGTTTGATGCCTTTGATGGTTACAAATACTTACTAAATGCTAAACACATTGAATAATTTATCATGCATTGGGTGACAAACCTAAACACTAGTGTTGAACAATGTCTAACATTTGATGTGAATTAGCAACATATATGGGCAATTTACCTAAATGTGCAAATTAGTGAAATATTATTTGTTACACAAGAGGTTTATGTTACAACCATGTTGCATTTATAGAGGCAAATTGTGCAAGTATTTTTTAAACCTTCACCCTTGTTTGCATTTTTTTTAATGTGCATTATAGTTGTGTGAAGGTTTTTGTTGATGGGGGTTTGGTAAAGGTTGTTGATTGCCTTATTATGGAGTTGCAAGGTAGGGTGTATGCATTGTTTAGTGGATCATTTAAAGCAAATAAAACACTAACAAGAGTCATAAGCAAGTTTTTATAAATGTTCCATATTTGGTTTTAAATTTCAAGATTTCATTAGTGTAATTTTTGACTTAGTTTAAAGTTTTTATAAAAGGGTGAAAATGTAGTCCTCAAACATTACATGCCTTATGAAAGCAATGTAGGGGGGAACCAATATAGATTATTTTTACCTCCAAAAGAATCATTCACTAACCCTACTATACCTAATAAGATTGCAATTATGTAATATTTCAAGTAAAAAATAATGTCACTAAAATTTAAAAAATGCTTGTTTTCAGAAGATAATCCTATCGTTTAGACATGTCACTAATTCGGCTAATGAAATTCATGGTGAAGGAATTTACCATAAGAACAAAATAAAAGGAGGGGGCTAGAAAGTAATTAACTTCTAAACCTTGTAAAATATTTTCAAATATAGATAGTCCAATTTAGTGGGTCTACAAGCCTCCAACATATAATATCTCCCAACTAGAGTGTATGTATACCTTTTGTGACAATCTCCCATTGTTTGTACCACTTGCATACCCTTTGTGACTATTTCCTATCACACACAACCCTTGTAGACCTTTGTGGTTTTTACCTTTATATGCAATCATGTCTTTTATTCTCTAGACTTCAGCCTTCAAATCTATCACATGGGTGGAAGTACAAATGGGTGGACCCACTAAGAATGTCACACTAAATTTTATTGCACCCATTGAACTTTGAAAAAATATTGAAAACTTTTTTAAAAATGTTTTCATTAATTTTTTTTTGGAATACATTACCCATGTTCTATAGAAAATTTTGAAACTATAATGAGAAATTTTTTTTTTTTGAATTTTGATGATCTTTATCATTGTACTTAGAAAAAGTTTCAAGAATGTCACAAGGGCCACCGTTCTTAAATTTTTTGGTTAGGAACATTTTTGAAACAAGTAGAGGTTTTTATTTATTTATATAGTTTTCATAAGTAATTTAGATGGTATTCTACTTGATTTTTTAATTTGGTAATTAATTGAATAGATGTGATTTAGTTATCAATTTTCAAAATTCAAGAACATGATTCTTAAAGGGGCCATGACAATTAGGAATAAAAATTTGTACTATTTCTCATTTATTTTTATTCCAATAAGAACTTAAGGCCATATTCTTGTGAAAATATTTAAAAGAAAGGGTCCAAGAGTATTATTTGGCCAATTTTGGTTCCTTAACATTCTTTGAGGTGGTTCCTAATAGTACCACCCAATTGTAGTTATGCCCACATTCCTATTGCCATTTACTAGCGGTTATTATTGTATGGTAGCAAGATGCTTCTTAATTTAAAGACTAAAATAGAGGATACCTTTAGATTGTTGAAGAAATGGGAAACTACTACATTGAAGACAACAAAACATTATATAAACTTCAAATGTACTACCTTTCTTCACTATTTAGCATATTCCAAGTAGAAGAGAACACTAACAAAACACTATTATATTATCTTAGCTATTTTCCATTACAACAAACAAAATACAACATGATTCCATACTCTCCTTTCCTTGATGTTACACACACCCTTTTCATAAGAAAATCATCTCATAGCAAAAGTTTCCAGCTAAAATATAATTGAAAGATCGTTAAGTTCTTTTTTTTTCCCCCTTCTACCCCCCTTTCTCCCAAAATCACATAAGGCCCATATTGTTCCCATGAAAATAGGTCTTTATTTTAATTTTTCCTAGAAATCCTTTAATCAATTAGTAAATTATAACCAACCATTCATCCACATGAATTAATTAATCCCATTAATTTCATCTTTTAAATAAAAAATAGTAAGTCTACCATTAGTTTCTAACTAGTTATTAGGATGCTTCATGGTACTAATTAGTTTAGGGATTTCTACCCTTAATAGTTTTAGTCCCTTATGAAACCTCTTAAAACTAGGTCAAAATTCACATTGAAAAATGTTGTTAGTTAGTATGGTGAAATCACTTTGAAAATCCTAAAAGAGAAACCCATAAAGTCCATAAGAATAAAAGCCCATTTAGATATTCAATTATGTACCCATTGGGCATAAAACAATTGACAAAATATTCATTTCAAAAGGACTTTTGAAAATAACTTGGTCCAATTTTGACCTTTCAAAAATTCATAACTATCATTTGGTTAAGGTTTTATAAAAAAAAATTCACATTTAGTTTTATGATTTCATTTTTCAACCCATGTTCAGTGACTATAAACAATTTGGAGTAGAATTCAATATGAATTCTTGAATTTCTTAACAATCTTTCACCTAATTAATCCATATATATGATTTCAAAGGTCCACTATTTATAATGAATGCATTATTTTCAAAAAATAATTATGCAAATGTTTTCATAATCAACTTGTTAGTTTAAAATGAATCATCATTTATGTATTTAAAATTAAATTATTCACCATAAGCATTTAAACACAAAGCACCTTGCAAAAATAATTATTGTGACTCCAAAAGTAAGCCACCATACGTTACATTCACTCAATAGGTTCCCTACTCATGGGATTATGGACAATTTAGATGTGGTGTATCCACAATAAGTTGGTTTCAACGAGATGCAAATGAATGTTTCAATAAACATTTAGAGGTGATCAAAGCAACTTATTGCTAGCCCAAGTAGGTGGGCATTGATGTTTGGGTGCTTGAGGTGTTTTTTGCATCTTTTTTAGACATTCAGCTTGCCATGAAATCCATTGCTTTGGATGCCATGGCTAAACCTACAGATTTGAATCTTTTCACATGATTTTGGTGAACTCTTCTAGTTAGTGGAGTGCATTTTTATTCTTTTCTCGAGCATTTCAAATTGGTAGAAATTGTTATGGTACAAGTTTTTGGGAGTGTGGAAGATGAATAATGCTTCAATTTGTTGGCATGTGGAAATCCAAGTTACAGAATTGACTTACTGATAATTAGGGTTTAGTTGTTAGAATGTTCTCCCAAAAATCTTACACCATTCACAATTTTCCATATGCAAATGCATATGAGTAGTGGTGTGAATAGTGTCTTGATATGGTGTGGCAGCGTAATTTATTGAAAACTCTCAATTTTCCAATTTTGAAATTGGACTATCTTTTACTTGGGTTATGGTATCCACTGCCCAATGATTATTGGTTTTTTTTGGTAAGTGAATCCTACTAGTATCAAATCCAACTTTTGTAGCTTGCAAAGTTTAATTTCTTTTGTGTGATGGGCATTTGTGATTGCAATGGAGCTTGTATCATGTATGTGTTGTTTTCACTAAGGGGTTTTTTCTAGCACACTTGTGCTGCAATGGGCTTTTTGAAAGGTTCGATCCTCTCTAAGTGATTGTTACATTATGTAATTGTGTGTTTTTCAGGTTGGAACTTGCATCATTCATGGTCCTTGTTCAAATTTGAATTTTGAATCTTCATACATATGTTCATTTCTGACTTTTGATTTTGGAGTGCTTTTCTGGAGCTCCAGACTACAACCTCTAACATCCAGAGGTAAATAGCCAAATTTTCTCCTATTATGATTTCATAGATGTCAAAATCCTACCAATATTAAAACTGTGGTAGCCAGAATCAGCCACCTCGGGGAAAAAAAAGTGCTCAATTTAACTCCATTCCCCCTTAAAAGATCGCCAAAAGTTTACTCATAAAAATTTCTTTTTAGCTAGCTACATCTCTGAGTCATTCCAATCTGTAGACAATTCAGCACCACAAGTGTTGAAACAGGAGCCAGATATGATATTTTTCCAACACCAAAAAAGAAGAAAAACACCGTTTGAAAGAGGGACATGGTCTGACAGTTGACTACTAGACCATCTTTCACTGGTGGGTTTTGCACATAGTTTTGTGGAGTGCTGCCCAGTACCATTAGACCCAGAGTCCACATTAGTACATACAGAAGAGAGTACCTAGTTGGAATTTGGGTGTGGGTGGGGAGCCGTGTGATAGGTAGGACTCAGGACTCAGGAGGAGGTGTGGACAATTAAAAGTTTGCAGATGAGCAAAAGGTACGCTATCAAACATTGATAGATACTGAACAGTCCAGGTGCAACTAGTTCAATGGAGCTCCGTCTCCAACACAAGTCTGCTAGTGGCGCCCATGGCCCTCTTCAGCTTGTGGGAAGCTCCTATAATTGTTCATTCGTGTAAATTCTTCTTCATTTATTGGTCACACTTTCATTATTTCCATCAATGCACGTGAGAAAGATTTTCCACAAATTGACATTTCTTATTATTCACTCCTCTGATTGTCTTCTTGGATACATCTTGTTCAGCCTCCATTTTATGTATGGTCTTTTGGGGTTTTCGTTTTTCCGCCTCCTTCGCTTTGGCCATCATCTTTCCATAAAAACATCAGCAATTTCTTCTTTCCCAGCGTCCATTATGGGTTTAGGTTAGGAATGAGGGATTAGGATTTTTAAAATGTTCAAAAGCAAGAAATATAGTGTTTCCATTATTTTTCTTGCTTTTGAACATTTTCAGTCTGTATGACAACAATACATTAAACCGATATATATCAAATCTTTTGAATTTGATCTTTCATGACAACATTTTCATGATTTATTTATTTATTTTTTGGCTAGACCCAACTTTCTCATCCATCTTCCCAAACTCAAATATCTGCTGCTGTCTTTTTAGACTTTAAATGTCTTTGACCCATATGTCATCCAATAGACCTAGATGATGATCAAAGTATAGATCATACGTTATTATCATATTTTACATCTTAGGGCAATTATAGGTTCATTGGGTGAAATGTGGGTCAGAAAAGTTCACATTGTTGAACGATGGATGAAACCGAAAATTAGTTTGAAAGAATGAAATCCAAGAATGTTGAAAAAGCTGGCAATTTATGGGCAAATTTTGAACTAGTTAAAATAGATGAAATTTGGGAAAGTTGAACATAGAAGACACTTATCATTGCTTCAAGATGGAAGTAACAAAAAGAAAATTGAGCTAAATTGCCTTGAAATTATCATTTTTCATCAATATGTTAGACTAAGTTTAGTATTTCAAACTTCTAAATGCCTTTAGCCACCAAATGACCTTGAATGGCAATTTGCAACCAAGAGGTCAACAACTGGGTGGGAGGTAGCAAATGTCTTTTATTTTGCAAAAACTTGGATACAAAATTGAAAATTTCCCTAAATGTGGAGATTTGTTATATCATTATACAAGAGTTCAATACGGTTTTTCTCTCACAAAAGGTTGTTTCTTGTCACATAAACTTTGTGGTTCCATCCATTATAATATACAATATTATATGGTGTTTATTATCACATATGTTGCACTAAAATGACTACTCAACATTAGGTATTGGCACATATATCGCAAATGTTATGTGTGCCATTTTAATGTAATATATATTGCAATAAAAATCACATAGTATTGGATGAAACCACAAACTTTACCCAATACATGTGCCATGATTGTTTTGTGAAAAAAACCACATTTTATTGAAGTGTATATTCTTTAAATGTGCTTCTTTAGAGTTTCAAATTCATCAATATTGGGAAATTAAACAAATTTCCAAGATTGATTGACCTCCCAATCCATAAATGTTTATTCATTCATTTAGTTTTTCCATTTACTGTTCAGTAACTTCTCTTTGTAATTGATCAAAACCTTGGAAATTATGAATAAATTTCCAAAAGGAAAATTCATTGAATATGCCATTACAATTACCAGTCAACTATATCATTAATTAACAACTATGTTTTATTGATCTAAGCATTTTATGCAATGACATATTAAGTTAATACTAAGAAGAAAAATATAACTTATACTTAGCATTGAACCCATCAATGGTCAAAATGTTTATTCAAGAATTATGGTGAATGATAATGAAACTAAGTTGCTAGAAGTCACCATTAAGTTGTCGTGATGTGTAGTGTTGTGACATTCGGTGTTGTAAGGGTGTATATCCATAGTAAACTCTACTGAACAAAAAGACTAAAACTGGTCAAAGGTAAAAATTAATCAACCAAAAAGAGATGCACGCATATATATATATACAATGCACAAAAGGAGGCTGAGATGAAATTTTCATGTATCCCCCCCAAGACTTGAACCGGGAAAAGCGTGGCATGGTCTGAATAGAAATCAAGGTGCTATAGGAAAACATGATGAATAATACCAAATGCCAATGGGAACTTGAATGAGCTCTGGCTTGAGGCAAAATAGATGGTATCCACCATTATAATTATCACAAAGTAACATCTAATTAGCATCGCCTATCTTCTGACCATACTTGACATGGATAGTCAAGTGGAGGAATCCAAATCAATGTGATGATGGTAGGATCCAAGTTTAGTAGGTGGCAGGGCACATAATTTTTGGAATGATCTTGCATTGTGCGTCCGTTACTTCCTTATAATTCCAACACACCTGAAGGCTTGATCGCCTTAATCTTCAAGATAGTGTGACCAAAAGAAGTGTTTAGAGTATCATTAGGTTGCCGCTAGAGATACACAAATCACCAACATCAAATTGTCTCACCTTAGGCTTGTAACTGCCACCTTGTGTGTGTGCATACCATAAGGTGTCTCGATGTTGTGTAATGGACAAGTTCTCCATGGCCATGGGCATAACCTTCTTGAATAGAGTAACCCTCTCTGCAATGACCTTAACCCAAGTGGCTGGGGTGTCCAAGTCCACAACCTGGTACATTTGAGCAACGATGGAAAAAAGTGGCTGGGATGTTTTCCAAAAAGTAAAAAATAAGGAGCAAAATGAAATAAAAAGGCATGTTTGGACATCCTGTAACCCATGGTGATGTAAGGTAAGGCTAAGTCCCAATCCTTTTTGTTCTTAATGAGGCAAATCTTTCAAAGTCCCTTCTTGCATGTCTAAACCATCCTATTTACAAGGCCATCAGCTTGGGGATGGTCCTTTGAAGTCCGGTGATGGTCAAGGAGAGCATGATCAAATAGGTCCTGGAATTCTCCATTGAATTCTGATTACTGATTAATAAAGCACCCAACACAAGCCCCAAACCTACTTAGCACATGTTGTAAGAAAACTTGGCTGGTGCTATGTGATGACCTGTCCAACAACATAACAAGTTCAATTTACTTTTAAAAATGTTCAATCATATTCATGATGTAAACACTCCCTTTGGAGGTTTGTGGTAATTCTCCAGCTAAATCACATGACTAGCGATAGAACATGCCTTAAATAGGGAGTGGAAAAAGCGTGAGTTGTCGAAAGGAAAAGGAAGTTTTCACTCTATCACATTGTTCACACCTAATAATGACATCTCAAACTTGAGCATACATATTTCTCCAATGGTAATGAGGAGCGAAAAGGCTATAAGTACGCTTAACTCCAAAGTGTCTAAGCTCTAAGTGTACCTTTTGAATAAGACCATGCCATTCCTGTGGTGGAGGAACCACTTTGTCACCTTGTGGTAAGCATTAGATGAAGTGATTGTCCTTCCATGAGTAGTGTTTAGACCACTGTTGTATGTGATCTCATTGACTTGATGTAACTTGGGGAAGGTATTCCCCATGTTGAAGAAACTTTAGAGTGTCCAAGTCCTCCCATATATCCACAATGGGATGTTCAACTAGGTTACATTGCAATAATGTAAGATAATTAGATGCATAAAATACATGTACTGCTGGAATTTGGTCGATCTTGCTTGGCTTCTGAAAAATCTTCAGAGGTAGTGAGGGGTTTCTGCGACATGGCATCCGCGTTTTGATGTGTAATACCAAGTTGGTGAATAACTTTAAACTCATATTCTTGAAGTATAAACACCCAATGAGTTAACTTACCAGTAAGCTTGTTGTTGGTCGTCAACCACTTGATAGGCTGGTGGTTGGTATACAAAGTGAATTTGGTGCCATAAAGATAGGGCCTAAAATGTATGACGGCCCATACAATAACAAGACACTCCCCCTCATATGAAGAGTAGTTGTTTTTAACCTTGTTGCTTTGGGATGCATAGGCGATAACATATTCCTTGCCTTCCTCATCAAGTTGGCCAAGAATAGCACCAATATCAAGAGCACTTTAGTTAATGTGTAGAATGAAGACCTTGTTAAAATTAGGTCTTCTTAGAATGGGGAACTTTGAAAGCTTTTCCTTGAGTGTGTTGAAAGTTTTTTGAGTCTCTTCACTACATGTCCAAGCAACGTCCTTATTTAACAATGCATAGAGAGGATGAACAATAGTATTGAAGTCTTGGACATAAATCCTATAGTAATTACATAGTCCGATGAAGCTCCTCAAAGTGTGAACATCAATAGGATTGGGCATTTCCAAAATGGCTACTACTTTGGCCCAATGAGCCATAATACCATTTGGCAAAATTTTGTGTCCAAGGTAGACTACTGAAGTGACAGCAAACTCACACTTTTTACCATGGATTTTCATATTGACATTGTGGAACCTTTTGAATAACTCTTCAAGATGAGCCAAGTGCTATAGGAGTCCTTTGTTATGCACTAGGACGTCATCTATGTAGCACTTTAGGAAATTTGCCCCTTCGAGAACCTAATCCATGACTTGCTAAAAAAAACAGGTGCATTTTTCAATCCAAATGGCATCACAAGCCATTCCCACAACTTGTTGTTTCCATGGAATGTTGTTTTTTTGTGATCCTTCGCAGTGAGCACAATCTGGTTGAAGCCTTACCTTAGATCCACAATTGTGAAGATGTTTGAGTTTCCAATGCTATCAAATAGTTTTTTAGGGATGGGCATGGGGTACTTGTCCTGAGGTGTAACCATGTTCAAAGGCCTATAATCCCCACACATATTTTTTTTAGTCCATAATCTAGTTGAATTTTTCTTTACTGGCATTACTATAATGGCTGCGAAATTAGAAATTGATGGCTGAATGAGACCAGCTTCATGGAGCTCTTTGCATCTTTCATCTACTAGTTCCCGCTCATGTTTATTTAACCTATGCCTCCTCCAATAGATGGTTGTTTCATTTGTAAGGTCTATAGAGAACTACATGGTTTTACACCTACTTAAGCTTTTCATTGAGAATGCGAACACATTCTCATACTTAATTAGCAAGTCTGTCCCTTGGTTTTTCTCTTTCTTGGTGAGTTGGTTCCCCATAACGAAAGGGTAGTTGGAAACACATGGAATGGAGTTGGAAAGTGTGTTTGAAGAACCTAATGTATTAGGTTTTCCACTATCCAACTGTATAGATTCATAGAAGGTTGTAATTGTTTCTCCAGAAGTTGATGTACTTCTAAGTATATCAGAAACAATTTGAGTCAAATTATATGGTACCTCCTCCCCCCTAACACTAAGAGTGAAATGTAAAGTGTTGAAGATAGGTAAGTGTACTTGGTCGGGGTGCCATGTAGTCGCATTGCAAGAATTGTAAGCTGATTGAATCAGTGCTGGTGTTATGTACATTTGAAAAAATATACAAGTTACCAACAACCATGTAAGGGAGTTCAAGTCCATGCCTCTCCCCAGTAGAGCGTTACGCTCCAATCTAGTCATCTTGGTATGATTAATAGTGCTAGTTTAGAACCCCATAACCCTTTCTCTTTCTTCTGGGCTTGGTTCATCCCAAGTGGCTGAAACATGATGATACACCAGGCCTGGTCCATTTCCTTGAAAGGCGTGTGCTCATGGGAAGGAAACAAAGGTGGGCCAAGCACCTTTTGGTTTTCCTATTATGTTCAAAAGAAACCAAGGAGGTTTCTCTTGCCTTGTAACTAGTTAGTAGGAGCTCTAATCATCCAATATGTGAAAAACTTGTAGGTTGGGGTCTTTGATGGTGTATTTTAAAGCCAATTGTAGAATTGAAAGTGGTGCAAGGTTGGTCCATTAGTTGCACAACCGATGCACATAGGAACCGCATTATGCTGCATCGAGTAGGAACGGCTTTCCAAGGTAATGCTTGACTAGCATGTAGTGCTCTTGGACTTTCTCCTTTTGGTCAAGTTGAGAAGGGGTGTTCTCAATTACATAACTAAGCATAGGAGAAATGGATTAAACCCAGGTGATCAATCGTACCATGTTCGTGAAGAGACCGAATCTTGTGTCACTCAAACCTTTTCCAAATCCAGCCGTTGAAAATCCTTGACACTCTCAACCTGAAATGATGAGGTCCACGGGGCCAAATAATTCCATACGTTTCTTCTGAATTAGTTATATGTCGAAGGGCAAGAAAGTGAAACTAGCCTTCCATGCAGTGGTTGCAAACTGTTGTGGAAATTTAGTTATGAGCTCCATCATTCTTGATGTTGCCATTTGCCTTATAATAGGATCAATGTCTACGTAAAAATACCTCTAAACCACCATCCTTGATTGTAGTAGGGCTTTGAGACCTATATTAATACCACCAAAAAGCTTTAGTAATGTAATCCCCTCCTTAAGTAATGTCCAGGTGATTAATTGACGAAGTATTGGTTTAATCAATTCACCATGGCTCTCCATGTTCTCAAAACTAAACAAAGTTTTGACCAAGGGCTCGTGGGCTACTTTGAATTTCTGTAAAACCACTGGTTTGTGTTGAATGTTAGTAGGAACCACCCTCAAGCTTTTAGTAGCTTGGGCTAAGCTGTCTCTTCTTCATCTCCCTTTATCCACTCGTGGTTAACTTGTTAGATGTAATAAATAGTGTGTGCTTCCTTGAGCATATAACAGTGAGCCATAGGACTATGGTTCCCATGTAAATCAAGGGGTATGTATCCCAGGTGGTGACCATAATCTCCTAATCCACTCGATAGTATGTGTGTTGGAACTAGTTGTCAATTATGAAACCTCGTGGAAACGTGGCCTCTTGCCCAATGAGCACATCATAACTGGTGGCACTGGTGACTAAACATTTGACCCGTAGGCAAAGCTCCTGATCTATACCTTCATTGAAGTTAAATGTAATAAAATCCAAGCTCTCCCCAAGTACCTCTTCTACACTCCCACTAGCGGTGCGAATTTGCCACATAGATTTTCATAGTTTGGTGTCGAACATGCCCATCTTCTTGGTGAATTAAACTCTAAGAATCATTGGTTGGGCACCTGTATCAAAAAGTACCACTTTGGGTGTATGTCCTCCCACCTGGATTGTTGACTTAATATTGTCGACAATGGCAACTCCAGTGGTGATGGAAGTTCTCTCACTAGGCACCACCTTAAAAAATGAGTGAAATATTTTGTGGAGAGAATGGCTATCCACAACGCCTTCACTGAATAACAAATCCACAAGTGAGATGTTTTTAGCTCCCTTCTAATATGTGAATGTAGAATCAGAGGTAGGAGAACCCACTAGTTTAACCATGCTAGAATTAGTGACCAGATTATGAACGCCATCTACAACACGTGAGCTAATCGAATGTCTCTTTAAGGTGTTAGATGGGACCCTTGTAACATGTGGATCAGGGATTGGTAGAGGACTTGATGTAGTGTTCAGGGTATCTTTTAGGACTACAATTATGTCCCTAGTGCTTAGCTTCAAATTTTGAAAACTAAACAACGGTATATTCACAAGCTTTTGTGCCACTTCACACATTTGAAGTTAGCACTCCATAAATTGATCAGTGGAAAATTGTGTGTTTTTTTTATGTACATGTATTCCTGGGACATGAAAATTTGATGCCCTAGCAATTTGTGGTGTAGTAGTCTCCTCCCCCCTTGCCAACAAGGTGTATTCTTCTTCTATGTTAAGAAGATGAAAAGATTGTGGCATGATTGTTTGAGCTCCTCTAGCCTTGGTAATAGGACTTGAACCATATGCGAGTCCATTAGTTTAAATTACTTACCTAGTGGCAAAAACTCTGGGTGCCACATTAGCCTTTTGTGCCACGAAGTAGGAAGGGAAAAAAGAAGTGGCAAATTCTGGTGTGAGATTAAAATTATGTGCATTGGAAAGAACATATTCCCCAACCATGGCATCGTGTGAGAGGTCATAGAATGACTTAGGAGGTCCTTCCTTTGATCCTGAACCTTATACAAGTTGGGCATGACTAGTTGGTTCGGAATACTTGCTTTTTAAATTAGCAAGTTGGGCCCTCAATGGTTCGAGTTCATTTTGTAAAGTTTGGACTTGAGCGGCATGGGCTTGAAGCACCTCCTTCTTGTTAGCATTCTACTCCTTCTTCTTAACATTCTTTCTGGAATTACCCTTGGTGGGGAAAGTTTGAATGGAAGGTTAAGGTGCTTTGGCTTTTGGTTGAGGGGCAGCGGAAGATTTTGGCAAATTTTGTCATGATAATCAAAATTCCTTTTGTTCTAGGAACTTGGCAAAACAAACAACTTCCTAATGTCCCTCTTTCCCACAATAATCACAAAAGAGATCCTCGGAAGGAATGTTGCACTCACTAATTTTGTGGGCATGATTGCCATAGTAGTTACAAGAAGGTAGGATGGGTGTAGTCAAATGCACCACTTTAACCTTTGAAGAAGAATGTGATGATTTGGTTGGCATAGCTAATGGAGGTTAAGGCTTAGAACGTGATGGAGGCTTCATAGTACTGGCCTCATAGTGTGCATGAGCTAGTTCCAGCTTTTTAGAAATGTTGTACACATTCAACAAAGTGTATGAATCTCTAAATTCTATAAAAACCCGTTGCAAAACCTGTGCATGGAGTGTTAGAATACCTTCTAACAAATGAAGATACCGATGGGTAGCTTCCAAGTTTGTGATGCTCTGAGTTTCCTCTTTAAGCTTGAGAAGCCTCTTGTAGAGCATCATGAAGGTTTCATCCTTTTGTCGAAAGAAAATGGCGAACTATAGAATTTTTTTAGAACTTTTAATTGGAAATTCCAGTTCAAGAACTCGAAAGAATTCCCCCACTGGATCAGCAAAAGATGGTGCATCGATGGCCGGAGGAATGTTTGCGATAATAGCAATGAGTTGTTGAGGAGAAAGGTTTATTGAAGTAGGTACTAGATCTGAATTATTGGGCATATATGGGTGTAGAAGTAACGACTTGTAGGGGAATATACAATGATGGTGTGAAAGTTATTGTGACATTGGGTGTACCCCACTGATTAACCCCTCTAAATGGATTTTGATGTATTATTGATGTAATGTAACCTAAACCTAAATTCCTGGTAAGAGTTGTACTAGATGACGATGGTGCTGGAGATGCTTGATTGACGCACTCCCAAGTCCCAGGTTGAACCCACTTGAGGGTCCAACTATGTTGAGTTGCGAAAAGTTGGGGCTTGAGGGGTGCTCCCGACTTCCAGCACTAGAAAGGGGTAGAGGGGCGTGCTAGAAGTCCCGGGATTAGACTAGAAAGATGGACTAGAAGATCAAGCTTGAATCTGCATCCAAAACCAACCACAAGAGGGTTAGTTCACATTCGGGAACACCCTTGGGTGTTGGGACAAGCCACGGGCACTTTTACACACCAGATTCATCACGGCCCGGACTCGGGGGAAGCCACCACCTTCCCCCATATAGTATACTCTGCAGCTCTCCGCTGAGGCTACATCCAAATGGTTTTTTTTCCCGGGACTCCCAAGTTGGAGTCCCGAAACTGTCTCGAGTTGGAGTCCCGGGACTTTGGACGCTCATAGCTCCTCGCCCCGAGCTCGGATCGAGACGAGGTTTAAACCAAAGTTGTAGTTTTTGTCGAGAGCTTTTCAACGCCGTGTCACACTTCTAGAGGCAACGTTGGGAAGAGGTCAATTCCCGACTTTTAGTGGTCGGGAGTCAAACTGCCAATTTGACTCCCGGCCCTTCTTTTGCCCATAACTTGAGCTGCAGATGTCCAAATGGCCCATGCGAGGCCATTTTGGGCATCTAATCTTCAAGACATTTCCATTGATATAAAGAACGCACCAAGGCGAGGAGATTTGACCCCTCAAATCGTCTTTTGAATTTTCGGGAGTCCTGGAGGACTCCATTTTCCCACTTTTGGGAGTGTGAGTTGCATTTTCACACTTAGCCCCAAAGTGGGGTTGCAACATTGATGGTACCATTGTGAAAATCATGAGTTCAAAGAAATCAGCTCAAATGATTGTGTGTTATTTCGAAATTGATACCTTGGCTATAACTGAACAATAGTGTTTTCATCATCCAAGGACATGGTGTTGTCCCATGTCCCAAAATTTTGTAACAATATAGAACATTAGCTATAAAGTTTTAACACAACATACAGTTGGAAGAATACGGTGTGTTGATGGGGATGAATGGCAATGGACAGTTGTTGATGGACGGAACTACAACAGACATCAGACGAAACGACGACGGATGTTAGACAAAATTGTGACAGACATTGGACGAAATTGTGATGGACGTCGGATGGAATGGCAGGAACAAAACGAGTGGACGGATGGTGATTGCGATGACGATGGCATTATAGAGCGATCTGTGTTCGCGAACTCTACAACGATGGCGTGTAAAAGAAAAAAAATAATTTTAAAAATTATATATATATATTTCCCAGAATTGCTACATGGGCTATTCACTACATGTTTGCAAACTCAAAAACACATAGGAGTGCACAACTTAGATGCTAACTTCAAAACCCATGTACAAGGAAAACAAGTGTATGTGGGGTTGCATCATTTAGTATAGATCTTGTATTACAATCAAACCTTGTGTGTGTGTGTGTGCGTGCTCCCAAGACCTAAAGCTAGCAATAAAACAAGCTTTGGAATTGCTCACTCCTTCCTCCTTTCGAAGTTTTGGAACTCAGAACTTCACAACTTGTAGCTTGTTTCTGATGTCCTTTTTCCCTTGCTTGCGTTGTTGCTAGTTATGGTTGTTATTGTTCCTATTATAGTTATAGTACAAGAGTAGAAAAAGAAAAAGAAGTACTAGCAACTCAAGAACACAAAAAACCAACAAGAAAAAAAACCCAAGAAATTCAAAGCCAAGAAAAATCTGACGTTTTCAACATTAACTTACAGAGAGCAGTTTTTCTAAAATTAAATTACAAAGAAGGAAAGAAAATGTAGTTTATGTAAACAATGGCTGTGCAATAGCTACTGTGAACATTTAGAAATCTAGTTTAACTATGGAGGAAACTCTCCTTGACAAAGGAATTTAAAAAAAACTGACAAAAGAAGGGAAGAGCTTGGCCTTTTATATAGCCGTCAACAAAGCTGAAACTTTAAACAAGCCATAACCCTACAACACATAATAACATATAATAATCTAAGAACGTACATTAACCTTAAAGGCATGATTGGCATGCTCGTAATCGGTCGTCATGTATAAGGCCATGCATATAAGCATGACAAAGTGCCATATTAGTGAGGTTATCTTCAATATCATTTCATCCATGGCAAACTCTACCTTATTTTACAATCCATATGAAATAATTATTTATTTTAACACACCAAAAACCATAGAATGACTTTTTAGCTTAACACCAAAATATATATGTACAAATTTGGGAAAAAAATTTCATCAAAGAATCCAAAGTTCTA
>Ga0116229_10008093_pt1 | contig 16444 bp, 6 predicted proteins | sample S1TSphgellanicum_3_FD_87313 | JGI IMG/M metagenome (GOLD analysis project Ga0116229, IMG submission 87313) | Host-associated microbial communities from peat moss isolated from Minnesota, USA - S1T2_Fc - Sphagnum magellanicum MG | ecosystem: Host-associated > Plants > Peat moss > Unclassified...
ATCAACTCTAGGTTTGACAAGGTAATTTCAGATTATGGTGCAGTAGTTATGGAGTTTTGAGTAATTTTTGTCATTGAAACTTCAATAAAAATTCAAAAAATCAAATCTTTAAGATAATTTGATTTCACACAAATGTGTTACAATAGGCGCTCTTGATGACTTATGCCACATGTGTAAACATTGAATATTGTCCAACAAGGATCAGTGTACAATGATTGAAAGATCAATTAAATGTTATCACATTGTCTAATCCTTGTGACTAGCCAATCAAAATCAATCATATTTTCTTGTATCACCCCTTTTGAAGAGTAATGTATCCTGTGCATACAATACAAGAGAATGTATTACACTATACACAATAGAGTTGTCTGTAAAGTCACCCTGTCTTTGCCCTCCCTTTCACCCATTATCCCTCTTTCAGTGGTATCCACAAAGTAATGACACTTTGTTAAATCTCAGTATGAATTGCTGAAACTCAGCATTTCATGCACAAGGTTTGAGAGTAGAATGGATTTTAGATACTGACCCAAAGCTAGCATGTGGGGTGTGTGGCTTGAAAATTTGAATATTTTTTGTTTATCACATTTCTGATTGCATGCAATTTTACTAGAGTTTATCACATTTCTGGTTGCATGCAGTTTTATCAGAGTTTTTTTTCAGATGATTTGCTGACAGGTCAGTTTTATGGAATGCTTCTTGCCCATTTTACTTTCATGATGTAAAGATTTAATATTACAATTTTCATGATGTAAAATGTCAGGGTTGCAACATTTAAAGGTCTCTTTTTCATGGCTCATCGTACAGAAATGCATGGTGTTATTAACATATTTCATGATTACAACTTCTTAAGTATGTTTTTTCATGGTTCATGGTTCATGATCGTAAGATGTAACACATAAATTTCATGGTTACAAGGTTGTTTTCATGGTAACAAAGACAATTCCAATTACTGATGTGACATGTTAAAAATCGTAGGACTCACACTTAATGACATAATAGCACTATTTGCCTGTTAGTTTTTATAATGAACTATTTGAAATCAAGCTCCCCAAGTCCTTGGGTGATGATGGTCTTTTTGCTCTCTGAGGTGCTATTCCTGTTCTTGTTGCTAATCCAAGTTCGATTATTCTTGGTGTTGTCGCTGGTCCAAGTTCGACTACAGAAAAACAAATGTTAGGAAATCCCTTATTTAGATGAATGATAATTTTTTTAATGAGCTATTTGAAACTGAGCTCCCCACGTACAAGGATTGACTGGAGTCTATTTTTTTGGCCATGTGTTGTTGAGTGTTGTTAAGTTGAATACTATTTTTGGTGATGTGTTTAGTAATTTATAAAATTGCCCAATTATTATAACTATGTGATTGACTTGAACAAGTGTGTTTCTCATGTGGCAAATCACGAGACTTCTAAGTGCTTCAAGATTGGAGAATGTACCTTGACTAATGCAAGATATAATTGCATTTTGTTTCTACTCATTGTTGAACATCTACTTTATTTCAATACAATTTGGTGTTGCTTCAACACTAGAGGCAACTAACAATGGTCGATTCAAGTTACAATTGCCTACTAGATTGCACTATAAAGACGATGCCTACTGTTTTTGTTGTATAGATTGATCTTACATTTTTTATTCTTTTTGAGTTGGTCACAAACTTTTGGATAACAACTTTGTTTGATTCATTTGTTGGCCTTCCCTACCAAAGAAAGGATATTGTGTTTAGATTCATTATAGAGTATAGTAGCTTAAGGGATTTTGACCCCTAGGTAGTAGGTTTATTTTTATATGAGGATTTTTGAAAGATGATATTTTGGCCTGTGTTGAAACTTGAGATTAGTTATAGAGTTATGATATCTTGAAGGATTTTGGTTTCTTTTTGAAGATTATATTTTTGCATGGTGAAATATTTGAGTTTTCATAATTCTTCTTTTGCCTTAAGATACTTTTTAATGTAATTAGCAAGGCCACCGTGTGACACACCCCTTATTTTTCATTAAGTTTCATATTACTTTTGCATTTACAAATCTATACTGCAATTTTAGATTTTAACACCTTTTTTATGGTAAACTTTAACATGTTTCTTGTAGATTCAACAATTTTGAAGATTTAATAGTTTTTTTGGAGATTCATAGTTTGTAGACTTTAGAATTGGTTTGAGTTTAGACTTTGGAACTCTTTGAACTTTCAATTCCAAACTCTAGAATTCTTTGAACCTTCATTTGACTTCATTTGACGAGTCATATTTCGTGTTTTAAGAGGCATTGAGTTGTCAATGTTATGGTGCATTCACACTTGATGTTAAATCAATGTTAAATGAAAATCTAGGTGGCACCCAATGTTAAATGGGCCATAGTTCAATGTTGAGTGAATGTTAGCTTATCAAATAATTTTCATGGCAACTAGATTTAAGTCCTAATGGCTAGCATGGTGTCAGGGGACTCAACCCTAGAATCCATAACACCAAGTGTGAATGCACCTTTAGTTTTGTGAATTTTGTTTTAGGGTTGTTGATTTGTCAATGTCTGTTTTATTTTTTTATTTTTTTGAATAAATGAATTATTTTTAAAATTTATCTAGAGTTTATGATTTCAAATTTCGTATATTTGTGTGCCCTAATTTTTTAAAAGACACAATTGGACTTAATTACATGTCAAAAGACATTCTATTTCATCTCGAACAACAATGCCAAGCTGCCATAACTACCATTCACATCATCAACTCCCAAACATAAATGTAGATAAGTGTAAAATAATTCCCTCAAAATTTTGGGCAAACCATCATACAAAATCTGAATCCATAATTTTTATTGCATTCATTTCCAAAAATGCAACAAGAAGATTTTTAAAAGACAATAACTAATCAAAAACTCAATAACATCCACATTCAAGTTGCAACAAACTTGTGAATGTGAGTATTTCTATTCATATTCGTCTTAAAATATCCACATTTTTTGTATAAAATCTAAATGAGGCAATTACAATTTGGGTGGCACCACTCAATCTCTAATGTTGGCATGGGCTTAACATGATTATGGGTTTCACTGAAAAAATAAAATTATTTTGTGTGCATCCTAGCAATTGAAAAATTTGTGTTACATGTAGATGACTGCCAAGAAGGGCATCAACTTGTCATTTGTACAAATGGTTCATAAAGAAGTTTTACCTACTTGAAAATAGTGTAGAGATTGAATGAAAAAGCCTTCTAGTACCATCATGACCTTGGAGTAACCAGAAATCCAAGTGTGCGTAAGTGGGGTAACAAGTTTCTAGGCTTTTGGTTTGATGTGGTCAAAATTCTATCATAGATTTTATGATGCAACGATAGAGCTACCGCTACATAAGGCTAAGGCTCCGACCCATTTAAGGATGCATTCAATGATGGTGTTGAAGAAATCTAACAACAATCCGCACTTGAAGATTGGCAAAGATGTTATGATGTCATCACAAATGATCTTTGCTCCCTCAAAGCCCAATCCATTGTAGAAAACACCAATGGTTCCAAAATTTTATTATTGAACCCCATAGTTCCAGGGGTGGCAAGGTTGATGTTGTTGAATGAGGTTGCAAGGGAGAGTTACATTTGATAGATTGTACAACTTAGTGTGCAATGGCTAGACCAAGCTCTACATGAATATGTATACTTAAAAATGATTGAACTTGGTTTGACCAAAGAGCTTTCGGAACTTGGGGGCCCATATTTGGTACCATTCTTGCAAAGTGCTAACAATTATGAAACAACCCAAGTGCAACATTCACTTTAGGTGTTATTTATATATTCACTTTTGTCTAATTTTTTCAACAGAATACCAATTGAATTGTGACCTTTACATGTAACTTCATAAGCTTCAAGATATTGATTTAGGGTATGGATAAATTAACTTCCAAGGTGGGTTATGGGGTTTGTGACAAACAAGGTACATGGGAAATGGACTATTTTTGTCAACAATGTCACCTAAGACATATAATAGCAATCACATGTGGCTACCAATCTTTGGAGAGCAACAACGCTAGCAGGTGAGCGGGCGAGCATGAGTAGGCGAACATGCTCGGGTGAACAAGAAAAGAATTTTAAAGCATATTCCATGCCATATCATGGAGTATTATTAATATTTTTTTTCCACGTGGATATTATTACGTGGCATGGCAAAATATTCTCTGACAAGCCCTAGAAAATTTGCCACATCATAACCATGGTTTCTTCTGAAATGAACAATGGTTTATTGATTCTGAACATGGGTTTGGCCAAGACAGCCATCAACAGCAACATTGTGTGAACATTTGAAAACATTCTTGCTAATTTAACCTGATGCATTTTATCATCCCTCATGCAAACAATGCTTCAAATGTTTAATCTTCTTCGACAATAATTACAATTTTTTAAAAATGTTGAAATGGGTGGGAATTGCATACTTGATGAATGTTTGATAAAAATTAACTTCTCAAAATATATTAAATGTTTGACAAACATGTGTTGAAATGGCCAAAGTATTATACATACATAAACATCATTCTACATTAATTGAAAAACTAAAAAGTGGAAAACATAAAAAATGGGCCAAAACTAATATCTAAACTTCTTACATAGTCCAACCAGCTACATAAAGGTTTATGAATGAGATTCTGATGTACTATCACAAGAGTTCAAAAACTTTGGAACACTTCAACAAAAATTGAACTTCATCCCAACTCAATGTGAAGTGATGAATGAACTCTTCCGTGAACCCACAGAACATGATCGTTTACAAGACATGATACACATGTTTACAATACACATACACCCCACAAGCACCCAAAGAACCTGCCAACATTTTGACAAAGTAAACACATGAACATCCAAGGAAATTTCCAATAGTCACATTGTATCTTTGGTCATCTGAAAAAATACTATAAATTCGTTCATACCCATGTGAGGGGACATCAATAGGGGGGAAAATAATGCATTGGGTAAGTAAGATGTCAGCCTCCTAATTGTCGATGTGATGTTGTGTTATTTTGAAAACAGAAGGCCATCTCACCTTTTTACCACCATGAATTGTGGGTCGACAAGTTACATTAGCTGATCGCACAATGTTGTGAGCACTCATACAAACCACATGCGAACTACTTGGACTGGACAATTGGGAACCAAATAAACTTTGAACACAATTGTGGTCAAAGGAAAACCCTACTTCTTCTAAAGTTATTACCTTCTTTTGAATTAAGTTAGTACCTTCTTGGATGAGCCATATAGTTAACACTAAAGGCCTAGCAACTGCATATTTTTGGGTTGTTCCACCGACACAACAGCTCAAATCATTAGGACAAAACTAATGAATACGATACTTTAGTGATTTAATATGAAATTATACCCAAAACCTTGAATAACATGGAGCAAGAATTCCACTTATAGATTTGTAAAGATTGATCTTTGCTTTACATTTTAACTCCAAGGTTTTTTGGAGCGCAAAACATCAAGCAATAAAACTGGGTGGGCAACATTCACTCCACCACTGCCCATCAACACAAATATTTTCCTTTAATTCCAAGCCACTTCGAAATACCAAAGGTGAACAAGCATTAAAACCATAAGGCAGTTGCTACATGTTTACATTTTCAACAACATTGGGTTGAGTAGCAAGAATTGTTACTCATGAATGAGAAAAATTCACACGATTAAGATAATGAAAATCATTTTCTACACTAGGAAGATAATCAACGGGTTGTTTGGTAAACCCAAAAACCTCCTCCCCTTCAAGATGCAAAGCATAATAACAGAAGGAATATCTAGACATGTAATTTGCCATAGCAGCTGTTAGTCTAGAAAGATCATTGGACTATTGGGCCCTCCTCAACAAAAATTCATTCCTATCAAGTCCACGACTAGATGGACCCCCTCGCAAGTATTGTCTATACAATGTAGACTATTTGAAAGCCCAAACACAATCATCAAACATTATAGTGTATAAACAAGTGTTGTAATTCCTCAATTGCTGCTGCCAGATGTTATGCATAATTTCAGCTAGATTACAAGTGGGCATGTCCACCCACTCTTCATCGTTAAACTTTTGCAAATCAAACGAAAGGAATCATTAAAAAAAATTGAAATGTTGCAACAAAGAAGTAGATAGACTACAAATGAAAGTTTAGTGAAAATGGACATTTTATAGTTTTGAATGCACAAAAGAAAAGGATAGACATAGGAAGTTCACAAAAGAGGTACTCACATGGACCATGAAACCTCCCCATTGTTTGACTCAAAAATGCCAAAAGTTAAGCCAATTACTAAGCTCATGGACACATGCCTCAAAAGCAGCCCCAATTGATAGCCACTAGGAATGAACAAGAACATAATGATTATCAACATCCACAAGCGATTTGGCATTCTTGTACTGGTGGCAAAGAACCTTGAGCTCATCTTGCCACTCAGGTATGATTAGTTGTTTGGTGTGATTATTGAGTGAATGACTCCAATGGAATAAACAGGTGCACTCCTCATCAACCATCCTAACAAAGGGGTCCCCAAAACCATAAACAATTTTGATAATGTTCCAACTAGCTTGTGCGCTATCAGCCGTGAATCCTTTGAAATTGGTTTTGGAAACCCATGCTTCAACATCGTTTCATTCAACTTTGTCCAAATAAGTTGTTTTAACTTTAGTGTCCTCAAATTACATATCATAAGTAGCTATGGTCAACATTTTACAATAAACAAGATCATACACATGACAAGCCATAGTTATCCAACCAGCAACATGTTTTCACATGATCAAACATGATCCAAGTGTTTTGCAAATCCCATGTAGGTTGCATTTGTGTGACGAAATTAACTCCACTCCCGACACCATTCATCAACATCTTGAAAATGAAAACCTTCTATCCATGAACTTGTCTTGGGAAGCAACACTCCTAGATGTAGTCATACTGACTCTTGGATTTCAATTGAAGTATGCTATCAATATAGCCACCTTTGAATGACGCTTGAAAGAAACAACAAGGTTATGGACATTGGGATAACTAAGTTCATAGAACCTATCCTGGATGTGTTCCAACTACTCACCTTTTAGGAGCTCCATTGTGCCATCGCTAGAATCATTAAATAAGTAACTCACAAAAAAGGTCTTGCTAACACTGAGGGAAATCGAAGAGATCTTTGCATCAAGTGTGCAATCAACCTCTTTTGCAATCAACTTTCTAGTCTCCTCAACCAACTCCCTACACTTTCCATCCGCAACAAGATGGTTGTGAACACCAAGATGAATGACCGCTCTTGACATAGATAGAAAGTATGATGGCCATGCTTGGAGTAAGTTGGTCACAACCAATGTAAAAAATTCATTTGGGTTTACTTTTAAGAAGGTTCATTGTTTGGGTCACTTGTGTGTATGATGATTGTGAGAGCTTCTTGCATTCTACCACTTGCAATGAAACACTTTTGTGTGGTGAGTGCACTCATATTCCAATCTTAAGTCAAATGACAATGATTCCCTCCTCTTCCTCACTTATATGCAAATTTTATCATTATCCTCCCTTTTGTGTTGTCGATTGTGGTGGGTGAATCTATTATGTTGTGCTTTGGGAAGGGTTGTGAGCATTCGAATAAATGGGCAACAATTCAAACAAAAGGTCCCTATTGAAAGTAATCGACAAGAATTGGACTTTTTATAGAAGGATTTTGTCATAAACCAAAGTCCATAAATCATTGGAAGTTTGTCTTGGCAACACCATTGTGTGTAAGCAAGAAACAAAAGACTAAATCCTCCCCACAAGGGTGGATGGCTTTAATGACAAACAATCTCCAAATTGAAAAATGCCTTTCAACAATTTCATCAACGAAGGAGGTGTTGTCAAGTCCTCACCCGCCAAGGAATTAGACAATTCAATGAAAATAGAAGACGCTAGGGCATCAGAACATTGAGGGAGAGTATTGTCAATTTTGAGTTCTTGTTTCATAGTCTTGACCATAGAACCTATGGTTCTTGCTATCAAGATGGTCTCTTGCAAATTATGAACTAAGCTATCACCAACAATGCGATAATGGCCACAACCAACCACCCACTATCTCCCCTACAAGGAGGTCATAGGAATCTAGTACAAAGAACTTAAGACAAAGTTATTAGAATCATAGGAGATGTACTTAGATATATGTAAAGAACCTAGTTGAAAAACAAACATAGCACAAAAATAATGTTCAAAGAAAGTGGTCATCCCTAACTCATCTACCATGATGGTGAGGTCTAAATGTCCAATAACATGAAATGTTGCCATGTTGCAAAAGGAAAATGAGTACTAGTGAAGGAACTCAAATGGATTTGAATTAATAAGAACAAAATCAAACATTAAAGTAAAATTTAAAAATTAAGGAAATACAATCCAGGTATGGAACGAGTGGAATATGAAATAGGAAAAATAACAACAATAATGAAACCAACAACAAGAAAATCAAACAACGTAATAACAAGCATAAATATAAAATTGTAAAATTTTTGTGCTTGTAACCAAACATAATCTCTTTAGATGGAATATGGTGCAGAGAATAAAATTTGAGACAGAATGATAACTTTGAAAGTCATTTAAGTGGAACGCCAACTTAAAATTTCTACATCCTCCAATTCATTATCTAAATTACTTAAATGTGGTGCAGGCTTGGAAACAATGGAAAATAGAAGGAGATTATATAGAGTCATTAGAAAACAAAAGTATGTCTCATTCGAATAAGATTAGCTTTTGGAAGGACAAAGTGATGAAAAAAGGAATGCACATAAACCAAAAAACTTTGACACATGTGTGGCGGCAAGACATTAAAACCATAGGAATATCATATTGGAATTGACATTTAAGTTATCTTAAAATAGGGTTGCGGTCTATGCAATGTGCATAAACCCAAAAAAAAGGTGCAAAAAGGTTGGGTGGAAGAGGGCATAATGCGATAGGGTCATAGCCACATGCAAATATGTGGAGGATTGCAATTACAACCTAGGTTAGAAGAAGATTCAAACATGGGATTAAGTGTCAAATCAATGATAAGATATGTAGTCCATACTCTGCATTATTCAAGTCGTGTGAAAGACATTCATGATGAGATATTAATAGGAAAAGCCAAAACCTTAAAAACTAATATATAATGCATAGTTGGAACATGTTGGAACAAGGATTTAATTAGTGTTACTAAAAAGGATTTCATTAGGTTTCAAAGATTACAGGAAGTATTTTCAAGAAAAAAAACTACAATATGTTAAGGTCATGACATTCCCAACAACTTTCCTATTTTAAATAAATCAACAACATAATAGACATAAGAATTCATCATTATGCATGTGAATGTTTGAATTAGAAAAAATTAATATAGATTTAAAGAAAAGGGGGAAAAACATTGGTATTTAAAATGTTATTTTTAGGTTGGTGGATAAGAAAAATAATTTAGAATAGATTGGAGATATATATCTCGAAATGGAAGTTGTGATAAGGAAGGAACTAAAATATTTGCTATAGAAATTGAATACATTTTATCACAAATATTTATGGGCCATGATGAAATCCCTTGAAATGTGATATGCATGATGGGTGCTTGATTTACTTTTTAACAAAGAGATAAAATTAGTTTACTAGCATTATGAAAAGTTTTTTGACTCAGTTACAAGTTACTAATAAGATCTTGAAATGATGGAAATGTTGTGTTTGAAATATCAAAAAATCAATCTAACTAATGTTGGGAAGGAAATTAGAAATGATTGGACCATTGTGACCATGTGTATAAGTATGCTAACGTGAGTTTTCTAGAAATCATATTCTCACCCTAAAATGGTATAAAATTCAACGCAAAAGTTCATTAACATCATTTTTTATAACACAAAAAAATTCAGGTGCAATAATGCAATGTCAATGGAGTTCAATATCACTACAGTTATAGTTAGTCCTCAGAGTTACAGATCATAAAGATGGCAACATGCAAGTTTGGTGAGATCCGCTACAATAAAAAGGTTGATATTGAAAAATGAAGTAGGCCCCAAAATTTCTAAAATTCATCATTAGAACATCGAAAATTATGAGGACACATAACAAACAAGATTAAACAACCTTTCAAAAGCAGCTTTCCAGTAATGACTTAGCACATAAAAATATTTGGAGTAAAATGAAATTTGAAAATAATAGCTACAATACAGATATGTAAATTCAATATATATTAATAAAAAAACTTATTAAAAGAATAAATATCTAATTTTGAATATTTGGTTCTACGTATGATTTATATCAATTAATCAAACCCTAATTACCTTTTCCAATAAATAAATCATAATAATAATAATTATTATTATTATTATTATCTTATTTTTGCTATAAAGATGTGTGTAAGTGTCTACAAAAGAAGATTTTAAATGCCATTTTTTGCAACAAACGCTGAAGTTTTTAGAAAATGGAGAGCTTAGTTTTCATCAAGTTATATTGTTGAAAAAATAGAAACTAAAGTTTCAAATGCAAGAAAAGGGTGTTCCTCAAGAGAATTCCAAAGCTCCAAGATGAAAAAGGTGAAAGTAAAGTTTCCAATGGACAAACTCAAAACAACGAAGGCGAAACATTAAGATGCTGGCCAAGAAGAAGTTGTAGTTGATGGAAGATATGCAATGCAACCTCTTCTCCAAGAGGGCTAATCTAATTGAAGAGGCAAAAACAAATTTTTTGAAATGTAGTTTGCATTGTAATTAGTAAAAAAACGCAATTTTCCTGGTTTTGGTAGAAAAATGCATAGATCATTTGTTTAAGAAGCCTAAATGAAGTGCATTTTGTCCTCTGATCCAAAATAGAATATCCTATAACAAATTGAAAGGATTTGAGTTATCTCCATTTGGCCTTGCATAAAGTTTGAATGAAAAATGTGTCTTGAATGAAAAGGAAACAAAATTATGCTTTAAATCACACTTCCAAGCTTGCTTGTTTGAAAAAGATGTGTTGGAAACCCTAATATCTTGATTGAAACCTTATATATTCTTCTTTTCTTGTTCTTATAAGAGGTGGAAGACACATAAACACAACAACTTGAAGTATGTTTCCAAGCTTTTCCAATTACCCTTTCAAGTTTTTTCATTTATGTGTGTAGTTTTTTAGTTTTCTTTAGAGCTCTATTGAAGCAAGAGAAATTGTCTTGGCCTCTCTTGAAGCTTCAAGCTTGAGAGTTGAAGAGAAGCCAAGGCAAAAAAATTTGCACTTGGCCTCCAACTTTTAGTGTTGAAAGTTAGAGGCCGAACATAAAAAAATTTGCTTCGGCCCATCTTGGAGCTTCCAAGCTTTGAGCTTGGAAGTTCAAGGAAGCGCCAAAGGATGAACAAAAGCACTCAGCCTCCAACTTTCGACATTGACAGTTAAAGATCGAGCGTTATCTATTTGCATTCGGCAAGTGAAGGAACTTCCAAGCTCTGAGCTCGAAAGCTTGCAGAGGGGCCAAACGTAACTTTATTACGCTTGGCTCTTCGTGGAGCTTCCTAGGATAGAGCTGGGAAGCTCAAAAAGGGTTGAATGCAAATTGTTTTTGCGCTTGGTTACAAATTTTCAACATCGAAAGTTTGCAAACAAGCATAAAAAATTATGCATTTGAAATGTGAAAAGCTTTCAAGCTTTGAGCTCAAAAGCTCCAAAAGGTGCTAAGCACAAATGTTTTACACTCGGTCCAAACTTTTGGTGCCAAAAGTTTTTTGTAGAGCATAAAAAAAATCTATGTTCGAAATATGGTGGAGCTTTTAAGTTTGAAGTTCTAAAGCTCCACCAAGGGCCAAATGCAAAGTTTTTTTACAATCGACCACCAACTTTCAGTGTCGAAAGTTGATGGCCAAGCACAAAAAAACTTACGCTTAGCATGTTATTGAACATCCGAGCTTGAAGTTCAGAATCTCGAACGGGGGCTGAACACAAATTTCTTTATGTTTGACCTCTTTTGAATTTGTGTGGATTGGCCAAGGAAAAAATGCATTCAGCCTCCAACTTTTGGTGCTGAAAGTTGGAGGTTGAACACATTTTTTTTTCCTTAGCCTTTTATGAATCCCCTAAAGAACTTGTTTGGGAAATCCATGAGAGGCCGTGGAATTTTTTTTCGTTCGACCTCTAATGCAAGTCCCAAGATTTGAACTTGGGGTTCCATAAGAGGCTAAAAAAAACAAATTGTTTTCTTGACCTTCAACCTTTGGCATCGAAAGTTGGAGGTCAAATAATCAAATATTTTACAAGCTTTTGAAAAAACATGAGTTTAGAAGCTTATAGATTTCGAATTTGCAGTTTTTCATTTTATTGTTACCTAATTCCCATCATAAACTTGTGTTGTAGAGTCTATAGAGAGTCCATCTATAGAGGTATTTCATACTTTTTCAAGTTTTTTGATTTTCTGTTTGTAAGTTTTGAATTTCTATAAACTTTTGAAGTTCTGTAGTTATTTTGTTTTCTTTGGAGTTCAGTCAAGGCAAGACAATTTGCCTCGTCCTACAAAATTATGCATATTTTTTTGTTACTCAATTTATTGTCTTTTGTAGGTTCCACCATCTTCATAAGTTGTTGAGTTGGTTCAACAAAGATTGTTAGAGAAGGATTCTAGGGAGGTATTCTCATTCTTCACTACACATTTTGTTGTTCATTTTTTACCAATTTTTGTATTCCTCAATTGAACTTTGTCTACACTTTTTGGATTTGCATACCTTTGACTCACAAGAAGGTGTGAAAATGGATGTCCATGAATTTCAATTTGTGCCACCAACCACTTTTACATAGGTATTTGTTATCCAATTTTTTATAAAAAAAACTTGCACCATCTTCCTGCTTTATTTATTCTTGTGAATTGTTTCAAAGGTAACCTAATTCAACCATGACATTGTTTATTCAGGAGGTGGGCTTGACCATTGGGCCTTCTTTGCACTTGGAGGCAATGAGAACAATTGGAGACAAGGAAGTCCTCTAGGTCCAGATGGAGCACAAGTTCAAGACAATTAAGGTCCCAAAGAGGCATAAGATTCATCCCAAGGTTCATATGAACATTCCCCTTCATCACATGATTTCCATGCCTACTGTGAGGCTAGCCCTCAAGATCGATGTGCTCAAGATGGAACATGTGTTCCAAATGGGCTATTGAGAGGGTGACAAAATTTTCTATGTCTCTCCCACAAATTGGTAGGGTGAAGAAACATTTGTTGCAAATCACATCCATGAATGGGATGATCACTGGAAGTCTATGAATGCAACATTCAAGGAGGCATTGAACTTAGATGAGGATCTCCAGAAACGTAGTGGAAGAATGTTTTATGTGTGGGATGGCAACCAACCGGCTACAAACTTGGATGCCTTATATTTCTAGAATTCACCCGCATGACCTCTCTTGGCACATTATAGTGGATTCCATCATGCTAGATACGAGAGAGGGCTTCATCCACCTCCTCATTATAATGACAAACATGAACAAATAAGATTCAAACTTTAAAATGTGGGTTTCAAAGCTCCCTTCATTTGCTTCTATTTATCTATTTATTTTTATTCATTGCTTTATGCATTGAAATTGAAATTGAAATTATCCGTGATTTTTTTTTCAACCCTCTAGGTCTATCGAATTTGATCACGTGAAGCTTAGTTTGGTACATGATTTCTTTCACATCCAAAACATCAACATGATTCCACTGGTCCAGTTTAAGGATATCATCAGTCTCAATGTCTACAAAAGATGTGAGAACAAGTCAAGGAAGAATTGGTACTATTTGACGAAAAAGAATTTTTTTGACTATGTGTACAAGGTTTGTTTCCTTCCTAGTCTTTCAAATTCAATTTGTCAAGTTTTCTAGTTGAGACATGTGATTTACAAAAATCACTTCTTGTTGGTGTAGCATGAGCTTTTGGCTACAATGGATGTGGCCGTGAAACTTTATTATGAGGAAGTTTCGAATGAAAAACTAAAGTCACCATCTAGATTGTGAAGCACTTATGGACGAGGCAATGGATCAGGTCTGGAAGGATCATACTTCTACCTTCATGAACCATTTGCTAGTTTGTGACCTTGCTATTGGTCTTGAGTTCTCGAAACAAATTCAAGTCCATGAACTCGGAGCTTAAAATGTTCACTGAAAAGCTATAGACATTAATTCTGCACAAGTCTTGAATGAGTAGAAGATGTCTTAGTTGAAACTCTAGAACCAATCCGGATTATTAAAGGAAGTGGCGAAATTCCCAAAACAAGGATTCTCGAATGGAACTTTTGATAAGTGGCTTCACAAGGCCACTTTTTGGTCTCAAGTAAATCCTTTCCCAGTTTAAGATATTCAAGTTTTTGTATGTAAAGCAATTGAAAACTAACATTCACCTATTTGTAGTTGGAAGTGGAGGCGCATAAACTATTTTCTGCCACAATTACTGATATTTCCGTTTAGCTTTTCGAGGCTAAAGATCTACAACCATTATAAAACTACATTTAGGAATGGAGTCTTCCTCTTTGGAAAAATTGTTTCTTTAGATAGTTCACGTCCAAAAATGTGATTCAAAGGAGTAAGATGTGGGAACAATAAGTCAGTGGGACCAAAGTCCATAAACGGGTGGTTTACAAGTATGTTTGATCTAATTGTTCCACATTTGTTTATTCCATTTTGAATTTCATTTTATCTTCCAATGGCATTTGGTTTTCATTGACACTAACTTTGAATTCTTTTTACCACTGAAGGTATTTCAATTTTGTGTTTTTTCGAAGGGGTGCCATTTTTAAGATTCCATGACTTTTTGAGATATGAAGAGATTTAAAGATAGACAACACAATGTATACATGTTGAGAAATTAGAGCTCTCCACATCTCTTGGATTGTGGTTGGTATCTTAATTGCCCAAATGCACTACTAGAAAAATACCATTTTGCAACTGTCTTATGCAACTGGTTTTTAGTTACAATCGACACTTGCAATTGAAAATTAGCCCAATTGCCTAAGACAAGTTGTAGAAAAATTGTAATTGCATCTGACCATCCGTATATGACAAGTACATACGGTTGGGTTATACGGTTTCATCCACCCATATTCTAGACTAACAATTGTAAGTGCGACTGCATGCAACTATAAGGGTTGTGTTCCCATTGCATTACATGTTAATTAACTAACCCAATTCTATGTGAACACGTGTACTTTTATTTTGTAATTAAATATTTAGTTTTAAGAATTATTTTAATTAATTTGGACCGTCTAAGTCGTAGCCGTTAGGGTGGGGACACGTGTTGGGTTTAAGGCTTGATCAACCATGCTATGTCTTTGTACATGTGGGGAAGATTAAGGTTAGGGTTATAGGGTTTAACACCCGTTGAATTATCAAGATCATGCCATATGACAACCTAATGACCACACAATGTAGTTGCAAATGCAACTAGTATTTTGAGAGTTTGAATCACCGTGTGTCACATGGTCCCACTTTATAGGTGTTAGGGTTAGGGTTAGGGTTTAGGGTTTTCATCATACCATTTATAGTGTGCCACATGGCAGCATAACAACTATTAGATTTAATTACAAATGTAATTGCTGGCCCATGGCACGCAACTTTTGTCATTGTTAGTTTTAAGGTTAAGGTGTGCCACTATAGTTACATGTGCAACTAGATTAGTAGCATTAACCATTGCCTTGCCCATATTGGGGTTCCTTACACACCCTACTTTAACTAATGTACATTATACATATCACTTTTCTATTATACTCCACTAGTGCTGAAAAATCAACCAATAAATATTACACACATTGATCTGTGATTTGTAATTTTGCATGTAAAAAATCTGCAATTACTTAACCAACAAATTACCCTTTGTAATAACATTGAAATTCCATCCAATGGGGTTTAATGGCCATTGTTCCAATTACAGCACCCAGGAGTCCATCACGCTATCAAGTCTATTAAACCACACAATGTTTAAAATATCATTGACACCCAAAAAAGGCCATAACTACTCATTAGGGTTTTAGGATTCAAAAATCAACTAGCTCCCGACCTATAATGCACCTAACTGAAGCATGCTTTCGCATTAAACGACCTTCCCATACAATGTTTGAACCTATTACATCCTTTAATACACATTATGGGGGATCATCATTCTCATTTGGCACCAACAACGGGGTGTTGCCTTTACCTGCCACAATTTCACTTAACTGGACTTGGAACCATGACTCCTTGATTGGCACCCCATGGTGGACACATCCTTGTCCTCCAACACCTGTTAATAGCCCCTTTGCTACAACCTCAGCATCAAGGTTACATAAGACAATTGCTTCCCCTACTTTAAACTACACATCAACGCTAATAAAAAACCTTCATTCAATTTACCATGAACAACCAATTTAGGAAAATGGAATAAATTTTTGTTACAACATTGTGTCAAACAAGGCATTTGTGTTCCCTAGTTATGAACTATAGAAACTCAAGAGCATGTTGGTATTAACTTACTTGTTGCCATGCCTTCTCTCCTACATTCCCCACCCTTGCACC